>Ga0209348_1000943_pt1 | contig 14622 bp, 31 predicted proteins | sample ETNvirenome_2_30_FD_184065 | JGI IMG/M metagenome (GOLD analysis project Ga0209348, IMG submission 184065) | Marine viral communities from the Pacific Ocean - ETNP_2_30 (SPAdes) (version 2) | ecosystem: Environmental > Aquatic > Marine > Oceanic | place: Pacific Ocean | collected 2013-06-22 | reverse complement strand
TTGCCGTTGAAGCAAAATTAATGAGAGATAAGCTAGTATCAGTTAGTGCAGTGTTAGGTTATGGTGGATCAGAGGTTTTTCCAAAACAAGTAGAATTAAAATCAAAAGATGATACAGGAAACTTTCTTAATTTACCATATTTTAATTGTAAAAATACTACAAGATATTGCTTTAATGAAAATGCAGAGGCTGTTAGTTTAGATGGTTTTTTTAATCTTTATCAACTAAATAAGATAACACCTGATCAATTAGAAAATTTAAAAATAAAAAGACCTGAATCAGAATTTAGTGATGGTCCACCTTGTTTAGAATCAATCACACAATCAGAAATAAAAGATGGCAGAGATAGAATATTATATCAGTACATACAATACGCTAAAAGAAAATGGCCAGAAAGTTGGCAAGGGAAAATAAATGCGTTCAATTACAAATATTTTGAAAAACATCCTGAAGGACCTTTAGATGATAAAATAGTTCAGGGAAAAATTAAATTTAATGATGGTAAAGATTTAGGTTTTAAATGTAACGAAGATCCAATGTGTAATCATTGTGATAAAAAATTATGTAGGACTAGAAAGTTTGGTATAGGTGGGGACTCGGTGTTTCCTATATTATCTGATTTACAAAAAGTAGAATTAGATGAACCTTATTATTGGGTTAATGTAGATGGTGAAAGAGTTAAGTTAGATAATATTGATTATCTAATGGAACAAAGACTGTTTAGAAGAACTGTTGCAAAACAAATAAATAAAAAACCAAAAAGGGTAACGGTGAAAGAGTTTGAATTATATGTTGATCAATTATTACGGGGTGTAGAAATAATAAAAGCACCAGAAGGCTCCTCTATAATAGATCAGTTAAAAGAACATTTAGAGGAGTTTTGTACTAATAGAACTGCAGCGCAGACAACAAAGAAAGACATACTTAATGGTAATGTTTACACAGAGGATGGACAACACAAATTTATATTTCACAAATTTTATCATGGACATTTACAAAGAAAAAAATGGCCTGAGAAACCACAGGTAACACAACAAATGTTAAAAGAATACTGTGATTGTAAGGATGATAGAATAAGTATAGGTAAGAAAAGACCTAGTATCATGGTGGTCAATGCTTTTGATAGACCAACAGACAATCACACACAAAAAAAATTAAAAGAGGATTCACCATATTAATATGAGAACAATAGTATTAGGACCACCAGGAACAGGTAAGACACACACTTTGTTAGAAAAGGTGGACGATTATTTAAAAACTACTAATCCAGATCGTATTGGATATTTTGCTTTTACAAAAAAAGCAGCTAACGAGGCAAAAGGTAGGGCGATGGATAAGTTTAATTTATCTGAGGATGATCTACCATATTTTAGAACACTACACTCTCTAGCATTTAGAATGCTTGGTATTAAAAAAAATCAAGTTATGCAAAAAAGACATTACGAGGATCTTGGCAGAAAAGAAAATTTGTTTTTAGATTACAATGAATATGATGAAGAGGAAACAGGATTATTCACAACTAAAAGTGATTATCTTAGAATTATACATTTAGCAAAATTAAGGAACATTAGTATTGATAGACAATATAATTTAAAAGAACATAATCAAGATGTGGAGTACAACACATTAGTACACTTAGCCAACGAACTAGATAGATATAAAAAAGAATACAATCTCATAGATTATAACGATATGATTTTAAAATTTATTAAATCAGATAAATCACCAAACTTTGATGTTGTATTTGTAGATGAGGCACAAGACTTATCTTTAATGCAATGGGATATGGTTAAAACAATATGGGATAAAACAGTTGATTCTTACATTGCAGGTGATGACGACCAAGCAATATTTAGATGGGCAGGTGCAGATGTAGATTCTTTTATTGCACAGAAAGGTAAACCTTTGCCGTTAACTAAATCTAGAAGAGTTCCAAAAAAAATTCATGAACTAGCTAATTCAATAATAAATAGAGTTGATAATAGAATAGATAAAAGTTGGAATCCAAAACAACACGAAGGTAAACTAACACCATACGATAGTTTTGAAGATGTAGATATGTCTTCAGGTAAGTGGTTAGTTTTAACAAGAACTAGATCTATGTTAGATCCAATTGAAGAAACAATAAGAGATAAAGGCTTTTACTATGAAAACAGATTTAAAAAGTTATACGAAAAAGATATTCAAGAAGCTGCTAGTAACTGGGAAAATTTATTAAAAGGACACAAAGCTAGTTACAAAGATTTAGAAAGAATATCTAAATATATAAGTCAAAGTAAGTGGGATAAAAATAAATTAAAAGGATTAGTTAAAGATGGCTTTTACGATATTGATCAACTTCAAAAAGATTATGGTTTAAAAACAAAAGAAACTTGGTTCGAATCTTTTGATCAAGCAGGACAAAAAAGAATTAATTACATAAGAAGAATGAAACGTAATGGAGAGATGTTGAACAAAGAACCACGGATTAAACTATCTACGATACACAGTGCTAAAGGTGGCGAAGAAGATAATGTTGTACTGTTGACTGATTTAACAACTAATACCAAAAGATCATACGATAAAAATCAAGACGATGAAACAAGATTATTTTACGTAGGTGCAACGAGAACTAAAGAACATCTACATATTATAAGACCAAAAAATGAAAACAAATGTTATCCAATGCAGGAGGTGCTATGACAAATAAAGATATGTTTAAAGGAACAAATTATAAATCCTTAGAAGAACAGGTAGGTGGAAAACACTACCGCAGTATGAAGATTCAACCAGCAGAATTTATTAACGAAAATAAACTTTTGTTTGCTGAGGGGAATGCCATAAAATATATTTGCAGGCATTCAATCAAAGGTAAAGAACAAGATATAAAAAAAGCAATACATTATTTAGAAATGATATTAGAAAGGGATTACTCATGAGCTGGGAAGAATATGTAAAACAAGCGAGAATATCTGAAGAAAATTTTGCTAAAAATCTAGATAGTCCAGTGTGGGCAAATACATTTCAAAACATGAAAGAACATTGGGATGTAAAAGGAATGTTTAAAGATAAACTTTATAAGTTTGATGTGAAAGGGATGAAAAAGAAAAATAGATGGGATAAAAATTTTCAAGATGATATTGCATGGGTTGAAGGAACAAATGTAAGAGGTGAACCTGGTTGGGTGAAAGGCAAAGCTGATTACATTGTTTTTGAGAGAAACGAGTATTGGTTGTTAGTGGATAGACAAGAGCTGTTAAATCATGTAATGGATAAATTAAAGGAGAAAGGTTATGAAAAAGGTAAAGGTGTTTATAAAATTTATCAAAGAGAGGGTAGATTAGATAAGATTACCATGGTGCCTTTTGAAGATATAGAAAAACTAGATAACATAGAAAGGGTAAAAAAATAATGCAAAAGCTAATATTTAAACCTCAAACTGAGTGGTTACCACCAACAGAATTTCCTGACCTATCTAAATATGATGAAATAGCTATTGACTTAGAAACTAAAGACCCTGACTTAATGAAAATGGGATCTGGCTCTGTTACAAAAAATGGTGAGGTGGTTGGTATAGCTGTTGCCGTAGAGGGTTGGTGTGGGTACTATCCGATAGCACACGAGGGTGGTGGAAATATGGACTTTAGAATGGTTCTAAACTGGATAACAGATGTTTTAAAAACACCTTCTACTAAAATATTTCATAACGCCATGTATGATATTTGTTGGTTAAGATCCATGGGTCTAACAATCAACGGTAAAATAGTTGATACTATGATAGCTGCTGGTTTATGTGATGAAAATCAAATGAGATATGATTTAAATAGTTGTTCTAAAAGATACACTGGTTTAACAAAAGATGAATCTGCATTGTACGCTGCAGCAAAAGAATGGGGAGTTGATGCAAAAGGAGAGATGTATAAACTACCTGCTATGTACGTTGGACAATATGCAGAAAAAGATGCGTCAATAACTTTACAACTTTGGCAAGTTTTAAAAAGAGAAATAGAATCTCAAGATATAGAATCTATTTTTAATTTAGAGACTGAATTATTTCCTTGCCTCGTTGATATGAAATTTTTAGGAGTGAGAGTAGATGTCGAAGCAGCTCATCAATTAAAAGACAAACTATCATCAGAAGAAAAAGAGTGCCTATTAAAAGTAAAGAAAGAAACTGGAGTAGATACGCAAATATGGGCAGCGAGATCCATTGCACAAGTTTTTGAAAAACTTCGCCTACCATTTGACCGAACCGAAAAAACAAATTCTCCATCTTTTACTAAAAATTTTTTACAGAATCATCCACATCCTGTAGTTAAACATATTGCACGCGCTAGAGAAATAAATAAAGCACACACTACTTTTATAGATACCATAATAAAACACTCACATAAAGGTCGAATACACGCTGAAATAAATCAGTTGAGAGGTGACAATGGTGGAACTGTAACAGGAAGATTTAGTTACTCTAACCCAAACCTACAACAAATACCTGCAAGAAACAAAGAACTTGGACCAATGATTAGATCTTTATTTATACCCGAGGAAGGCCATACATGGGGCGTATTTGACTATTCGCAACAAGAGCCTAGGTTGGTAGTGCATTATTCAGCATTACAAAATCTATACGGTGTTGATAGTGTTTTAGATTCTTACAATGAGGGTAATGCTGATTTTCATACTATTGTTGCTGACATGGCACAGATACCTAGATCACAGGCCAAGACAATTAATCTTGGATTGTTTTATGGTATGGGTAAAAATAAATTACAAGCAGAGCTGGGTGTATCAAAAGAAAAGTCAGATGAACTATTTAAACAATATCATGAAAAAGTACCTTTTGTTAAAATGTTAATGGACAATGTTATGCAACGAGCACAAAGTAGAGGACAGATAAGAACTCTACTTGGTCGTTTATGTAGGTTTCATTTATGGGAACCAAATATGTTTGGCATGCACAAAGCATTACCACACGATGCAGCGCTCATGGAACACGGACCAGGAATAAGAAGAGCTTTTACTTATAAGGCACTTAATAAATTAATTCAGGGCTCAGCTGCAGACATGACAAAAAAAGCTATGTTAGAACTATATAAAGAGGGCATCATACCTCATATACAAGTTCACGATGAACTTGATATATCTGTTAAATCAAAGGAACACGCTGATAAAATAAAACAAATTATGGAATCAGCCGTAGATTTAGAAGTGCCAAATAAGGTAGACTATGAATCTGGTCCTAATTGGGGTACAATAAAGTGAGGATAAACTATGGCTTATTTAAATGCAAATATACCTGTAGAGTATGCACAGATAAGAAGAGAGTATTTATATGATCTTAAAAAACATAAAGGCGAAGTTGAAGATTGTATTATCTTTGGTGTCACCGCGATTACAGGAAAAGCGCTCTTGTTCCATGCCATCATGGAAAACGGTGCAATCTTTTATCGCTTACCAATTTCGGCTTTTATTCAACGTGGCTTTGAACCGAAAACTGTTCCGATTAGAAGACTTGACGAGTTACAGTTATGGAATTCTTTTTCTTATTATCCTGCTGTTACTACTTGGGATATTTTAGAATCACAAGCAGGTAAATACATAGGTAAAGATAAAAAATGGCACTACGGTAAATACTTATTTACTGTTGACTTTGCACACCCAGACCCTAATATACTAGACACTGATCATTCTGAGATCCCGCACGAACATAAGTGCGCACACGTGCTTGCGTTGAACGACGGCAATTACGCAGCTCAGCCCAACAACAGGTTGATTTGGGACATACCATCATTTACGGTAAAAGACCAAGTGCCTGATTGGAAGGTACAAACAAACTACTGGAACGTAGAAGATACACAACAGTGGCGAACAGAAGACACTGACAATTTCTTTTACGAGATGGAGGAAAAGAAAAATGATTAAAAAAATTAAAGAAAAAATAAAAGCTGTGTGGAAGTGGTATGTATCATGGCTTTTTGATTGGAGAAAATGAGTAAAAAACCATTAACCATATCAGAGTCGGCAGCCGTTCAAATGCCAATGAAAACGGTTGCCTCTCTGATTATAATTGTTGCCCTTGGCACGATGGGTTATTTTCAAATGGTTGAACGTTTAAACATTGCAGACACCAAGATCAAAATAATGGAGCAGGACGTCGAGCAAAATACAGAGTTTAGAATCAAGTGGCCACGTGGACAGATGGGATCACTGCCCGCGGATTCGGAGCAGTACATGATGCTGGAGGATCTTTATAAGACTACCGATCGTATCAACAAACATATTGAGGACATGGCTTTAAATAAGGTGAACATAGAATTTTTAACAAAACAGATGGACAAGGTTTTATCTGATATTGAAAAATTAAAAGATGCAAACAGAGATATTAAATACAATGGCAACGGGAAGAATCACTAGAAAAGTTTTAGATTACATAGCACACATAAACAAAGAGGCTAAACAAATGAATTATGTAAAAGAATTAAAAAAATCTGTAGAACACGGTAAAAATGGTACACAGAAATATGTAATCAAAGAAGGTGACAACAAAGGTAAGATAGTATGATCGAAACTGTGTTTGCCCTGCTGATGTTTTGGGACGGAGAGATTAAGGAGCATCGTATACAAAAGTCGATGGCAGATTGCCTTCGCGCCCGACGTGTAGCGGAGAGGGAGTTTAACCCAAACATATCTTACAAGTGCATACGTAGTGAAGCAGAAACAGAGATATACATGGGTGAAAAGAGTATTAAAAAACTTCATCTTAAATGAAAAAGCCAAATAAAAAACGCAATCCTGTAGCAAGACAGTTGCGGCACTTCAAGAAAAAAGTTATAAAGAATAAGAAAAAATATGACAGAAAAAAACTCAGTAAGATTTAATGCAGAGATTGTAAACGGACAATGTCCATCTTGCAGTGAAGTTACGATGTTGGTGAGTGTATCAACAGATTATTATCGATGTGTAACTTGTGGCACAGATTTACAACAACACATTAATGGCAAGATAAGTTATTTGCCAATCATGCCATCAACTAAAGATTATAAAGTATATGTTAAGGACTGGGTAGGTGAGTAAAAAGAAACCTTTATTTGGTGTTAACACGTATAGGTTGCGAACAAAAAGAAAAAGACCAGGTAGGCACAAGAAAAGCCTTAATAAACATACAAAAAGAATGACAAAAAAATATCGTGGTCAAGGTCGTTGACAAACATCCATAAATATCCTATATTGAATATATGAAAGAAAGCAACAAAGGAGAAAAAAATGCAAATAGTATATGACAAACACAACGAAGAATATGGAGTCTTAGAGAAAAAATCTTTTAAAGACACCATCATAGACGTGTCTAAAAACTTAAAAAAGAACATGCCTAAGATGACACCAGATCATATTTTTTATACCGATAAAGAAATAGAGGTTCCTAAAAAAGAAGATTTGGGTGACGTACCAGACATAGGTATTCCAACAGTTCATTTTTATGACAGCGATAAAAAAGTATATGATACTGCTATGTATGCAGGACAAAATGCTTATGATAGATACGAAGTTATAAAAGAAATAAAAAGTCTCAAAGAGTTCTTTGAATTTAAAAAAGTTAAGGGGGCTAACTAATATGTCTAGTAAAGATCAAATAGATTTATTAATAGAAAAAGGAGATCTTTTATCAAAGATACTTGAAATAACTGATATGGAAAACTATCTCGCAGAAAGAAAACTAAAACTAAGAGAAAGACTTGAAGAAATAGAAAATGGCAAAAGAGAGAGTCATAACCATAAAAGTTAAAAGCGGTAGTTCAAAACAATACTCTAACTTATTGCTGGAATTAAACCTTGTAAAAAATGCTTGGAGAACATATGGTGTTGATATGCAAATACAAGCACCAGGTTTAAAATCAGCATTAAGTTGGGGCACAAGTGTAAATGATAAGTCAAAAACAGATTGACGAGGCTGCAATTCTTTGGAATAAAACTAACAATCCATATTATAAAGATCTTTGGTATCGTTTAATTAAGGAGTGGTATGGCGAAAACACTAGTAATACTAATATTGCTGTTCGATGGAACCTTGGTAAAAGAGCGACTCGACTTCAGTCGACCGATGGAAGTGCACGAGTGTCTGATGTTTGCAGACGATCACAGGGAAACAATATCAAAATATGTTGAAACAAAAGGTTGGGTGTTAAATGATGGTAGAGGTACTGTTCAAGGTTTTATTTGTGAGTAGCATTGCCTACGGACCAATAATATTATTACTATTGATGTGGAATAATGAGACACCCACTTTACTGACTAATAAAGGGAAAAAAATAAAGCAGGTGTCTACTATTAATGATGAAAAGATACTATAAAATTAACATTAAAATTTAAGGTTGTCAAGCTGTGGGCACCTCTTTACAACCAAACTTAATATATATACCGTGTTTATTGACTTCGTCTCTACCTATTTCGATAGTTTTGTCTTTTGCCATTTCATAACCCTTAAGTAAACAATCATACATATCATTAAATTCTTTTTCTAAAGTATATGGTGGTATACAGTCACCAGTTGTAAAACTACACATTACTAATATTAATACAATTTTCATTGACAATCCTATAATATCACCTATATTAGGCTTTTAAATTATGAAAGGAAACACATGACTGACATGACTAAGTACAAAAATGTTTCTCTGACGAAAGAAACATATAAGATATTAGAGTCTTTGTCGAAGGTATTATTGCCCGATGCAAAGTTGTCTATATCTAAAACAATAGAAGCAATAGCAAACGAGAAAGCAAAAAAGTTAAATGGCAAAACTAAAGGCAAGTAAAGTAAGAAAGATAATTTGTCCTACCTGTAGAGGTAATGGTTTTGTTTCAATTAAACATTTTAATGATTCTGAAACCTACACTCATCAGTGTTGGGACTGTGACTCGGAAGGAGAGTTTTATGAAACTGTTGAAAATGACAACGATATTGATGATGGTCCTGTTAACAAGTTGCACTAGAATAGAGTTTGATAACTTTGATCCAACCACATCAACACTTAGATGGATAATAAAACATGATAAGTGAAACTGATGTAGCGTATATAGCTGGACTATTTGATGGTGAGGGCTGTGTTCAAATAAAACAGTATGTAGAAAAGAAGAAAAAACATAAGGGTAAGGGTTACCGAACTACAAAAACATGGCGTATAAATATGGAAATAGCCATGACTGATGAAAGTGTAGTATATTGGGTGCATGACATATTAGGAGTTGGTTCTGTTAGAATAAAACCTAGAAAAGGTTTGCGTAAAGACGGTACAAAATTTTTAACACAGTATGTTTGGCGAGTAACTTTTAGAGATGCGTATCAAGTTGCTAGATTACTTTGGCCGTATGCACAAACAAAGTCGAAAGCGATAGAAAAAATAATAGACCACTATGAACCTGACTATCTTTTAGAGGGTAAAGTAGTTGATTTAAAAACATATAAGGAGGCAATGAGTTTAGAATGACAGATCAAATACAAGTACAAATGTTTAACTGGGGACCATGTGTTGTCAAAGTAAAGATAACAGATGAGTTTAAAAAGTTATTATTAACCGAGGCAAGAAAAAATAAACTAGATTACACAGATAAATTAGCGGGGATCTTGGACAAAGAAACAGGTTATGGTGATGAGTCTAAAACTTTGATTGTGCCTGAAATATCTAGGTATCTTGGTGTGTACGATCAAATGTTTGAAAAATTTATTAACAAACCTTATGAAAAAAGACCACATTATATTATGACAGCATTATGGATTAATTATCAAAAACAAAATGATTTTAACCCACCACACGATCATGATGGTAAATTATCGTTTGTAATATATTTACAGATACCAGATGAGTTGAAAAAAGAAAACGCATCCTACAAAGGTAAGTCTTGTGGACCAGGGGGTATACAGTTTGTCTATGGTGATGGCCCTAGAGACTGTGTAACTTATCAATCGTTTTTTCCTGAAGAGAACGATATGTATATTTTTCCCGCGTGGTTGAAACACTGGGTTGCGCCTTATAAATCAGATTGTATACGGATATCTGTTAGCGGTAACGTACATGACTCTGCACCCTTAAATAATATTGAGAAGTTCGTGCCAGAGTACGAAAAAGAAAGGGTCGAAAACGAACAATACTTGAAAGAGTTAAAGAATAAACTATGACGACTATATTTGGTTTTGGTATGTTTTTTTATAATATGTTTTGCGTATTGGTAGCTTTGTTAATAATCTATTATGTTATAAATAAATTAAAATGAAAAAAAGTAATAAATACAACTATATACAAGGTGAACAGATAAATAACAATGGATCACGGGTCTATGATATAGGAGGTTATAGACTTCCGTCTGTAACTACTATATTAGGAGCCACCAAAGATAAATCTTTTTTAACTAAATGGAAGGCCAAAGTTGGAGAACAAGAAGCAGAACGAATCAAAAATCTTAGTAGTAGGCGGGGAACAGCCATGCACAAATTTATCGAATCTCATGTGGAGGGAGTTGGGTACGATGATCTTACAGAGGTCGGACAGGAGGCGAAGCCCATGGCCAAAAAAATTATTGAGATGGGTCTTACGCCAGTTGAAGAGTATTATGGTAGTGAAATTATGCTACACTATCCTGGGTTGTATGCTGGGTCTACTGATCTCGTTTGTTTACATAACGGTGTTGAAACTATTATAGACTTTAAACAAGCTAACCGCCCCAAAAATAAAGATTGGATAGATGACTATTTCTTACAAATTGCTGCATACGCCATGGCTCATGATTACGTATATGGTTCCATGATTCGTAAAGGTATTATAATGGTATGTACACCTGATTTATATTTTCAAGAATTTTCGTTCACGGATCATGAACTAAGGATATGGAAACATAGATTTTTGAAGAGATTGGACATGTATCATGACCTAATTCATGATGAAAAAGAAAAGGCTAATATAAACATAACCAAGGAGGACTTTAATGAGAGATAAGATGTATCAAACGTTAATGAAAAAATACGAGGCAGAAGTGTCTGATGCTAAATTTAAAATAGATACCTTCATAGACCGTACTATTATCATACCTGAGCATATCGATATCACTGGTGAAGTTGACAAACTGTTACAGATTATTACAGACGCTGAGGATAAGATGGCAACATTAAGACAACTTTATGGCAAAAAAGAGGCGTAGACAATATATAAGAGATATCACAGATAAATTAGTGTTGTTTAAAAAAAACATGAAAAATTTTTGTCTTTTTGTCAAAATCAACTAAAAGTGTTGATTTTACTGGCTAAAGTGTTGACAAAAACAGTGACAAAAACTTAATTTTTGACATAAATTTATGTCATATCCAAGAGTTAGTGGTGCCTTCGCGCGCGCGTAAGTGTGTATCACTGAAGGTGATTTATCTGGTATAACTCTTATAGGGGTGATAAAAATATTTTATGCCCAAGAAAAGAAGAAAAAGCGTTGCCTCAACTGGAACTCCCGACATACCTTTTCCTAAAGTCCGAGTGGAGTGGATCGACTGTGTGAGTGATTCGGGCTGGGCTACCGAAAAAGAATTTGATAGAATGCAATTAGCTAAGCCAGTTAATGAAGGTTGGTTATATTCTAAAGATAAAAAATCTATTAAATTGTTTGCGTCTTACGATAAAGATGAAGATGGTTTTACTTTTGGGGATCGGACGATGATTCCTCGGGCTTGGGTGAAGAAGATTCAGAAGTTATAACCTGTCCTTCTATCGTTTTTGCATTTAAAAGAGGTGCATAATCATCTAATATTTGTTTCATTTTAGCCTCTAGTTCGGACTCAGTTAAATCCTCAAGTTTACCAGTTTTTATTATCTTCCTGTCTATGTATAAACCTGCTGCCTTTCCCCTGTTTGTTTCTGCGTTTACAGCAGATGAAAAACTACCTTTCTTAAGTGCTAATTCTTTTATACGATCAAGTTCTGCTATGTGACCCTCAAATGTCACCATATATTTTTGTAATTTTTCTTCTCTAAGCTTTCCAATGTAGTCTACAACCAAAGGGTGTATCTTTGGGTTTGTTAGCTCATACCCCTCTTGCCTACATCTATTAGGACTGAAACCCGCTAATTTAGCCGCCTCTGTTTTTGTAAGTGCTTTTCCGTTATCGCCAAATACTAATAATTCAGCAAATTTACGTTGCATTTCCGTAAGTCTTTTTGGTACTCCCATATTTGACAACTTAAGGTAACTATCCTATATTGTCAAGGTATGAAAGAAGATCGCGGAGACTTAGATTTAACTAAACAGATAGAAAAATTAGAGCTGCAAATTCGTTTTTTAAATGAACAACTTAAATATGCTGCAGATAGGATAAAAGATTTGAATGATATCAATGAAGCGCACAGACAGTTAAATGGAGTTTTGCGTAAAGAGATATATAATTTAAAAAAATCACAATCCGAACACGCCCAAGATAAAAATTTATTGCACGGGTATAAAAAAGTGATAGAAGATTTATCAAATCGATTACAAAAAACAGGTAAGTAATGTTTGTTAGACACCTGCAAGAATATTTAGATAAGTTTACAGAAGGAAATAACGGTAGACGTGGCAATGCTGTAAGTAATGCTAAAATATATATTGCAACAAAAGGTGGCTACTTAGAAGAGATAAGACGAATAGAAGTTCACGAGAGTACCAACCCAAACGATACTTCTATTCGAGTTGTCTTAAAACCTAATAGAGAAGAGAAACTAATTTTACCCCCTGGTTATGTAAAAGATTATTAACCAAAGGTAAAATTATGAAATGGGCGTTGAATCTAAACTATATAAAAAACTTAAAAATCTTTCAAAAGATGTCATTTGGACTAGAATTGAAAACCAAAGCTTATTTGGGACTCCTGATTTATTGGGCTATAATTCTAATCGCACCTTTTTCACAGTAGAACTTAAGGTAGCTAACGGCAACAAAGCTCGCCTGTCCCCTCATCAAATATCATTTCATTTCCAACATCCCAAAAATTCTTTTGTGCTTGTGGAGTGGAAGGATAAGCATCTATTATTTGAAGGCAAGCAAACGCTTGCGCTTGTAGATTCTTCGTTGTCATCGCTTGATCCTATTGTTGATTCGCTTGAAGATTGCGTAAAATATTTGTCTAACTTGTAGTTTTATTTATGCTCTCTATTCCAAATATTTTTGTAATGAAAATTTATGCTAGTAATGTTATCATCACTTGTTTGTAAATGTTCATCATAATCAACTGGACATTTTTCTAACCAAGTTTGAAAGCTGTCTAAAACCTTTTCTTTTTTCCTACGCTCATACGTTTGCGCCTTATTCTCACTATCTCGATGGTCGTGTTGGTTATCTCGTTGTGTCATTATTCATCCTCCCTTATGATTTTATCAATGTATGCATTATCTCTTATCCATTTTTGTGCAAATTTTTTATTTTTTAATAGCTTGTTTTTAGTTTCATAATCAATGGTTACACTACCAAAATCTACAAAATAACTTTTTTGGTGTTCGTCATCTCGTTGTGTCATTTACCCTCCTAACTCTATAATCATTATAATAATATTTAGATGTAGTGTTTGGGTCATTATTCCAATCATCTACATTTTCTCTTAATTCTTTTACAGCTTGCTCTCTAGTATTAAAATATATTAGCTTGCCGTCCTCATCACGCCATACATTTTCAAAGCCATAAACAAATTTAGTTTGTACTTCGTAGCGTTGTGTCATTACGCTATCATCAGCCTTTCTAAAACTTTTGCTTCTTTATTTGTTATTTCTGTTTCAGAATGAACAGATATTGCATTCATCATATGGTTATCCCAAAACATATTATTTTTTAAACAACTACTATCTCGCTTGTTAATACCCCAATATTCTTTACAATATCCCCATTCGCTTTTTTTCTTATTTGAAACATAATAACTAAAATGTTCGTAATCACCTATTCTGCATTCAAATTCTATTAAATATTTTTTCATATTATCCCTTCTCGCTCGCTTGCGCTTGTTAGTTTTAAATTATGGCTTTTTCTATATGACATTAAGCACTCACAAGTGATCAACTCTTGCTAGTAGTCAAGCGGGTAAAATTTAAAAGCATACCCCTTCTCATACTTACCATAATTAGTTTTACAACAGACGCTTGCGCTTGTCGCTTGCGCCTGTTGGTTTTAAAATGTAGCGATTTCGTATCAAAGCGATCAACCAGTGATTTTCCATCGCTACAAATTATTCGCACAAAATTAAACATCTTGCACAAATTCATTTTTCGCTTGCTCGCTTGTTAGTTTTATTTTTCTTAATCTTAATAATCTCATTTGTGATTTTGTTAATGATCGACCGCCGTTTAGTCTTTTAAAACTATTTATATTTAAAATTTGATTATCTTTATTTATATAAACGTATTTAAACATCTTGCACAAATCCGTTAAAATTTTTAATTGCTCGACCCTTAGCCCGTAAACCTACAATTATTTTTTTGGGGTCTAAATGTCTTAAATCATGTTTATCACCATCAATTACTTTACGTCCAAGCCATTTTTTTGGTAGTTTTTTTCTAAATACTGTTGCAATATTGTATTTAGTTTTTAAAACTTTTTTAACATTATCTAAATTATTTTCCGCTTGTGAGTAAGTTAAGCTATAAT
>Ga0209348_1000942_pt1 | contig 14632 bp, 21 predicted proteins | sample ETNvirenome_2_30_FD_184065 | JGI IMG/M metagenome (GOLD analysis project Ga0209348, IMG submission 184065) | Marine viral communities from the Pacific Ocean - ETNP_2_30 (SPAdes) (version 2) | ecosystem: Environmental > Aquatic > Marine > Oceanic | place: Pacific Ocean | collected 2013-06-22 | reverse complement strand
GCCTACACCAAAGTCAGCAAGCACACAATCTGCAAAGATAAAGAAGTAAGAATAGAGGCTTACCCCTCCGAAGAATACGAATTTGGGAAAGTATCCAAATAGAATAGAAAAGACTAATTATTTCAAAAGGAAATACAATAATGAGTTTTGATATTAATAAGTGGAGAAAATTTTTAGTCACGGAATCACGAGAACCTGAACTGCTTGAGGAAGCGCTTGAAGATCGTGTCCCTGTGTCTGTTGCCGAAGAGATCAGAGAAGACGTATCGGTTCTCAGTTGGAACCAGAGGGGCCAAGGGCCCGCACAAGACGTAAAAGGGGTAGAGGATTTTCTAGCAAATTTATTTTTAGCTGGTGTACCACCCAAGAAATTCGATACACCTAAGGATATAATTTTAAACGTTGGTAACGAAATTTCAAAAACTATGAAGGGTGCCGGTGATTATTCAAATTATCCCCTCCCTACGGGAAAAACTATGAGGATGGTTGCAATCCACTTCCTTGAATACAACAAACACCTTGATATGTCTTTTGACCAGATGATTGACGAATTAAGAGCATGGCGTAAAATTATTCTTAGCCAACGGCCTGTTAGTTTCTGGGATAAAGCAGGGAAAGAGATAGAGGCTGATACTGAAGGGATGGATTATAATTATATAAAAAGAGAAACACCAGCAATTATAAAAAATCTTGGCATGAAAATAAGACAAGACCCGGATAACACGCTGAAGTATCGCCAAGAGGCGCAAGACTTGGTGGGTGCGGGTATGGAGATTAGCCGTTCACGAGCAAAATTCCTATTAAGAGATTTTAAAAAGCTTGATATAACGGACTTTTTTGATAACATAGAGCAGAACAGGGAATTAACAGATTTCGTAGAAAACTCAGAGCAAATAAAAGAGATATTATTTGATTTATCTGAAAAAGATTTTAGAGTTGCTGATCCCACTCTTCGGGATTTTGTGAACTTTGTAAAGCCATTTGACGATGCGGTCAAGGCAGACCCTAGTAATTCACAAAAAATTATGCGAGTTTTTCAAATGGTTTGTTTTTTGTGTGGTCGTATTTCACTAAATCAATCTCGAAAATGTACATTACTTTATAATTATCTATCAACAAAAGGCTCTGGTGGTGCAGATCCTGAAGTTATTGACAATTTTAATAAATATATTCGTAATGTTTTGAGCTTTAAAGAAGATGATAATGAACTCTTTTTTAAAGATGTAAACGGAATGATAAAAAGAGCCAAAAAGTTTGTAAAAAAGTCAGGTATGGATACCGATCAGAAAGATGCTTTGATGTCTAATTTAGATGTTAAGATGCAATTATTAGCAAAGCAATTTTATGAAGATTTTATAAAAATATCTAATCGACAAACTGAAGTATTTCAATTCTTATCAGCCAGACCTTCTAACTGGACCCAGCTAAAGGGTATGTCTTATACGCAGGCATTTGATTATGCTAAAAAGTCTCTCGCTAACTTCGAACAAGAAAAGAGAATTTTATTTAAATACCCAGACGGTGCTTACTGGTATAATGCCGGCATGATGGGGTGCACTGATTACGATAATGAGTGGCAGGATAAAGAATTTAAAATTATAGCTAAACGACATGCTAATTGTGGCATGGACGGCGCCGGTGAAGTAATAACCTTGCGCTACAAAGACCAAGATGGATACATAGAGTCAGACGTAATGGTATCTTATTTTAAAGGTGAAAAGAGAATAAATCAAATTAAAGGAAGTAAACCAAAGGCCAAAGAGGGTGAAGGTAACCTATGCCCAGATCCAAAATGGTGGGACTATATTCTTGATCTGATTAACAAACTAAAAGTAAAAAAGATAACAGAAATTGGTCAATACACCGTCCCAGACGAACAGATAAAATTTCCTAAGCTTATAAGATACCTAAAAGACAATGCTAAACACGAAGTAGAGATAGATCCTAGGTTTGAAATGTCGCGTAATATTGCCGTGCCTCAAGATGCTGGTGATGACGATGACCTTGTTTTTCAGGAAAGACTAATAAAAAATCTTAACCTTAAGTCAAAGAAGAAACTAAGTAAACATGCACAAGCAAAATTAGAATGGTATAAACGGAGACGAAGGAGATGATAAAAATACGTATCAAAAAAGGTATGAATAAGGCTATGCTCCAAGAGGCAATGCGCGTGGAAGACATGGGGCTTCCTGCTCTTATTGTTACTTTTATCAAAGAGGATATTCCTAAAAACAGAGAGGCTCAAGTGAGGTTGGGCGATATTTTAAAAAAGACAATTTTGCCTCCGATATTGGTGGATGCGCTTGGATCTAAATTTAGCAATTGGCAAAACTTTCTCCAAGCTGAATTTGAAAAAACAGATGAATCTACCGACAGTGAAGAAGAAATAAGTAATCTTATTGATCGCACCACAAAACTGTTTCAGTTTTTATTTAGGGACATTCAGTCGGCAAGAATACATCAAGATTATCCAGATCGTGGTAAACCTATCGATCTAAAATCTATTAAAGGTATAAGAAAATCGCTAACAAAAAATCTAAAAAAGTTTGGATGGGATATGTCAGCACCAAAAAAGGCGAGCTTATTTTTAGACGAAATATTGATTAGATATTACGACAACTTTATCCGAGATGATTCAAGCGGATCACAACTTATTGCTTTTTTAAACGAGCACCCTGATAACCAAAAAGATGTTGCTGATATGACTTGGTTTGATGCTAGTAATTTTGCGGCAAAGTATTTTATTGAAAAAGAAGATGAGGACATGATCATTAAGCGCTATCCAAAAAAGAACATGTTCTGGTATAATATTGGAAAGGGTTCGTGTTCTTTGGAGGCATCACGAATGGGCCACTGTGGCAGAGAAACAGAAACCAGTAATGCGGTGCTTTTCTCTTTAAGAAGAAAAAGTCCGGGTATGAAAGTTTCTGATTCTCATGTTACGATCTCTTATGTTGAAGAAGAAGCAGCAGTTTATCAAATTAAAGGAAAAAATAATTGCCATCCTGAAGAAAGATATGGTCCCTATGTTGTCGACTTTTTAGAGATGATGGAAGTTGAACATGTGCGCGAGACAGGGCAACACTCAAGCTGTGATTTTGATGAATTTTTAGAATACCTAGAAGAAAAATACCCAGATGCAGAGTACGAAGCTTCTGAAAGAATAAAATTGGATGCACTAGACGACGAAATTAAAAATGGAGATCATAATAGTGAAAATGTGCAGATTTTTTCAAATTTTGATAGCTATGGTGATGATTATTCCATAACAATACATGGCAATGTTTATTTTAAAGTTCCCTTACTTTTTCTATCTCCGGAAGGCGAAAGTGACGAACAAATTAAAAAAACAAGAAAAAGGTTTCTTTCCGCTTTCAATGATGAAGAAGAGGATATTAAAGAAATTATACTAGAAGTTGCTGATTTTGATCATCTTGGTTCTTACGACGATATGGGGTCACTTGAGATTTCTTATTTTGAAACTGATGATTATGTTACTGTTAGTTTTGATATAAGTGATCAAGACACTGGTGGATATGCCATGACAAGAGACGAGGCAGAAGCCATGATTGATAATTTAAAATATTCCTATGAGCGACGTGATATCGATAATTATATTGATAAGGTTCAAGAGGTAATAGTGGCGCGGATGAGCAGCGTTATAAATCCGGAAACAGCAGAAAAAATGCAAGCCATTTCAGACAAAATAGACGAACTCGATCAGGGATATAATTATTTTTCTGTTTATGAAGAAGACACAGAAATTTATTTTGAAACCTATGGAATCCCTTTACCAATAAGTGTACCACAATATCCCTTACCACAAGGGTTAACAGCGATGAGTAATCGAGAAAAGTTCCAAGATTGGTCAGTTAATTCTAGAACATATGAGGATACTCTAGACAAATTGACAAGAGGTATGGAAAAAGAATTTAATAATTCTATTAAAAAATTTCACAAATCAGCATCAGAAAAAGCATCAAGGCAATTAAGCCTAACACTAGCAGGTATGGATTTACCACCTAAAAAACCTGAATTAGATGCAATACCACAATTTGTAGATGTTAGTGTGCAGTCTCCTAGTCGTGAAGAAATTATCGGTACAAAAAAATTTAGAAACCAAGAGTTTATAAAGCCTGTATTTAGAATTAAGTTTAGGTTGATGGTTGAAATTTCCGATGATGTTTCTGATATTGTATGGGGTATGGAATATATTGACTACTTAGATAAAAATCTCGATAATATTATGAGTGTTTTTGCAAAATCTGACGGGATCTCAGATACACAATCTTCTATATCTAAATTTCATGCTGACTTAGTACGACAACTTAAAGGTGGTCTTAACGAGAGTAAACGAAGAATAAAGATAAAGATCTCTTAGAGATCAAAATATACTTCTGTTATCCTAACACACAAAATAGAACCAAGGATAGCAGATACTATACAAACATTAATGAATAATTCGACTGATGTATAATCTAAGTGCTCCATCACTTCTTGTCCAAAAACCAATAACTTTTATGAAGATCGATTGGCTTATCTTCTATGTCACTTTCAAATGGCTCTAATTGTTCATGATGGAACAATATTTCTTCACCTGTTGATAGTACGTAGATAAGCCACCAGTCAGGGTGTAAAATACTCTTCTTTACTATGATACCAATTGAGCCTTTTTCGACATAGGTTATAGATGAAGTAAAAATTTTAACAAGATCGCCCGGCAACATAGCAACTGTAACTAGTTATTTTATGGACAAGGTTTTGTTTGTTGGTGACTTAGTCGTTATAAAAAAAGATTTGAGAGATGTCGTTGGTATACCCTATGTGGGAATAATTATCGGAGAAACCCAGATTATACCAGAAGATATAGTCGATTTAGACATTGATGAAATAGATTCTTACAATATTTATTTTTTAGAAATAGACACCATGTATACAATTCCAAAAGGGTGTGTAGAAAAACTTGTTATTATACAAGAATAAGAGTTTAGCCTCATAGTTACTTATAGGAGGGCTCTAGTATGATGGGGATTTTATTTATTCTTTCTTGCTTGAGTGATAATTTATTAACACACGAGGTGGAAAAGGTTGTTTACGAGGACAGAGAAGTAGAAGTAATCGTAGAAGTTGAAAAGGAAGTTGAGGTTCCGGTAGAGGATACTGCCGAAGAACTATATGATATATGGGTTGAACACTTTATTCAGCCGACATCAACAAATGGAGTTGATATTCTTTGGGTCATAGACCCTTCGGGATCGATGATAGACGATAAACCACAAATTATTGATGGTATTTCGGATATGATGAATGCGTTGCCGCTATATAATTGGAGGCTGGCTATAATATCTAGTGATTATAGGACGGCTGAGGGGACCGCTGAGTTTCCATTAATACCGGGAGATACTGCTGCTGATGCTGAGGCTATGTATGAGGTGACAGTAACAGGATATTATGAGGCCGGATTCGATGCGGTGTTCGGATATGTGATGAATAATCCTTATGCACACACTTGGATGAGAAATGACGCTGCTTTATTAATAGTTTTTGTTTCTGATGAAGAAGAACAAAGCAAAGAATACTTTAATTCAACAAATCAATTCTTGAATTGGGCATCAAATGTTAGAAATAGTGTGTTTATTGCATCGATTGTTAACTTTCATCCCGATGTTTCGTTGTGTAATTATGTGCAAATCAACACTGGTGATGAATATATGGCTGCTGCCAATCACTTCAGTGGACAAATTATTGATATTTGTAGTGATGACTGGTCTTCTGGTGTTGCTGATGCTTCAAATCAAGTTACTCCTCATGAATATTGGGATCTAGCAAAGACTCCCATAAACGAAGATGCTATTCATGTATTTTATAACGGTGTTGAGTGGCCTCAAGCCATAGGAACAGACTTCTATTGGAATTATAATGTATCAGAAAACCGAGTTTACTTCGATAAAATACCAGAAGGTAACTCTTTGGTAGAAATTGCTTATCAATATCAGTAATTTTTCTTGACAAAAACATAAAAACGTGTTATATACTAAGGGAGATACTGTAAGATGAAAGTAATAACGTTTGATTTTGACAATACCATCGCAATGTCACACATGGACTTCTCAAGTGGCGATGTTGAGTACATTTTTGATGGATATAATGAGCCAATTATTAATTTATTGAAGAATTATATTAATGATGGGCACGATGTACACATAGTGACCTCTAGAACAGAGGAAAAAGAAGGTATGTTCCCGGATGATACGATAGAAATACACCTAAATAAGCTTGGATTAAGTAATTATTTCTGGCCGGACAAGGTTCACTATACAAATGGCGCGCTAAAAGCACAAAAACTTAAAGAATTAGGCTCTGTTCTTCACTACGACGATGATATTGAAGAAAATATTAACAATTTTGGCAAAATTAAGACCAAAAACCCTTACGATTCATACCAAGATACCGAATTTGTTGGTAAATGCATAATTTATGACTCCGAAGACCGCATTTTACTGCTCAAAAGAACTGATGAAGGCACCAGATGGGACATGCCCGGAGGTCACTTAAAGGATATAGAGGTAAAAAGGGGTAAAACTGGCCTTGAAGATGGCACTGAAAGGGAAATAATGGAAGAAACTGGTCTTATTTTGCCCTTTATTAAGCATATTGGCCACCAAGACTTCGAATTTAAGGGTGAAAAGTCAAAAATATTGTTTTATTTGGCAAAATTTGACCAAAATAAGCCAAAAGTTAACCTAAACATGCAAGATTTTCAAGAAAATAGTGAATATAAGTGGATTTCTATGGATGAAATGTTCAAATATGCTAAAAATGGCACCCAAGTGCTCCGAAAAGCGGTAGAATTGGCTAAAAAACACGGAATTTTGACCGAAGAAGAGCGATATCAGCGATTTGTTAAAAAAAAACACTCAAAAATGAAAAGAAAACTTATTGGCTATGGGTTGAACAAGGAATTTGGAGGCGGAAAGGGCCACTCTAGACCAGAAATGAGCCGTTCTAAGAGCGCTCCGCCGGGTTTTGGGGCTATTGGAGAGGAAAAAGCTATGAAAAAGCGCAAAATTAAGATAAAAATCAATAAAAATATAGACGAAAAGCGCCGAAAAAGGCGTAAAAAACGCCGAAAACAGCGTAAAAAAAGCAATAAATTTGCCTATTATGGGGGCTATTTACCGCATCATTCACATGATTCAGGCGACTCTGGAGGCGATGGTGGCGGTGGAGAATAGTTTTTTTTACCACTAGTTACAATAAAGAGGTGTTTATGATGGAAGAAGAGTACTTTACCAAAGAGTTTCAAACAAATTTCATCAAATTAGCGGTAAAATTGACCTCTATGGTAAAGTCTAAAGATGGTTATCTGTTTGAGCCGGTAAAAATCAAAGGAAAGGGCAAAGGTTTTTATTATTCTGTGTCTGATAAGTGTTTTATGTGGGTCGACAGAGATTTAGAATGGTATCATGTTTACAGTGTCGACCCAGATGACAGAGGAAGACTCTGTTTATACTCCCCTTATATATTTGCTAGTGGAATAATATGCAGAGTTCCTGAGGAAGAGATAGAATTTGTAGGATTTAATTAATGGAAAGATTTATTCACAACATCATTGGTTTAATTTTAGTATTGCTAATACATGTAATATTTGGCTTTGAGGCCATTGCATTAGCTTTATTGTTCATGATATACTCTGAATTGAAAAATGATTGACATAAATAAGCCATTTGGATTATCGGCTGTAGTGGACTTTAAAAAGGGAGATTTACTGTGTTGGCATGAATGGTTGCTTCATGAAGGAAAGCTCCAAAAAAAGACCTATTTTGGCGTTTATATGGGCGGAATATCAGAGTTCTATGGATTGAGAGAAGTTTTTTATGGACATCTATTATGTTCTGAGACAGGTGATAAAATTAAAGTACTAGCGGTGAGATTAAAAAAAGCAAATACTAATTAAGTTGTTATGAATATAGACCATGTTGCAATTTTAGTTGATGATTTAGACGTTTCACAGGAATGGTACGAAAAAAACTGTGGTGCTGTGTTAGTTTTTGAGGATCACAAATACCGTAGAATGAAAATGCAAAATACAACATTAGCTCTGATAAGCAAACATCACTATAAGCATGCTCATATTGGACTTTTAGTCTCTGATAAGAACGATTTACCAACAGAACTTGGAGAACTTGCCATGCACAGAGATGGAACAACTGCTTATTATGTTATGGACCCGGACGGAAATATGGTTGAGTTTATACACTATGATGATGAATGCAAAAAGAAGATGGGAATTAAAAAATGAAGTATAAAATTGTTAATAAAGGATCTCCAATAGATTACGAAAATGAGATTCATTCTCTCACTAATTTTGCAAAAAAAAGATTTGGCTTCCGAAGACCACCGTCTTTTGTTATGCAAGATGACCCAAGCAACGCTTCAAAATTATTAGGAAAAACAGGGTTTTACGACCCAAATACAATGCAAATTCACGTATTTACCACAGGTCGACACCCAAAAGATATCCTCAGATCAATTGCTCATGAACTTGTTCACCACATGCAACATGATAAAGGCGAACTAGATCAAGGCGGATACTCAGGCCAAGGATATGCCCAAAAAAACCCACATTTACGAGACATGGAGAGGCAAGCCTATGAGATGGGAAACTTGTGTTTTCGAGACTGGGAAGATGGCCTAAAACAAGAACAACCAACTATTTATAACGAAAGGAGAAATCGTAAAATGTCATTAAAAGAATGGAAAAATAAAGAACTCGGTCAAAATCTCACTGAAAAGTGGGGATTTAAAATGGACCTCAGTAAATTAAACGAAGGGAAAATCCCAAAGCAACTTGAACCTTTTGTTAAGAAAAAACAAGAGGATGCTGATAATGATGAAGATTCTGAGGAAAACGAAGAAAAGGAAGAAAACGAAGAAAGTGATGACAAGCCCAAGAACAAAAAAATGCCTATGAAGGATGAACCAGAGGGTAAAGATCTAAATAAAGATGGTAAAAAAGGCCATGGAAAAGTCCCAGCCTTTCTAGATGAAACTAGTACTTCTGCTAGTGGTGCTGGACACGTTGATCCAAGGAAACGGAGACGTAAATAATGAATTCAGAAAAACTCCTAAGACAAGTTATAAGAGAGAAAATTCGTGCTCAACTAACGGAGCAACGAAAAAACGAATTTGCTTTAAGACAAGTTATTCGTGGACTGATTCAAGAGGGTGACCTCTCAGATATTCACCCACACAGATCTACTGGTATTAATGCACTTGAAGACGTTCTTAAAAAATCAATTCCAACGCTGCGTACTGACTTCAAAAGACTTACAACTGATAAGTCTCAGAGAGACTCATTTAGGGCCCATATCGTTAAAGCTGTGAAAGATTCTTTAGCCCCAGAGATGATTAAAGGCAACTTTGGTGCTGAAGAAGGCGGTATGGTTATGGCCGCACCTGATGAGGATGAACCCTTAGAAGACCCAAAAGAAGAAGCCGGCGAAGAAGAGACCCCTGATGAAGAAGGTGGTGATGCTGACTTAGATGCTCAGCTTGCTGCTCTAGAAGAGGTTGAGATAAGCATTGGCGATGAAGACAAAAAGATTCCTGTTGAAAAGGATGATGAACCATCAGAGCAGGAACAATTTGGTGCAGGCCTTGAAGGCATGGACGAAACTGGTCGCAACATGGCTTATACTTCGTTCCGAAAGATTTCTCAGTATATTCTAGACGCGTTTGATTCTCTTGCAAATCCAAAAGATAAGCAAGTCTTTCTTGACTATCTGATAACAAACTTAAAATTGTATTTTGATAAATTTGAAGATGAGTTACAGACCCAAGTGAAAGAACCAACAACGAAAGAATATGATCAAGCAAAACAGGCATAATAAACATATAACTCATTACAAATAATTTGTCAAGTAGATGTGGAAGAAAAAATTAAGAGAATACAAGGGAAGAAATTATAAATATTCCTTACGAAAAAAACTGCATAGAGAAAAAAGAACAACTGATGATTTTGAAGCTATGCTGCATAATTTAACACTAGAGGAAGTTATTGGTTTAAAGCTAGAGTTGGCCGCATCTCACATTAACAATAAGTTGTATAACTTTCCTGTGTACAGGTCTCTGCGATATATTGTCAAAGAGGCCTGTCTTCATTTCGCTCTGTCTTCAACGAGAACGTTTGGAGATGCCGCTGCTTTTCTAGGCATGAGGGAGGGAGAGCTAAAAAAAGAAGTTGATAAATTCAAAATAGATTTGACCGAGATGACTTATGATAATGATTTTGAAGAACCTATTTAATGCAGAGGTAATTTATTATGAAAAAGATAAAAATTAAGATTTTAAAGGAAGCCTGTGGTGAAATGCATGGACCAGTTGTACCCCAGATTGGTATTGCTATGGATGATGAGCCCTGTGGCTGTCCTGATATGATGCACTATCATAATAATGATGAAGGCAGTATGTCACGATCTCAGCTTATGCATATGAGGGGATACGCTGAAGAACTGATGCATATGATCTCAGACCATGATGATCTCCCTGAATGGGTTGAGAAGAAGATTACTCTTGCTAATGATTACATCGCCAAGGTTAAGCACTACATTGAAGGTGAGATGGCAAGACATCAAGGAATGTTAGAAAATAAGAGGAACAAAAAATGAAACTATCAACAAATGAATTAAAACAAATTATTAAAGAAGAGCTTGGTAAGATCTTGAAGGAAGAAGAAAGTTATGGAGATAACTTTGATACATTAGTTGACATTAATGATGGCGATGCTGATGCTTATCAACCTAATTTATTTGTCGGAACCGGACTAGAGGAGTTCATTAATTATGTCGAAGACGACGAACCATCTAAGGAAGAGGTACTGAAAACGTTAATGTATTATTACGAAGGTGATCCTGATGAGCCTAATTATGGATTTGGCTTTGAAATGAAGAATGGTTACTTTGAGCCTCATTCTGCTGACATTGAAGAACTTGTTAAAGGTATGATTGTAGATTTAGGTGGAACTATTGATTCTGGTGAAGAAGAGATGGGAGATCCTGATACTCCAGAAGGATTTATGCCAAGAGGAATGGAAGATAGACCAGAAGGTTTTTTACAATAAATACTTGACAAATTCCTACTATAATGTTATTATTATATATAATATATTTAAATACTAAAATATTCATATTATAATAGTAATTTATATATTAAATAATAAAATATTAGTAATAGGATTTATATGAAAAAAGATATAGTATTATTTGATATGGATGGTACTCTAACAGAAGCAAGAGGTAAATTTCAAACTGAATTGATCTTAGATTTGAGAGCCCTATCTAAATACGCTGATATAGGAATAGTTACAGGTTCTGATATTGATTATATTAATCAGCAAATGGAAAAACTAATTAAGTTCTCAGAACTTAGATATGTGACTCATTTATTACCCTGTAATGGCACCAAATACTACAGACCTCCAACACAATCAGATGATGAGTATACTCTTGTACATGATAATAGTATGTCAAGACAATTACCTAAAAATTGCTTGAGAGAAGTCTTCAAGGTTATAACAAATATGCAGGCTGACGCTTGTTATTATCCAATACCCCTTACTGGTCACTTTATTAACTTTAGAGGCTCCATGATTAATTGGTGCCCTATAGGTAGAAATGCCAACTCTCACCAGAGAGAAGCATTTGTTAAATTTGATAAAGAAAATCAATTTAGAAAAAGTCTAAAAAGGAGTCTAGACACAAAGCTTAGTTTACTCTGTCCAAATGCTATATCAGTTAAAATTGGTGGAGACACTAGTTTTGATATATATCCTACAGGGTGGGATAAAACATATTCTTTAAAACACTTTACAAATAGAAATGTCTGGTTTGTTGGAGATAGATGTAGTCCAAATGGAAATGACTATGAAATATACGAGACACTAAGAGACGAGAATAGATCGTTTGTCACAACAAGTCCAACAATTACCGGGCAAATTATAAGGAATAAAATTATTCCTCAACTACGCACCCATAGCTCAACTGGATAGAGCATCGGCCTTCTAAGCCGAGGGTTTCAGGTTCGAGTCCTGATGGGTGTACCATAACGGAGATAAAATGGGAAATATTTGGATTTTTTACGGTGTTACTTTTATACCATTGCTATTGTTTGGTACGATTATTGTTTCACTGTTTTACAGAGCAAAGCCTAATTAATGCATTATGAAAATATTTTATTTAAAAAGAGAAGAAGATGAAAGCGGAATAAGTGGAACCGGAAGAGTTGCACAAGGCTTTGTGTTCGACAACGGAAAGGTAGCTGTTACTTGGCTCTCTGAGCACCCTTCTGTTACAATATATGACAATATTGGAGAGGTTCACGCCATCCATGGTCATGGGGGCAAGACTGCAATTGAGTTTGAACCAGATTATAAGAGAGCCTGTAATGAGATGAAGTCTTTCATAGAGAATTTTTCTCTACCAGATTTAGCCAAAGAAAAGCTGCCAACAGAAGGGGCGGCTTCTAAAATCATTTCTAAAAACTAATTCAATATGTGTCTACAGAAAACTGGAAAAAATATACTCTTAAATTGGATGCCGCTTGGCAACCATTACAGATTATCGATTCTTTCAAGGCTTTTAATATGTGTTTAACTGGTAGAGCAAAGCTTGTGATAGGTTATGATGATGATATGCCATCAGTCATTGTATTAAATAAATATGTTAGAAGATTTAATTTTTCTCTTACTTGTAATAGAAGAAACGTATTTTGGAGAGATGAAAATCAATGTCAATATTGCACTGAATTTTTTAAAAATTCTGAACTAACAATGGATCATGTCAATCCAAAATCCTTAGGTGGCCCAAAAACTTGGGAGAATATTGTTACATGCTGTAAATCTTGTAATTCAAAAAAGAAAAATAAAACACCAAAACAGGCCAATATGCCTTTATTAAAAAGACCATTCACTCCCAGAGTAAGAATGGTTGATTTATATAGAAATATAAAAATAGAAAAAGACTGGGAACAATTCTTATAGGAGTTAAAATGAGAATACCAACGGTAGCTGTTAGTGGCGGCTTTGATCCAATTCATAAAGGCCACGTACAAATGATTGAAGAAGCTTCAAAGTATGGCCAAGTAATTGTAATCTTAAATTCGGATGATTGGCTAATCCGGAAGAAGGGTTATAAATTTATGTCCTTTGAAGAACGGGCTTACATTGCCGGAAACATAAAAGGTGTTACAATTGTTACCGCGGTGGACGATTCTGACGGAAGTGTTTGTAAGGCTTTAGAAAAAATAAGACCAGATTATTTTGCTAATGGTGGAGACAGAAAGCTAACCAATACTCCAGAGATGGAATTGTGTAAAGAGCTTGATATTGGTCTCTTGTGGAATGTTGGTGGTGGAAAAACACAATCGTCATCTGAATTGGTAGATAAAGCTGCTTGGGGTAAAAGGAGGATTCATGGCCAAGAGTTTTGATTTCACAACCATGGATGCACTATTAGAAAGAATTCAAGCCTCCGGCGATATAGAATCTTCTAATTTGTTATCTGACCTTATTATGTTATCCAAGAAAGCATCTGATAAAGGATTTAGCATGAAAGAAATAGCATGTTTAGTTACCATGGGACACTTTATATCCAAAGAACCAGAACTACAAAGTATGCTGAACTTCATGTTAACCAAAATAAACCCAAATGATGTGTTTAATTAATATCAAATATGGGTCAAATACCTCATTCTTTTCTATTTAGAGAGGAATGAGGTATTTTTATGTCTAAAGATATGAAACTAATAATTGAAAATTTTAGAAGATTTGAATACAAAACAAATTCTCAACTCCTTTTAGAAAAAACCGTAAAACAAGCAGTGCAAGATCTTGAAAAAGCTGAAACTGAATACGAAGCGGCTAAATCAGAGGAAAAAAGAAAACAATTTATACTTAAAGCCTTTACCGGAGTTTCTAAATTTGCAGTCGTTACTACTCTTATTCCTGTATTGGCTCAATCTGCCGCAGCCATGGGACTGTCAGGGGCATTGTTTGGTATACCATCTTTGATTAAGGCTTTTGGTTCATCATCATCTGCTGGTGAGTTTCTCAGTAAATTCTTTGACTCTATTCCTGACCCTATAAAGAAAAACTTCCCAGATGCCATTGCATCAATTACTGGAAAAATTAGTGAACTAACAAATGAAATGGTAGGAAAAATATTGAATATGCCAGACACTGAATCAGCTAAGATGGATATTTTAGATGCAATAGATATGCCTGATAGAATATCAAATCTCATACAACCAGATGCGCTGGATGCAATAACCAAAAGGATAAAGGATAAATTAGTACAATTAGCCCAACAACCAAATGTAACAGAGTTACCAGCAGACACCCTACAGTTTGCTGCTAGGCTGATAAGTAAACTTGGTGGCGTTGCCGATATGAGAGACGCTCGTGCCCCTAGAAACGCAAAAATAAACATTAATGAGGAAAAATAATGAATAAATTTAGTGATCTTATCTTAAATCATAGGATTTTACGAAAATTAGTCGAGATGAATCTTATCACACAAAGCGAGGTTCGTCGTCTTATAATTGAAGAATTACAAGAAGATCTAATTTTAGAAGC
>Ga0209348_1000941_pt1 | contig 14633 bp, 14 predicted proteins | sample ETNvirenome_2_30_FD_184065 | JGI IMG/M metagenome (GOLD analysis project Ga0209348, IMG submission 184065) | Marine viral communities from the Pacific Ocean - ETNP_2_30 (SPAdes) (version 2) | ecosystem: Environmental > Aquatic > Marine > Oceanic | place: Pacific Ocean | collected 2013-06-22 | reverse complement strand
TTAAATACCAAGTAATAAAAAATGCAGTATCTTTTGAGTTAGCTAATTTTATATTTAATTATTTTTTACTCAAGAGAGATGCTGTTGAGTTTATGTATAAACATAATATTATATATGATAATGGCATGTTTGGCACTTGGACAGATCAACAGATTCCTAATACATACTCTCATTATTCAGATATGGTTATGGAAACATTACTAATGAAAGTGTTACCTAGAATGCAAAAAGAAACAGGTTTACAATTAATACCAACCTATTCGTATGCAAGATTATATAAAAAGGGCGATATATTAAAAAGACACAAAGATAGACCTTCTTGTGAGATATCTACTACAATAAACCTTGGTGGAGATCCATGGCCTATATTTATCGACGGCACGGGGTCTAACAACGTCATAGACGAGTATAAGAACATACATAAGCCTGATGCACCCAAAGGTACAAAAGTCTTGCTTGAAGTAGGTGATATGCTAGTATATAGTGGCTGTGAACTTGAACATTGGCGAGAGCCGTTTGAGGGCGACATTTGCGGTCAGGTATTTCTACATTATAATCATGTAAATGGCCCATTTGCTAATAAAAACATGTTTGATGGCAGACCAAAGCTAGGTCTACCTTCATTTGTAAAATAGTATTATAATGGAGTCATATGCTACAAAAGATAGGTTTTGCGCCTGGAATCAATAAACAAGTAACACCAACAGGAGCAGAAGGTCAATGGATCGACTGTGATAATGTTAGATTTAGGTATGGCACACCTGAAAAAATAGGTGGTTGGAAACAGTTAGGTGAAAGTAATCTAACTGGTGCAGGACGTGGACTTCATCATTTCGTAAATAGTTTAGGCAGAAAATATGCAATTATAGGAACAAACAGAATTTTATATGCATACTCTGGAGGTGTGTTTTATGACATACATCCTATTAAATCTACAACAACTCTTACAAGTGCATTTACCACGACTAACGGATCATCGGCTGTTACAATAACTTTTAGTGGAGCCCATGGTATATCTGCGGGGGACATAATATTGCTAGATAATTTTTCTACAATAACAGGATCTAACTTTGGGTCATCTGATTTTGATGATAAAAAATTTATGGTTACGACTGTGCCATCAACTACAACACTTACTGTAACAATGCCATCTAATGAATCAGGGTCTGGTGCAACAACATCAGGTGGTGTTAGAGTGCAGCATTATTATCCTGTAGGACCCGCAGTACAAGCAAAAGGTTTTGGCTGGTCTTTAGGAACTTGGGGTGGTGAAGAAATAGGAGCTTTTACTACAACATTGTCAGGCGCTATTAACGATTCTGTTACAACTGGTATTACATTAGCTGATCCATCACAATTTCCAAGTTCAGGTACAAACTTTATTTTAATAGGCACAGAAGAAATATCTTACACAGGCATTAATGATTCTAATCAATTAACTGGAGTGATAAGAGGTGTAAGAAATACCACTGCAGCATCTCATGGTGCTGGAGATACAGTAACTAGTACAGCAAATTATGTAGCATGGGGAGAAGCTGCATCAGGAGATTTAGTATTAGAACCTGGTATGTGGTCACTTGATAACTTTGGCGATAAAGCAATTTGTCTTATTCATGACAGTGCTGTATTTGAATGGAACTCAGTTGCATCAAATGCAACTGATACAAGAGCCGTAATTATAACAGGTGCACCAACTGCATCAAGACATATGTTAGTATCTACACCGGATAGACACTTAGTATTCTTTGGAACAGAAACAACTATTGGAGATACCTCAACACAAGATGATATGTTTATAAGATTTTCTGATCAAGAAGATATTAATACATATGTGCCAACAGCAACCAATACAGCTGGTACACAAAGACTAGCTGACGGATCACAGATCAGAGGTGCTATTAGAGGTAGAGATGCAATTTATGTTTGGACTGACACAGCATTATTTACACAACGTTTTGTTGGTCAACCATTTACGTTTGCATTTGCACAAGTAGGAACCAACTGCGGACTTGCAGGACAGAACGCGTGTGTTGAAGTTGATGGTGCTGCATATTGGATGTCAGAGAATGGTTTTTTTAGGTACGCTGGTAAACTAGAGTCATTACCTTGTTTAGTAGAGGATCATGTTTATGATAATATAAATTTAGAATCTGGTAATCAGATGGTATCTGCAGGATTAAATAATTTGTTTGGTGAAGTTATGTGGTTCTATCCAACAACAGGATCTTCTGTTGTAAATAGGATGGTAGCATATAATTATTTTGATTCATCACCACAAAGACCCGTATGGACTGTTGGCACACTTGCTAGAACTATGTGGGAGGATTCTGCTATATTTGGTAAACCACATGCATTAGAATATGATGCAGCTACAGACACATCTTTTGATGTTGTGGGCAATACAGAAGGTAGAACAACATACTATGAACACGAAACAGGAACAGATCAAGTTAAAGGTGGGAGCGTAACAGCTATTACTGCAAACATTGCATCTGGAGATTTTGACATAAGTCAGAGAAGAAGTGCATTAGGTCAAACAACAGGGGGTGCAGATCTTAGAGGAGATGGAGAGTTTATTATGAAAATAAGAAGATTTATACCAGACTTTATATCTCAAACAGGTAATACACAAGTTACATTACAATTAAGAAATTTTCCAAATGATAGTCAAGCTAGTTCATCTCTTGGACCTTTTACGGTTTCATCATCCACACAAAAAGTAGATACACGTGCAAGAGCAAGAGCTATTGCTTTAAAAGTAGAAAACACATCTTCGGCTCAGAGTTGGAAACTAGGAACTTTTAGATTAGACATACAACCGGATGGGCGTAGGTAATGGCAAAAATAGTACAAGTATTAACAAGACCAAGTGAAGAATATGATTTATTTACAGCAGAGGCACAAGTTAGAGATCTTGATGCAATTGTTGAAAAATTAAATACTACGTTTCAAGAAGAATTAAAAGATGAGGTAGAAGCATTTAACTTCTTTTTACAATAATGGCTAATAGTTTTATAAATAAAAAAGCAGATTTAACGACAACAGATTTAACGACACTATATACAGTGCCTAGTTTTAAGACTGCTGTTGTAAAATCTTTGTTAGTATCAGAGGACGCTGGATCAGGAAGCACAATAACTATAACATTAGTAAATTCTAGTGGCACCATATTCAATCTATTCAAAGATAAAGCAATAGCATCTAAAGCAACAACAGAACTTTTATCTCAACCCCTTGTAATGGAAGAGAGTGAGATATTAAAAGTACAAGCTGCTGACGCGAATGAGCTGCACGTCATAGCTTCAATATTAGAAATACAGCCACGAGAGGTAACAACATAATGAAAGATATCCCAATAATAGAACCAAAAGAGATTATAACAACAATAACAAATATGAAGACAGGCGAAAAATATAAAGATGATGCTGATTGGAAAGCAAAAGGTATACCAGAGTCTGATATAAGAAAAGATGTTAGAGTGATCATGCCTAGCCTTGATTTATTTGGAGAAACAAAATAAGATAGACAAATGGCCATAACTAGAACTCAAATAGCAAAACAATTATTAGCACAAGGAGGACGTATAGGACTTCAAGGTGGTGGTGCTGATATGGGTGCTGAAGATAAAGCACAAGAAAGAGCTGATAAAGGTTATGGAGATACTAGTGGACCAGACAGATCAAGAACTACTAGAGAACAAGATGCAAATCAAAGAAATATAGTAAGAGAAGCTAGAGTTAGAGCTGTAGAAGATTTAATTAAGAGACCAACAGTAAGAGAAAGAATTAGTAAAGGTCTAACTAATATACGTAATAGAAATATTAAAAAATTTATTGATAATAGTATAAGAAAAGATTTATTTAGAAGTGGGTTTGTTCCAAACTCTTTTATGGGTATTAATGTGCCTACAACTTTAGGTATAGCTTCAGAAACAGCATATAGTCTATTTGGACCAGAAGTTGATTCATTTGATGAAGACAGTCTTAGAGAGATAGCTTCTACTTTAACAACGACTGGAGGATCGCTAACTAAATCACAATCTAAAGCTTTAGAGAGTTTTGCTAAAAACATAGCTAACAGAGATGAACTTTTAGAAAAAGGAATGACTCAAGAACGTTTTGAAGAATTATATCCAAAACCAGTTATAGATGACAGAGATGGACCACAACCATTAGATCCATGTAAAGGACCTAACCCACCTGCATATTGTTTCATAGGTGAAAAAGCTGAAGAGACTATTGAAGCACAACGTAATCTTGCAGGATTAACACCTCGTATAGGTGGATCTATGTTCGATTTTACAAACATGGCTGATGGTGGTTTAGCAGCAATGGATAGGGAAGCATTTTTATTAGGTGGTATAGCAAAAGGTTTAAAGAAAGCAACAAGAGCTGTTAAGAAAATTGCAAAGTCTCCGTTAGGTAAGGCTGCTTTAATAGGTGCAGGATTTGGTTTAGCAGGAATGGGACCTTTTAAAGGTTTAGCTGGAACATCTTTTGGCAAAGGTCTTGCAGGATTAAAAGGAACATTGTTTGGTCAAGCAGGTTCAAGAGTAGGAGAAGCTTTTGTTCCATTTAAAGAGGGTTTATTTACAAAATTAGGTTTAACTAAAGGTGGTGGCTCTTTAATGCCAACAGTTTTTGGTGGTATAACTCTATCGTCTATATTACCATTATTAGAAGGAAAAACAGATGATGAAAAAAAAGATATTTTAAATGACTATTTTGCTTCGCAAAAATTAACACCTTCAACAACAAAAAGACAAGCGGGTAGTGAGTTTGATTTTTATAATTACAATTTAGCAGAAGGTGGTACACCTAGAAAAGAACCAGTGGCTAAAAAGGTTATGCCATTATTAGATATGGGTGGTATGGAAAAAGACTATAGAGCAGAGGGTGGTTTTGTGCCTATAGGACGTATGGAAAAAGCAGATGATGTGCCAGCTAGATTATCCAAGAATGAGTTCGTATTTACGGCTGATGCAGTCAGAAATGCAGGTGAGGGAGATGTGGACAAAGGCGCAGAAGTTATGTATAACATGATGAAAAACCTTGAAGCCGGGGGTGAAGTATCAGAAGAATCGCAAGGCTTAAATGGCGCTAGAGAAATGTTTCAAACATCACAAAGACTAGGAGAAGTCATATAATGGCAACAGAAACCGTAATTCAAAGACCCGCACCGTTTGTAGAAGATATAGGTAAAAAGTTATCTGAACAAGCATTAGGATTACAAAATGTTCCAGTTGTTACAACTGGTATTGGTGGTATTACAAGACAAGCTGGTGAAACAGATGCTGGCTTTCAAGCAAGACAAGATGCTGCAAGAGCATTCACAACAAGACAACAAAATTTAGCTGGTATTGCACCAGAAGTTGCACCAAAAGATACCTTACAAAATTTAGCAGAACTTAAAGCTCTTCAAGGTGTTGGATCTTTTGCACCCTTTGTCCAACGAGCAGAAGATCAAGCAGCTCTTGCTTCTGGATTAGGAACCTTGGCTCTTGGACAATTAGGTACAGCAGGACAAACATTAGCTGCAACTCCATTAGGAGCAACTGCATTTCAACAAGACGTGGCTCAATTTATGTCTCCTTATCAATCGCAAGTGATTGATGCCTCATTAGCAGAATTTGATCGTAATAAGCAAATACAAGAACAGCAGATACGAGATCAACAAGCGAAATTGGGTGTGCTCGGCAGCGGTCGAGCGGGCGTACAACTCGCCGAGTTTGGTACGGGGGCGGCACGTGAACGTGCATTATTACAAGCAGGTCTATTGCAACAAGGATTTGGTCAGGCACAAGCTGCTAGACAGCAAGACATTGCAAATAGATTTGGTTTAGGTGCAGCACAACAAGGAATCGCTGGAGCAACACAAGGTCTAGGAGGATTTAGATCTGGACTCGCAGGTCAACAAGCACAATTAGGTGGAGCTTTACAAGGATTACAAGGTGCAGATGTAACACGTCTAGGTCAACTTGGTTCTATTAATCAAGCACAAAGACAAGCTGAACTTGATGCACAAAGAGAAGCTACAAGAATGGCTGCATTCCAACCACAAGAAGAGTTAAATAGATTTGCAGATATAACAACCGGTATTATGGGTGGTATGAGAGGACAAGGAACAACTACAACAAACATTCCTAACCCTACTCCATTACAGACAGCATTAGGTGTTGGTTCGACACTTGCTGGTATATATGGTGCATTTAACCCAAGACCATTATTTAGTAGTTAAGATATGAGCAGAATATTAAAAAGACCTATGTTTAAAATGGGAGGTTCTACGGGGACTGGTATTACATCAGGTCTTGATAAACCAAGACAAGAATATAACGAAGCTGGATCTGTAAATCCTTTAGAACAATATCCAACAGACTTTTTTCCACAACTAGGAACTAGAGAAATTAAACAAGATACTCCAAATGTAACTATGGATACTAGTGCATTCAGTCCTGGATCAGAACTACTAAAAGCTTTTGAAAATAGAAACACAAGACCAGACCTATCTAGATTTTTAATAGACTTTGGATTAAACTTAGCTTCAGCCTCTCCAAGAGGTGGTATCATATCAACAGCAGCAGAAGCAGCAAAAGGCCCTGCTAAAAATTTATTTGAACAAAAAGCTGCCGATGATGCTTTTGGAAGAAAATTAAAACTTGCTGCAACTCAAATGGATATAGATAAAAAATTAAAAGAAGAGTTTGCTGAAAAAGAATTTGGTAGAGATCTTGCATTAGCTTTAGCCAAACCACAAAAAGTATCTTTAAAACAAGTTAGAAACACATCTAATCAAAAACTATTTGGTATAGAACCAGGAAAAACTGGTTTTGTAACTCCTGAACAAATTTTATCTGCAAAAGGAGTTTTTGCTCCTATAGATAATAGAATGTCTTTTACTTATGATCCCAAAACGGGAACATTGACACAACTCCCTTTAAGCGAAGTTGAAAGAATTGAAGATAATAAAAAAACGGCAACAGCCATAGGAACACAATATAATATATTAACAGCTCTTACAAAAGACATGCAAGAAAGATTACCGGGCACTACAACTGGTTTTACTGGAAATTTCTTTCAATTTCTTGAAGGCGCTGCAGACCAATTTAAACAATTGGGTTCAAGTTATGGTATAGCAAACGGTTTAACTGAAGATTTTGATGAATCAAAAATTGATGCATATTTAGAGTCAAAAGGTGTTACCAAATTAGCTTCAAACTTTGCTACTATGAAAGGTTCAGTAATAAATTTAGGTTATGCTTTAGCTAAAATTGCAGAGCCAGATAACCCAAGATTATCTGAGGGTGATATTATAAGACAGTTAAATAGAATTAATTTTGGTGCTTCTAGAAAAGTATTTAAAGATTCATTAGATCAAATATTGAAAGAAGAGGGTATAAGAGCAAATGCAGAAATTTCAGGATTAAAATTAAAACCTGAAGATTTTATTGGGGTTAAAAAAACTGATAGCACTACAGAAACCGATGAATCAGGTATGGATGAATTTAAATTTATTGATGGTGTGTTACACAAAAAAGTCAATGGTAAATTTATAAAGGATTTCTAATGGCTAAAATAAAAATTGATGGTTTAGGTGTAATTGAAATAGAAGGTGATAATCCTTCTTCTGGAGAAATTGAAACTATTCAAAAATTACTTAATAAAAAAACACTAGATACCATTCCTAATATAAAAGATTATAAAGAAAAAAATCCAGACGCTGCAAATATTCCTAGTGTGGATTTAGCAGAGCAAGTTTATAATCAAGAGTTTAAACCCAAAGGTGTAGATGAGACCGAGTTCTATCAAAAATTCTTTCCTAATATAGCAAAAGAAAAATTTGAAGAAGCAGATCAAACAATTGTTATTCCTGAAGACGAGATGTTAGGAAAAACAGGAGAGGATTTTGTTTCTTTTAAACCAACCACTGCTGACATAGCTGAACAAGCAGGAGTATCTGTAAACGATCCAGCAGGTAGTAAGGCAAGATTTGCTGCTTCTCTTGGTTACAATCAAGAACAAAAAGCCCTTGCAGTAAAAGACACTTTATCAAAAGCATTTAAACAAGATATAGATGTAAGAGTAGGACCAGACACTGGAGAGTTAGAATATTTTAATCCAAAAACTAATACATATGCGTTAGTTGATAAACCTGGTTTAGACTTTGGTGATATTGCTGACTTAGGTGGTGATGCAATGGTTTTACTTCCCGATTTAGCTGCTACAATTGCTGGTACAGTTTATTCAGGAGGTAATATTCCTGTTGGAATAGCAGCAGGAGCCGTAACAGCAGGTACATTCGAGTTTTTAAGACTTAAATTAGGTCAAAGATATGGAGCAAATCTAAATCTTTCTGATAGAGAATTATTAGATGAAGCATTTAAAACAGCTGGTATTTCTGCAGGAGCAGGAGTTCTAGGTGTAGGTGCTGCTAAAATTATAAAAGGAGCTAGTAATTTATTAAAAGGTAGAGTTTTTGGAAATGTAGATGAGGGACTTAAAACTGCAGAATCTGCAAAAGTTAAAGAGGCTAAAGAAATAGAAAACCAAATAAATTTAAAATTAGAGGATGCGGGAATAAAATCTAAATTAAAATATACATTAGCAGAGGCTGCTGATGACAAGGGTTTATTATCAATACAAAAATCTTTGGAGAATGTAAGAAGATTAGGTTACACAAAAGAGTTTAATGAAGCATCACTAGAAAAAGCGACAGCCTTAAATAGTTATTTTAAATTATTAAAAGACAAATTCGGTACTGCTACAGGTTCTACTTATGACACTGGTAAAGATATAGTAAAAGTTTTAGATGAGAGAAATACTGATGTAATAAAAAATTTAATAAAAAAACAAAAAGCATCTGAGGACTTATTAACTAAATCTGTATTTAATTTACCGGGTGGTAATTTTAAAACTACAGGGGTTGAATTTAGAAATGTTATAAGTCAATTAAGTGATAATTATAAGAAAGACGTTGCAGACGCGGCAGCAAAATTAGACCAAGTAACAGGTTTAAAATCAATAAACACCAAAGAAATATCAGACGCTATAAACAAACTTTCAAATCAACAAAAACAAGATTTTGTTAAACTAGCTGAGGTAGAGGGTTTATTTAAAAAAGAACTTTTTGAACTTTTAGAAAATCCTAATGCAACTATTCCCTTAGCGAATGCAAGACAAACAATATCAACATTAGGTGCAAAAATAAGAAATTCAGAAAAAGGTTTGGCAGCAGGAGATGATGTTGCAGTGGGTGTATTAAAAACTTTAAAAAATGCTTTCACTAACCAAGTTAAAAAAGATGCAGGACCAGAATATCTCAATGAGTTACAGAGATTTAATGACTTGGTTATTAGAAATAAAGAATTACTAAACAATGATATCATAGCTAAAATAACAAATAGAGAAGTAGGAAATGTCTTAAAGATAGGTGATGAAGCTATATTTGAAACAACTTTTAAAAAAGGTGTGGGTTCAGATAAAGTAGCTAAACAAGTCCACGATGTTATAAGTCAATCGCCTGATGCTATGAATGCTTACAAAAATTCCATATTTGATTTTTATAAAAAAGAAGTTTTAGACCAAGCGGGTAAGCCTAACCTAATCAAACACAATGCTTTTATGAAAAACTATGAAAAAATATTAAAAGTATTTTTTAACAGAGCAGAGTTTGATCAGATAAAAAGAATAGGTGGTTTAAAAGCTAATATAGAAAAAACAAATAAACTTTTCACAAATACGCAAAAAGAATTAAATAGATCTTTTGAGGGTAGATTATTAGATGCATCACCACAAGAAATTTTTAATAAAATATATAAACCTGGTAACATTGGTGAAATAAAAACTTTAAAAAACATCTTACAAAAAAATCCAGAGGTATATAAAAGATTTCAAAGAGATGTCATAACAGATTTAAACGAAAGAGTTTTTACAAGATCAGATAAATTAAGTTTAGACAGAGTTCTAGATGCAAATGCATTTAATAAATATCTAAATGGTGGTGGAGGAGAGAGAGGTTTTAAATCAGCTTTGACTGAAATATTTGGAAAAGATTATGTTAAAGACTTAGAAACTTTAAATAAAGCCTTACAGATAGCTAGTAGAAAAGCACCTGCTGCACAGCAAGGTGTTGTTGGTAGTGCATTTACAGATTTAATTAGAGCAAGACTTGGTCAGTTTACATTAGCTGGTAGATTGTTTACAGCTGGTAGAAGAATTTTTACTGCTACAGCTAATAGAGTATTTGCAAGAGCTCTATTAGATCCTAACTCTTTAAAAGATCTTCTTGCATTAAAAAAATTAAAAACTGGAAGCAAACAAGCAGCAGTTATTCTTGCAAAACTGGGTGGTAGTATATTTATTACGTTACCTGATGATGGGGCATCTATACCTTCTAAATCTTCAGTTAGTGAAGAAAGAGAGGATGTTATTAATATGAGAGGTTTGTTTAATAGAGAAACAAAAGAACCATCTATAGATTTATCTATGATACCACAATCGCCTAAAGTTGAACCTATAAATGCACCAAACATAAACCCAAATCTATTTGCAGCTAAACCAACGACTGGTATTATGCAAAATCTAAGCAGCACTGAACAAGCTTTATTAGATCCATTAGAACAACAAATAGCGATGAGAACATAATGACTAAAAAATCAGCATTACAAAGAATAGAATCTCATGAAAAACTTTGCAGAATAATGCAAAAACAAACCTTTGAACAAATAAAAGAAATGCAAGATAGAATTAAAAGATTAGAATATTGGATAGTCGGAGGTATGGGAGCCGTACTATTAGTTTTATTAACGGATATAGCATGAATTTAACACGTAACTTCACTCTCTCAGAGCTTACCAAAAGCGACACTGCTATTAGAAAAGGCATTAACAATAACCCCAGTGCAGAGCAGGTAGAAAAATTAAAATCATTGTGTGAAAATATTTTACAACCGGTGCGTGACCACTTCGGCAGAGTTAAGATTACCAGTGGTTTTCGTAGCGAAGAATTATGTTTGGCTATTGGTAGTTCGGCTAGATCGCAACATGCCAAAGCTGAAGCCGCAGACTTTGAATGTCCTGGTGTAGACAATGCTGAATTAGCTGATTGGATACATAAGAACCTTCCATATGATCAATTAATATTAGAATTCTATACTCCAGGAGAACCTAACAGTGGATGGATTCATTGCAGTTATATCGAGGGAACACCAAGAGCATCATACCTTCACGCTTTTAAATCAGAGGGTAAAACTAAATATAAACCAGTTCTTGGTGGTGCTAAGAATTTAGTTTAATACATTCCATACACACCCCAATTATACCAAAAATAATCTATAGCATGATGAGAGTATGCTCCAATAATACATCCTAGAAAACTTGGTAATTTTTTTTGTTTAAATAAAACAGAAAGAAAAAAACAACCAAATCCTATAATAGATACACCTAGGATGCTGTGAAAAAATTTATGGCTTGGATAACCAGTTGTTAAAAAATAATAAACAACTTCAATATCTATAAGTACATTTACAATTGAAAACCATAACAAACTAAATTGTTTTGGAAACAAAAGTTTTATCGGTGTTGCTGCTGCAATGTGAAACGGTGTAATCATATCCACTCCTTTAGTTCTTCACCCATAACCTCGGATGCAATGTTAATTTTATCTCTTAAAGCCTTCACAATCTTTTCATCAACAGTGTTCTCACAAACCAAATCAACATAAGTCACTGTTTTTTTCTGTCCTATTCTGTGTGCTCTGTCTTCTGATTGTAGTCTCTTCTCTAGGTCATAACCATTAGAATAATAAATAACTGTGTTGGCTTGTGTAAGTGTAATACCATAACCACCAGTTTGTGGTGTACCAATTAAAAATCTACACTTAGGATCGTTTTGAAATTTACGAATATTATCTTGTCTGTCTTCTTGAGATGTTAAACCATAATAATGCACATAAGAGTCTTTACCATATTCTTTAATTATTCTTTGCACAATCTCTCCAACACTCAATTGATAGTTAGCCCATATAATAGCTTTACCATCTGTTTCTTCTAAAATAGACATAAGTTCATTAAGTCTATTACTTTCAACTGCTTGAGTAGATCCATCATCTGCTGTAAAGTGACCACAAGTAATTTGATGTAATCTCATTAACTGTGTAAGCACTGTCATAGTAGTTGTAACTTTACCATTTAAAATAGCCATAGCTTCTTTTTTCATCTGCTCGTAAATACGTTTTTGGTCAGCTGTTAGTGTTACATATCTTTTAATAAAGTTTTTAGGAGGTAAGTCTAAACAATCTTCTTTTAATACTCTGTATGAAAAACCTTTTACTTTCTCTGATAACTCTCCTAGATTTTGAAATACATCAACTACTTGTATAGTTCTATCTCTAAGATACATATTCTTCATCTTGGCATATCTATTACGAAAAGCGTAAAAAGAATCAAAGTTTAATAACCACGGATCAAGGAACTCACATTGACTAAACAAATCTAAAGGGTTTTTAGTAATCGGCGAACCAGTCATAATACGTCTATATTTAGCGTATTTACCAAGACTAATAATATTTTTAGTCCTTTTAGCTGTTTGATTTTTAATAGTTGTGGACTCATCTATAGCCATTAAAGTTTTATGTGCATTTAAAAATTTACTCACAAACTTTACACCTTTATCAGTAGACAAAGCTTCGACATTCATAATTAAAATATGTAAGTCTTCACCTAATCCAAATAAACTATCTAAATTTTCTTGGTATTTTTTTGTAAAATTTGGTTGCCATAATACAGTCACATTTTCTATATGATTTGGTAAATGTGTGGGTAGTTCTTGTTCATACCAAGTTTTAACAACACCTTTGGGAGCTATAATTAAAGCACCATTTATCTTACCTTTGTCGTAAAGCATGGCTAAGTTATCTATTAATACTTTTGTTTTACCCGTACCCATTTCCATAAAATAGGCATAAGTTTCTTTATTCCATGACTTTTCCAAAGCAGTCAATTGATGCTTGTATGGTTTTGTTTTAAATTTGTAATTCATCTTTCTATTGACTTTTAAATATTATAATTTATATATTTTGTCAATGTCAGAAAGCAATAAATACGAAAATTTAAAAAATAATTTTACGTCTACAGTTTACGTAATACAAGAGATAGCTGGCACTCGTGCTGGTAATCCTAAAATAAATATTATGGGAGCATCAAACTACGGACAATTTAAATTTTTGTTACCAGAATTTTCTCAAATAATTTTTTCTCCTGGGCCACTTGTATATAAGTTAAGACAAGGTTTAAAAAATTTTAAAACTAGAGATTATTTATTGCTAACAGGAGATCCTGCAATCATAGGTGTTGCATGTTCAATTGTCTCTGATATTACAAACGGTAAATATAATTTGCTCAAGTGGGATAAACAAGAAAGAAAATATTATCCTATTGAAATTAATCTATATGAGAAAGGAGAATTAGATGAGCATTAAACAAAAAATAAAAATGCCCGATTTTGAGGCAGATCAACAAGATGCAATGAGAAAGACAGAAAACATTCAGTCTCTTGCAGATCAAGTTGAAAAGTTAGAGTCTTTGAATAAAAGACTTGAACTACAAGAACAAAATATGAAAAGTTTAAAATCAGAAATACAAAAAGTTTCTGGAGACATTATACCAACTATGATGTCTGAGATGGGTCTTGCAGAACTTAAGCTGCATGATGGCTCACATTTAAAAGTTTCAACGTCGTATCGTGCCACTATTACAGAGGCAAACAAAGAAGCGGCGTTCAACTGGCTTCGTGAAAATGGCTTAGGCGATATAATCAAAAACGAGATATCCGTATCGTTTGGTCGTAACGAAGATAACAAGGCGGCTGATTATGCCGAACTTGCAAAGAGTAGTGGGTTTCAACCGACACAAAAGATGAAGGTTGAGCCCATGACTCTGAAAGCGCTAGTCCGTGAGCGTACTGAGGCAGGGAAACCTATGCCAACGGAAATCTTCGGAATATTTTCGGAGAATAAAACAACAATAAAAAGGAACAAGTAACATGAACCAAGTAGCAACAAAAAAAGAAGGAGGTGCATTAGCAACAAATGTTTTTGAAGCTGATGCCAATCAAGGTTCTCAAAATATATCGCAAGAAGATCTTGCGTTGCCTTTCTTAAAAATTTTGGGACAGCTATCTCCAGAGGTTAACAAAAGAGATGGTAAATATGTCGAGGGCGCAGAACCCGGCAAAATCATAAACACGGTTACTAATGAACTATATGACACTATAGATGTTGTACCTTGTCACTACAAAAGACAATACATTGAATGGCAAGATCGTGGACAAAGCACTGGAGCACCAGTAGCAATACACGAAGCCGACAGTGATATCATTAGTCAAACCACTAGAGATAAATCATATAAAGATAGATTACCAAACGGTAACTATCTTGATAATACTGCTAATCACTTTGTGTTGCAGCTAGGTGATACTCCACAATCAGCTTTGATTTCTATGAAATCTACCCAATTAAAAGTAAGTAGAAAATGGAATTCAATGATGATGGGTTTAAAAATGCAAGGTAAAAATGGTTTATTTACCCCGCCTACATATAGTCACATTTATAAACTAAAGACTGTTCAGATGTCTAACG
>Ga0209348_1000940_pt1 | contig 14653 bp, 16 predicted proteins | sample ETNvirenome_2_30_FD_184065 | JGI IMG/M metagenome (GOLD analysis project Ga0209348, IMG submission 184065) | Marine viral communities from the Pacific Ocean - ETNP_2_30 (SPAdes) (version 2) | ecosystem: Environmental > Aquatic > Marine > Oceanic | place: Pacific Ocean | collected 2013-06-22 | reverse complement strand
ATTGCAGTGCCACAGAAATGGGAACCAGAAGATCAATTTGATAAAGTTCTTCGTGATGCAGATGATGATCAGGGCGATTTGATTATTGTTTCAAATTCTGACGGACAATTGAAATACAAGCAAAAAGAAAAACATGTAAAGATAGCAGCCATATGCCTAGACATTGATGCAAAAAGGGAAATGAGAATCTTAATAAAGTAAATGCCTACCGCGGATACTTTATTATTATTACCTTTTATAAAGAGTCTTCAAAATTATTGAGTACAGCTAGCATTATGCCCACTTTGCTGCCAGAACAACTCTTGTACTTTGCAATGTCCTCGCCCTTGCCACCCCAAGCAAAAGAAAAACTTGTACACGAATTATTGTCTGGCATGTGGGAAAATCCAAAGTTTCTCTTGGAAGCCATTGCCGTGTACTCTATCAATGCCGCATTCAAAGATGGATCGTACCTGACTCGCGAACAGTTTGATTCCTGTGTGTCTTCTCCGCTCGATGAAGAGTGCGCGGGAAACTTGCTTGTTCATCTTTCAACGGGAAAAATTGATTTGATTCAGAGACAAGTCGTAGAAGAGGCACCCAAGCAGTTTGAGTATGCTCTTCAAAAGCTTTTGATTGCATATGCTGAAAGTGTTACATTTGACAAGACGGCCGACCAGTTTCTTCATGCAGTACTAAGAACCCGCCTTGATGCTCATCGGTTGGCAACTACAGTACAACACGAAATGCCATACGAAAAGCTTTCGAGGCAGCTGGACTTGCAGGGGGAAGGAACTTCAAACGATATTGTTGGTCCAATCATTGATGAACCCATTGCGCAACGCGTCAAACGGCTTGATATCAGGGGAAAACTAGATCCCGAACTGTGGATACTGTCTTTGTACATGATTATCGAACTCTTGTCCATAGAAAGCCCAAGGTTTCTAGTTAATCATATGCTTGCGTTTGAAGATAACAAGTCGAGTTGGGCATATTGTAATTTATCGGGAGAAGCAGAATTTGGATTTATTGATACCGAGGTAAGTATGATTAAAAAATACATTGACGGTAGCACGCGGATTTTTAAGTGGCTAATTCAGCTTGTTTTATAGGGTATATTTTGGGTTGAAAGTGGTCTGGCTTCAATCATTTTCAAGTATCTTGTGCTTTTTTGCCCTGAAGATCCTACTGCAATCTGTCTTATCCATGGAACCTCCAAAGCGCCCGACTGCCTTTCTCGAGTCCTTTTGTCCAAATGACAGGATGAGTTTCCCAGCAAAGGAAGCCATCTTGTCTGAGAATTCCGCTACACCGTACACTAGTAGTGAAATTGTAAGACAAGGGCAATACGGATGATAAAAAGAAAGGTTATTCACATTCTCTTTCTTTATAGAGGAGTTTTGATTCCAATAAATCCTTGAGTATGAAGAGTAGGCCGTACGTATCCAATCCAAGTCCCAGTGCATTGGACAACATCTTTGCATTAAATTGAGAATGAAACCCAGTGGCAACCGCCATGACCTTGGACTAAAGGGGTCGAGTATTAAGAACCCCGCAAATTGTATGATTACACGGTAAATTAGACATACGTGAAGACAGCCATGTAATACTAGTGCTAGTTTCTCGTGAAGGAGTGAATCTGCCATCCGAATCAACGGATGATCAGCCAATAAAATTAAATATGAATCTACTCGTCTTGTTCGTAATTCCCAGCGGCAGCGGCGGCAACGACGGGCTTGACTTGAGCGTCTTTGATGCCCATCTTTGCAAGAGCGCTCAGAATGTGCTCGTCGGTCTTTTCTGGGACAGCGGTCATGGGATTAGCGGATGAAGCCACAGACGTTGGGGCCTGGTGAACCAATGAAAATTGATATCCAATAGCTTCCTCTGGCAACTCTTCAGTGGTAGCTTTAATAACAAATCCGCTGTTAGTCTTGCTCTTGGCATTAACAAGAGGGGTATACAATTCGTTGTAGTGAGACTCTGGAACGAGGTATTGATCCGACTCTGGTACCTTGTGGTTATCCTTTGCATACGCTCCGCCAAAGAACTTGGGGTCCTTTCCGTGTGTATCAATAATGTTGCGCACGTGACATCCTGGAGGCAAAAGAGCATACTTTTCGTCATTAACTTCCAGATTCTGATAGCTATCAAACGACTGGGCCTTGAGATCATCAAGACTAACATGAGAATACTTTTTCATGGCGCTTGCGGCATCTTCTGGGAGGTGAGTGTTTTCAGTATTGAACTTGAGATTAACGCCTTGTGTAAAGCCCTGATCTTCACCAAAATGGTGACCTATAAGGATTCTACCGCTAGGCATAATGGTGGCAGCGGTGTGTCCTTGAACCTGGAATGGCTGAAAGTCGCCATTGCCATCAATCATGCCAACTTGAGTGGAATGAAGGGGACCTCCGTATGTACGAAAGTTGTGGATCTCACTGATTCCGCCATTTTGAGACGCAATGTCATGTCCAGCAAGCTGAGTGACCGCCTGAAGGTCATCGGCCTTGACTGTAAACAGTTGTTTAAGTATTTTTAAAAGGGGAATGAGTTGAAAAAGGAACATACCATGCATCTTTGCTGTGTAAAAGCCTCTCTCATCCTCTTCGAATTGAGATGGGTGGAATTGACCAATGAAGTTTGTTTTGTGGGATGCTTCAACCATAGTGTCTTTATTACAATACGAGGGCTACATAAATACGTTAGAGCCTCAATGGCTTCAGTTTTTTTCTAAAACGTAAAGAGTAACTCGTGTGCTGCTGCAAAGCGTTCCGAGTCAAATCGGGCCATGGCCACACGATCACGCTGTGTTTTCCCAGAATCAAGAAAGATGTCGTTGTACGCCAGCAGTGCACGAATCAATCGAAAGGCAGATGCTGCAAATTGTCCCCTCTTTCTCAATGCGTCAGACGAGGTGCCCTTGTATTCCGTTTGTTTAGCGACAAAGTTCTCCAAGTCCATAAAGTCTCGTATCTTTCCAAGTGCAAATTTTTGCTGTAATGCATTGGGATCTGGATTCCTTTTGCGCTTTTTCGTGTCCCTTGAAATGCTTTTGAAAATGTGAGTGCGTTGTCATCATGTAAAAGGATCTAAGTGCAACTTACTGTGATAAAAGAGCAACGGCCTCTTGCTCAATAGCGAGCATTTCTGGAGATGCATATGCCCACGTTCCAAACGACATGGGAGTCACAAGTGCATTTGGCCCGGGACCTTTGACCATGACTACATATGGACGAATAAGTCCGCGTAAACGCCTGTGGACTTCATCTGCTTCAAAAATCAAGTCGTATAACATTGCAATAAACGTGTCGTTCTTTCGGTCGACTACGTCTCGTCCGTGAATCGTAAGATCAGTTGGAGAAAATTGTAACGTGTTGGTATCAGCAGGACCTCCTCCTCCAGATCCCAATGGTGCTCTAGCGGAGTCTCTTGATGTACTAGAACTTGTCTCTAAGACAGCAGTTGGACTCTTTACTACAGAAGGACTTCTATATTCCTCAGACTGTGCACTCGGTGATACAGAAGGACTTCTATATTCCTCAAACTGTGCACTCGGTGATACAGAAGGACTTACACCTTTGACAGAAGCTGGACTCGCTGATTCAGCATCGCTACTATTACCAGGAAATATCGAAGAATTTTGAAAGAGTACGGCGTACACTCCAGATCCCAATGCCTTTCGATTTGAAAAGTGAATTCCTTTAAAGCGTTCTAGAAATTTTTTCATTAAATTTTCCGCAGTTAATGTATCTTGCTCAACTTCTTTTGGTAATATACCTTCAGGAGTTTTCGATTCCTGGAATGATTTTCTTAAAAGTATTTCTGCTGTTTTAATGGCCAAAACAAATGGAGTAACGGTAGAGCCCAATACAATTTGATCGTCAGAATCTGTCATATCAATAAAATGTGGCTCGTACGGCAATTCCAATTCAAAATCCGCAGACTCTACGGCACTTCTTAGTATGATGCACTTTTGAGTGTCGTATACCTTGTCCAATAAACCAACAAATTCTTTGTATTGGCTTTTATCCTCTGCATAGAACAAGCTAGGTGGCTATATTACAGAGATTAGAAAATTCGATTTCAATAGTCAAGTGATGATGTACTTACGGTTGTATCTCGCACAAAGTCAAGAGCCATCTCATTCACAGCTGTACCTCCAAGTACAGGAGTCCAAACCATTGCACTAGCAGTTCCAAAGTACTTATCAATCTCTTTGGGTTTAGTATTATCTCTGGGTAGTAGACGTGGTCTTCCTTGCTGTGTACCAATTTGCCATCTTGGGGTACTACCTGGTCCGTTGTAATACAATGGCCATTCCCGAGTTCTTTCGCCTGCAAATGCTCTGGTTTCGGCCTGAGCTTGTCTTATTCCTTTTTCCACAATTTTCTGCGCCCTAGCGTCCAAGCCATCATCACCCCCGAATGTGGTCTTTAAGGGCCTGATTTCATCTTCTTTAACTTCGGTGTATGGACTTGTCGAATAAATGCACAAAGAAACAAGCTTAAAAAAATGCTTAAGATGCTTTATGTGCATTGCGCAGTCTCCGGCATGAAGTCTTAGTTCGAAGGATTGTGCCTACAAAAACATGATCAACAATACTATAAGAAGAATTCCACTTTGAACAATTGTCAATTGTACAAGAACTTACAACAGCATCAAAATCAAATCCATCCGGCAAGTCATCATTTTCAGTAAAGACGGAATTACTCAATACATCTGGTATCATATCAAGTCGGAGTGCCTTGAATGATGTTTCGTCTCTTGCAGCTTGAAGATATCCTTTGATGTTTAGCGTAGTGCCATGCGGCAAGTCTCCACTGATTTCTCCTCCGAGCATTTCGTCATACATCATTGCAGCGTATTGGGATGGACGATACAAAATTTCCTTATTGGATTCTCCAACGTAACCATTAACCAAACGATAAGCAGTAGGATTCAATAATTTTTCTTGTGTGTTTTCTAAAATAGTATCATTCAATACTTTTTTGGAGGCTTCAAGTGCTGCGCTGTCTAATTCTTCGGAAATCTTTTTTCTTTCTTTTATAGGTACATCCTGTATTCTTTGAGGTACTTGATGAGAACGACAGAACTTCAAATTGATTAATTGATTATCTGCTGTAAATTTTGTGTTTTCTTCAACTTTTGAAAGAACAAATAAATTTTCTTCGTCCAACCACGAGTCTTGGTCATGCTCAACATGATAATTTACAATTGCTGTGTCTGAGCCTTCTGAGCCTTCTTCTAAATCTAAGGTAGCAACCGACTGAAGAAGAACGAATCCATTTTGTAATTTATTAATGTCCCACGGTTCAAAGCCTTCGTTTAATTTCTCTCCAATTGAACCATGAAGTTGATTGTAAACGGTTTTAAGTTGTCTTTTATATGCTCGATCGTGATACGCAAGCACGCGTTTGACAAAAACGGAAGCAGCAGTGTTGTACGCAGCAGTAACCTGAGCGGTAACCACTGCACTTTCATCTGGCATGTACTCATAATTGAAGACCAATTCAAAAAGTCCATTTTTAATGTGTCTCCATCTCCACAAAACCGGAAGATCTGACATGTCTTTAAAGACTTTCAGCAATGCGTATATAGCAAGCAAGGAGACTTGTTAAAATGAGTGCCAAATCTTTGAATGTTCCAATTGCCCTAAATGAGGTATGATTGTAATCATTGAATGCTCTTATTTCTTCTCACGCCTTATTATACAGGTCAATTTTGTGTGTGATTACGCACTGTTGAGCGTTGCCGAGGATTGGAAATTAAGACTGTTGTGGGCATCACGCATTACTCTATCGGCATTGGGCTTGTTTTTATTTTTTGGTTGTGATCCTGTATCAGAATTGGGAGCAGCAATAAGCTTTGGATTGTCAACACTATTATATTTGGTAAGCTTACTTGTATGCGTTATTGATAGATGCATTGTAACGTGCTTTTCCACAGATTTCTCTACGGATTTTTGATAAACAAGCAAAAGCTAAAACAAAACTTGATGTCTTTGAAGCATCCCAAGTATCCGTCATCAATTTTATCTTTGATCTTCCGGCATGGTCTGTTGGTACGGTTGACAGATATACAGTACCCATGCTTAACTTGGCGTCCGTAACCACAATCGCAGTTATTGGGTGAGTCATTGGTAGGATGAGTTACTTACTGAAACACTACTGACACATGTTTTAAGGTTTATTTTGATTCCGCTCGAAAATGCGTGGGGGTGCTACAGAAGCGATGATATTAGCAAGCTAGAATATGGTACGAACGATTGTACGAATGGTATCATAATTCTCTCGATTGACAGTAAGAGATAGGAACATGCCCGGAATTCAAAAACTTTGACATTACTAATGGAGAAAGCGGTTCTATATGCTCGAGACCCGAGTCAACAATCAATTGTGCTATAAGGAAAAGTGCATTTTCGGATGAATACACGGTAAAGTTGATCTTGTTTGGACTTAAAATGAAAACATTGCTTATAAGATACTTTTAATAGGCACGATTCGTGGCATTTGTACTTTTAACTATAAGCTTGGTCATTTACTTTGGAGCTTCTACGAGTCGTACAATCTCTGCTGCAAAACTCATGAAACTTTAAAGACTGACCATTCCGTATCTTCCGAGAGTATACACTAGCAAGTCGTTCAATAAACTATTCCAAAGCACCTACATCTGTTGTATGAGAATTTATCACGAGTAGGGAGGTTGTGTGTCACTTACAATTAGAATCATCCATCCATACGTTCCCCCCAAGAATAAGTGGACCAAGAGAAACAACACTGAAAAGGCCAGCGATGTATACAAAGCCAATGATACTTCTGTTCCGGCCTTTTTTTTATTTTCAAGTTGTTTGCGTTCCCAGAGCATGGTGCCAATGTATGCATACTGCGCTATGAAAAAAAGCAAAAGGGTGACATAATCATATCCACTTGACAATGCAATATAGACGCCAAGGATAATCCATGATGCTATTCCAAATCCCAATTCAGCATATCGAAGTGGAACTGGCGTTTTTTTCCAGATTACGTGCTCTGCAATAGTCTGAGAACTCTCGCTGGTGACTTTGTCGTCTGTGCGTGACAAATGACCAAGGTAAATGTAACCAAGCCAGGCAATGCCATAAAAGATGTATAGCCACCACATATTTTATTTCTTAAATTAACAAGCTTATACACACAACGCTAATCAGAGCCACGCGCAATCATGATACCAAAACTTATGTGTCCGAACCCCACTTGCGTCTACTGGGCTTCATCATAATTTCAATCAAAATCTGGACACATGTGTCGCTGATTGCAGCGAGGGAAAGTTTGCTGCATACAACCATCGTGTATATCGTAATCCCAACCAGTGCCATGATTCCATAGTATCTCGGATTATATCTTCCTCCGTACCGCGCGAGCGTTATTCCGTCAACAATGGCCTTTCGGATAATGTAGACTACCCCAAGCGAGTCAGAGAATATATGAACAAAACACTCAGGCAAAGAAATTCTTTACAACTTACATTCGGGCAAGCAGAATATAGCACACACTACATCAGCCACTTCCGACAGTATAGACAATGCCGAGAGTATGTTTCTGGCTTCAGTGCCACACATTTTTACATCCTTTTTAGGATAGTAGTCATCGCGAGCATCGCTAAATCGAACAATGGTCGAATAAAATGCTGCTCTTAATCCAAACCCATAAATTAAAACAATCCAGATCATCCTTTTATTATTTTTTTTTCTTCCTGAATATACACATTCCACAAAATAGCCGTTTGGAAGATGAACACGTGGCCAGTTGATGAATTGTTGCCAGCGCTCATCTTTATGGTGGTTTTCCTCATTGCTTATGCGATGCAAAGGGTTCCGAAAGAAGAAAAGATTGAGACGCCCCCGCCCACCCGGCGCTCCCGCAGCGTTCCCGCACCAAAGAAACTCAACCCCTATGCTGGACTGAAGAAACGGACGGGAACCCCGCGGGTGTTGTTTGCAGATGACGTAGACACCAAAGGTAAACGGGCATTAAAATCACCAAAGAAATTCCTTCCCAAAAGCATGCTCGACATGCCGAGTTTAGGCGAAGACAGTCTACCCCGGAAAGATTTTTTACCTGGAGGCTTTGTTGACCAAAAATCAGCCGCCTTGATGGAACAGACTGCCGTTGACAAGAAGCAAGCGGCCGTGAATGCAAATGCTTTTATCGTACCGAAAGATGCTGTGAGAATGACTTCGAGTGAAACCACGGGCAGCAGCGAAGAAAGCTCTGCCGACGAAACTCCCAGGACCTTTAACAGGAAACCCCAACGCGTGCGCAAAAGCATATTCAAAAAGACTGGCAGAGTTGTAGTCGGCAAACACTCCAATTAAAGAAGACACTTTGTGCTTGTATTTAAGGCTATTGTACGTATACTAAAATAATGTCTATAAAGTTGGGGGAAATAACCTCTTCTAAATGGAAGAGAAATCACTGTCAAGTAGAGGTACAACACCCCATCTTCAGATGATTTAGAGCACATCGCTAACCCTTTAAAAGTCTCCTGATTTAGAGGGAAGAACAATAAAAGGAAGTGATATTAACAACGGCCTGGAATGCATTTTGAAGGACTTGACATTTCCACCGTCAATTGTTGATGCATACAAGACGCTTCCAAGAGAAGTTTTTCCTTCGAAATGCAACAATGGAAGTGGAAAAAGGGGCTGTGGCCTAAGGCATCCTTCCTTCTTTACTGCGCTCGCGGCTGCTGCATACCCATACACACCAGAAAAGGGGGATATTTGGATAAGTGCTTACAAAAGGCCAGGAGACTGCGATTCAATAACAATAGCAGCTATTCAAACTTGCAAAAGCCTGTGTCGTGACTGGATCGGAGGACTTTGCCAAGGACATGCGTACCTCGAGGGAAAACACGGACGAAAACTTACGCCTCATGCTTATCCGATTTACATTTCAAAAAAGGACAACGAGCTCGTCATCTTTATTGACGAACCCACATATCCCAAAGCCTTTAATGATCATGGACCTGGAACCGGACACATCAAAAGCGTGAGTATAGTACCCCACTTTTGGTGCATTCCTTTGATCTACTGACTTTTGTGCTAGTGTCAATGGATTACATTTCCTGGAGGATCCTTGAGAGTGGGAGCTGAGTACGACGAATGGGACGCTGACGAATACCCAGATCAAGATGAGGTAAGACACGTCTTTACAATGGAGGGCATCTACTACACACGTCTTGTTTATGGATGACGTCTAATACAACATCATAGGTAGAGCGTCTAAAGAATAAGCATGGAAAAGATTGGCGTTCGTCAAAGTACGCACCTTTTAACGCCAGAAACACCAAGCTTGAAAAACATGTATATCGCATCATAAATGCTGCATGGGATGACATCGAACGGAACAAGACAACGCCGTGCAGATTACCCCCACGTGTCATAGACTTTCAAGACACTGACGATGCTCAACGCACAGGCGAGGAAATAATAAGTTTGGAAGAACCCCCTCGGTTGTACGAAGTTGACAAAGAACGAATCTCTACTCAACGTAATGAAAGATCAGTCGGTAAACCAGGACAATACGTATCATCAATTTCTCAAGGAGTATTCCATTAAAAAAGTTTATTGACTAAATCATAACTTCCCTAATGACAGTACCATTACTTTGACAAGAGATACACTTTCCCCCCGGTCCGCAGATTATAACAACAAATCCAGGGCATTTAATGACCTATCCAGTAAAATTAGAACCCGCAACACATTCCATTTTGAGAGAAGGAAATTACCTTGCTCTGATGAATTGACGTGTTCAAGTACATGCAGGCTTTAATGGCATCATCAAATGTATCTCCCGGGTGTTTTACAATGATTGGCACAGAGCAAAATACTCCACCAATCAATGTACCGGCAATGTAGTCTACAGAAACCTTTAAACATAGGGTTAATCAAAGCTCGACTGTAAGAGCCTTCTTGGTAAATCACTTACGGATGATATAATTTCCTTTGCCTCGTCAAACAAGTGGATTGAACATGACGATTCCGACCGCGTCGCGGGCGTCACAGAAAAATCAGACCTGTATTCATGTTAGAGGCCAACAACTCCCTTTAGAACATTCGTAAACTCACGAGTAAAGTTGAACAGCTAGCCATTTGCGTATACCACTTGTATCAAGACTCTCAAACAATTCAGGGGTCAATCGGGATTTTCCTTGTTGAAGTCTTTGAAAACACCTTTAAAAATGGAATTGAGTCACCATTCAATACTACAAAATAAGTAAACTTGTATTTACAATTGTTCAACATCCAAGATGGTATCATCAGCCATGTTTTCAAGAGCATGCACTGGATTTTATATCATAAAGTCGAATGATACAAGCAAACAAAATTAGTAGTAATGAAACTTGGATAGTGTCATTATTTAAAATAGTATGAGCGACTGGAGGAAAGCAATCGCAGAATTCAATGACCCGACTGGAGCTTCTATTGTAGTGATTAGGGCAAATGACAAGATTGATTCAAAAAGTATCATACGAACGCTTCACACGTACATTGATCCCAATGTCACAGTGTTGGTTTGCGGATCACTAAGAGTTTTGGCACCATACATTGCAAATCACATGAGTCTGTACAAGCACTCGTGGCACATTTGCTCGGCAAACTACTACCCAAGGAAAAAGGTGACACGTCCTACAGAACGCATGACCATGGTAGGCGTATTTTCAGCCAAGGGGACAATACCATACACACCAGAAAAGGTCTTGGATGCAGTCAAGCTCGAGCGAGAATATCCAAGGTAAGTACTAACAAGAATGCCATGCAATGGGATTTATCACTGACAAGAGCAATAGCAATGTTATACTTGTCAACGAAACCGTAGGCCATGTACCGGATGATGTCATGGATATGTTAATCTCGTGCTACAGTACTGACGCAGGCAAACCATTGAAAATATGTTTGTGATGTTGTCAAGTGGGTTGGTATAAAGTATTATATTGACGACATTAGTTTAAACCCATTTGTTTCTACTCAAAGCCAATACTTTTTTTCTGATGGGGCATCCGACTTCTTTTCCAAATTTTTAATGCGATCGTCCATATTCTGAAGTTGACCGCTCAGACCAGAGTACGCGTATCTTGCTTTTGAAATGAGGTCCTGTACTGGATTCTCTTGTGGTTGATCATCGGTTTTGCACACCGCGGGATCATTGGGTTCGCACATGGCAGAGGGAGAACGATTTTGCCCGCGGTATGAAACTTTATCTTCAGAGCTTTCGTCTCCCTGGGCATCTTCTAATTGTGAAGACAATTCCCTAGGCTGTCCTCCAGCAAACAGTTGCCGATAAACTGGACTAACGTCATTTTCCGAATCGCTTTCAGCGGGGGTAAGTGGCTCAACACCAGTATTCTGTGGTTGAGTGTCGGACGCATAAAACATTTTGGGGTTCTCTGTTTCTTTATTCGCATCGGAATCTGGTATTTCAACCACTGTCTTTTCTTCGCCAGAAGCGTCTTCAAAGGTATCTGTAAATTTGTGTTAGTACAATTCACACTACTCAAGCGTATGAAAGTGGATTACCAGAACCATTGCCTAATGAAAGTATGTTAGCAAATCACTCACACTAAAGACAAATGGGATAAAGATTACCTTCTGTCCATCCCACCATCTTTGAAATGCTGTCCATGTTTATACAAGTACTTTTAATCACAAATACCCAAGATACTATTATTGACACGTTTAAAAGTGCGAGCGTCAATGATACTAGTATTGGAACGGCGAGTATCAAACTCTTCTTCCAGAACGTAATGTTCTATTCATTGAGCGCAGACTAGCGCGAGCTCCAGAAGCCGCAGATCTTGTGGTGGATGATCGACCACCTCGCGTAGATCTTCTTGAAGCCCTACTGATGGGTGCAGACGATTGTGGTACGCTGCCCGCATCCGTTTGTCTTTTTCCTCCTCTTCTTGAAGCCCTACTGATGGGTGCAGACGATTGCGGTACGCTGCCCGCATCCGCCTGTGAAGAACGAGTCCTTGGTGCACTTGCGCTTTCGGTCCTTCTGGAAGACGATTTAGGTACGGTGCCCGAATCCGCCCGTGAGGAACGAGTCCTTGGGGCACTTGCGCCTTCAGATCTTCGCCCAGCAGAACTTGCCACAGCCGCACCCCCGCCACCATTTGTGCGTCGAGATCCGCTTGATTGACTTTTAGTAGAGGCATTTATTCTTTTGTTGCCACTTGAACTAATTGTCCTTTGCGTAGAACTAGAGGCATTAGTGCGCTGGGTTCCGCTTGATCGAGTATCATTTGTTCCCCCAGGTGCAGCGGCTGCGCTGGTAGCTCGTGTTCTCGAACGTGTTACTCTTGACTCTTGTTCTACCTCTTGTTCTATGCAATCCATTCTAGTTATGGCTTTGGTACTATATTTATTGGAAGTGACGCGCGGATAGTATTGACGCCCAGCGTGATATTGTTGTCTGCATCGTATCCACTTGTGTTGAGTGTCACCTTCTTCGACCGCCCACAGCACAAGATGGTGAAGGCCATTATACATGAACAGGAATGATGGCTCTCCGTTTTCTGGATGGCCTTGCGGAAGATTCGGATTTGTAAAGTAGGGTACGCCGTAATACTTTTTGATTGACATGCTGTTCCTGGACCAAAACTTGACGTACAAGGGTTGCCTAAGATGGGCACACGCTTTGATATACTTTTGTACGCTAACACAATTTAATGTTTCGTCTTCATCCGAGTACGGATTCCGATTGTTTCTTACAGCAGTGATTTCCTGACGGGTCATCCCAAAAGGATAGTCTTCAGCTTCTGGCTCTTCTTCGTCATCACTATAGTACTCTTCGCTAATGTACTCGTCATCTTCTTCTGGCACATAATCGGAATCATCAGCTTCGCTATCATCAGAATCATAAAGTGCTCTTCTTTGGGCACGAGTGAGAACCATGCCTCGGGGTTTGTATTATACAAAGACTTCTTTTATAATAAACAACTACGCTTGGATGTTTGGCGAATTTACTTTCCCGTCAGAAGTGAACGCATTTCAGGATGAAGTACAAAGAGTGCTACAATTTCTATGCCTAAAAAGATGCCCAGCGTTTGCGCAGTCATTGTCCACTCCTCATCGTAAAACTCGGCAAAGCCAGTAAAGTACTCCGTCTCGTACTTGGGACCAAAGATTTCAATGAGGTCGGTAAAGTCTGTAATCGTCGTGTTGATATAGTCGGGCTTTGGCGAACTCTTGTCCCTGAGTATCGTCACTTGAGAATCGACAAACCTGATTTTGCAACTTGGTGCCATGACTGTAGCAATAACATTCTCAAAGGTGGGCGTTGCAGAACACTTGAAAAAACGTCCGCTCGCCCTCAGTCGGATCGTGCCACAGTCTTTGCATGAAGACTCTTTGGATGCCTTTGTCCACACAAAGTCGTTTGCCTTGAGGTTGGTTACATTCACTCGCTCTGCGTTAATTGTTATCGAATTGAATGAAACGTCTCCCAATCCAATCAGGTGCAGTGTATCGTCCTTGGGAACCATGTCTTGAGTTATAATCAAATCGGAGCCACTCTCATTGAAATAGACGGTTCTCCGCTTAATCGGAAGCCCTACCGTATCTATAAAACGCGTGAGAAAATGAAGCCTTTAGTAGCAACCAAATGATTATGACATACACATTTGTTCATTATAGTAGGACGAGTCTCGAGTTATGGGCTTGCTGACGACTTCAGCATTGAGATCTGGAACGGGGACGGCATGCGGGCCGTTTAGTGGAAAACACCGATTATTGTACACAGCCAAGATGGTTGTGAGAACTGGTGCTACAGCAACACAATTCGGATACTGAACGTTCATGGTTTACCCAACACTATCACATCACTAATACGCTTTAGCAAACTTTTGATTGTAACTTTAATGATAACGATTTTTTACATGTAAACAATTCCGGATGTCAAAGCCGGATAGTGATTGGATGTTTCATTTACATACTTTCCGTTAGTGTCGAAAGTATACCTTGTAATTTCACCTCTTGGATTTGTTCTTATCTTGGGGTTTATTCCGGAACCTCCATCGTATGCTTTTACCAACGCTGATTTTATTTTAGATTTTTCTTCCTCAATTTGGGTTCGTCTTTGTTCATTATTTTGCGAATAATAGCATCGTGCAAATGTCGCGAGACAAAAGGAATGAAAATCATCTGCGGTTGGAAATAATCGCATCTCATCCACCGCAAAATTGTCATGCATGAAAGCATCAATAAATCCGACATACTCCTTGCTCAAAGGAATATACTCATTTTTTATTTGACCAACATGCTTTGCTATGAAGTCATATAAAAGATTATATACCTCAAAAATAGGCGCGTCCAAATTTTCCTTAAAGAGGTTCTGAACGCCTGAAATTTCGTTAAACTCTAATTCTGCAAGTTTTAGACCGTTTTCAGGAAAAAGTTGTAATAACGCTTGAGTACTTTCTGGTATTTCAAGTCCCTTGGATGATTTGTAGTATGCTAAACTCAAAACACTGTCTTTTCGGTAATTGGCGCGATTGAAAAGTTCAAAGTATTGTCCAATGACCATTAGGTAATAAGCTCGTAAAAGTCGCTTTTGATCAGTAAGCTCACCTTCAAAACTGCGTAAAAAACAATCAATAATAACTTCGAGTGGCATAAGACCCGTTACAT
>Ga0209348_1000939_pt1 | contig 14658 bp, 21 predicted proteins | sample ETNvirenome_2_30_FD_184065 | JGI IMG/M metagenome (GOLD analysis project Ga0209348, IMG submission 184065) | Marine viral communities from the Pacific Ocean - ETNP_2_30 (SPAdes) (version 2) | ecosystem: Environmental > Aquatic > Marine > Oceanic | place: Pacific Ocean | collected 2013-06-22 | reverse complement strand
CCCCCTTTTATTGCCCCTTAATATATGCCCTTTCGCTGTAGAAAATAGTAGGCTCATGTTAAAAAACGGGTACCCCTATACAAAAAGGAAAAGCCCCCCTATATATAGGCACCATGACGGGGGGAGGGGATCGTTTATTTTTTTTTTTTTGTAAATGTTTATATATTAAGTGCCCCAATAAAAAAATGGTCGCTCATAGGGTGCGGTTCCTGCCCAGAAGTCCATGTATACCTTAAGGTACCCTAGTCATGTGAGTCGAATTACGTCAATTTTAGTTCGTTTCACTCACTTTTTTGTACACATAACGTACTTTTCTTAAGGCTTGGTCGCCTTATGGTACACATTATTCCATACCTGTCAAGTGTTTTTTGCGATTATTCTTGACAAATATTGTTAATAAATACATGATTCCCCCAAAATGCCCCATGATGACACAAAAGCTATGCTTATGGATGAGATCTCAAAAAAGATCCAAGAAGTCCAATCAAGCAAAGAAGCCCTTCAGGTTAAGAGCCTAAGTAGGTATGCCCCCGAAAAGGTAGCTGAAATACTATATTTGTTTAGTACGGGCAGTTCTCAGACTAAGATTGTAAGAAAATATGGGTTCAACAGAGAAACAGTCATTAGTGTACTATCTGATTATGCGGATGCCGTAGGTAGATTTCGGGATTTAAGCGGTAAATTAGCATCCAAAAACTATCTAAGTCTAAGTTCTCTAGAAGAGGACTTAATAGAAAAGGTAAGAGATAAGATGGAGAATGACCCCGAAATGAGCATATCTTTTCGTGATTTAAAGGAATTATCAATAGCCAAGGCAAACGCCGCTAGAGAGGCATTAACAGCCAGAGGGGAAGCTACAAATATCACAGAAGATAGAAAAGTAATTACTCAGGATGATTATGAAGCTACGATTGCCGCCGCAAAGGAGCGAATAAAACAAGCACAAGTAATTGATGTAAATGATTAACAGAAAGGACAAAAAACTTATATTGCTACCCCCCAAAACTGGTACAGTATCATTTGAAAGTATATTTAAAAACGATTTTTGCGGTTATGACTCCTATAGTAGATCAAACCCAGTGCACCATATCCACATGATGTTACACGAAGCGGTGGATTGTTATGGGATTAATGACATAGAAAATTGGGAAATATATCAGACAGCAAGAAACCCAATGGATAGGATTGTATCAGCGTTCTTGCACCAAAAAAGAATACTAAGAAGGCTAGGAAAGTTAGTAATAAATTTTAATTTTGAGGAGTTCATTGAACTTGTAAACAAACACCATCATCTTCTACCAGAAAAAGAACGTACATTTGCTAATTCTGTGTTATCAAAAGATGATATAATGCCCGAAAACAAAAAAAGCTCCAGAGGAGTTAGATTTTATATTCCACAGACTACTTGGGCTGATCCCGATAAATACAATGTAAAATATATTAAGCTAGGAGAAGATAACTCAAACATATATAAGCAAATGGGGTTGCCAGAAGATTTAACAATTCCTTTTTTAAATCAAAGTAAATTAAACAAATCAAGGTACAAATACCTACATACTGATAAAACAAATAAAATAATACATTCACTATACAGTGATGATTTTAAAAAAATAAATTATGCAAAATAATAAACCAAAAAATAAATTACAACGCCTTACAATAATAAAGAAACGCTTGCCGTTTAAAATTAAAAAGATTGGGCAGTTTGATATAAGTAATTTAATTTCTAATCTAGATAAGATTAAACCCGATTATTGGCTTGAGCAGGAGTACAGGCAAAAGATGAAAACTCATTCAAAGACCCACACATTAGAAATTATGTGGAATCCAGAATGTTTGAAGGACAATAAGAAGGGTAAGAAGCATGAAAGGAATTATAACCTTCTTGAGTTTGATAAAATCTTAGATGAGTTAAGACCAATATATGAGTCCGAGTTCGGGAGTGGAGATTTTCATAGAATTTTAATGACTAGACTAAAACCAAAATCAGAGATACCAGTTCATGTAGATGGTGGAGTTGGATTAATGCAGGGACGAAGAACCCATATTCCATTAGTTACAAATAAAGAAATTATATTTCGTGTCGGAAGAGACTTAGAAGAGTTTCATCTTGAGGCGGGAAATATATACGAATTAAATAATGCAAGAAAACACGCAGTAAGTAATCCTACTAATGAATACAGGATTCATTTAATTATTGATTGGCTACAGGATCATGGTTTCTGGTTAAAGAAAAAGGATTAATGGAGATACAATTTACAGATCATCCTATTTTAGTTTCTCCATCCGATGAGGAGATTGTAGCTCTTGGTGAAATTGATCCAAAGCTATTAATTGAATTGCATGAAGCCCACGAAGGCAGAATTAAGGCGGCGGAACAAGAGCCATTAAAATATGGATTTGATCTTGAGGGATGGGGAAGAATAAGAGATAGCTTGGTTGAATATGATGAAGTTCTTGTACTAGGGGGTAATAGATCAGGTAAGACTACTGGTTGTGCAAAAATGGTTATGGAAGCTGTAACTAATCATATTGATGGGCACATTGTTTGCTTTAGCCAAAATGCAGATACATCGGTTAAAGTACAACAAGCTTCAATGTGGGAAATGATGCCAAAGGAGTTCAAGAAGAAAACCAAAAGCATAGAAGGATATATTAACTTTTCTATGCAAAATGGTTTTACTGGAAGTTCTTTTATCTTTCCAGATACTAGAACTAGAGTAGATTTTAAAACTTATACACAATTTAGTAACAATCAGACTATCTTAGAGGGATTTGAATTTGGATTTAAAGAAAAAAGCAGTTCTAATATTGGTGCGTGGCTTGACGAATACTTGGGTGATGAAACCCTCGTTAATACACTTAGGTTTCGTTTGGCTACTAGGGATTCAAAAATGGTTATTGGTTTTACACCAATTCATGGTTATACGCCTTTTGTTGCTGATTATTTACGAGGTGCGGAAACTCTTGCAACTAGAGAGGCTGAATTATTAAATAATAGAAAATTACCAATATATCAGTACTCCCCGAATCGTGATGCGGGAGTTGTTTACCTTCATTCTGATGAAAACCCATTTGGTGGATATAATCGTATTAAGAAGGATTTAGAAACATCAACTGATGAGCAAATTCTTTGTCGTGCTTATGGTTATCCTGTTAGGAGTGTAACGTCCTTGCTCCCAATGTTTAATCCTGCGGTTAATGTTCTTTCGGACAGACCAAATAAATATGGTATGGTTTTCCCAGATATGAGCGATAATACTAAATACACTATATATCAAGTAGTTGACCCCGCAGGTAGAAGAAACTTTACAGCAATATGGGCAGGTGTAAGTAAAACTGGAGAAATATATATACAAAAGGAGTTTCCTGATAGAGATAATTATGGAGAATGGGCTATATTTGGTGAACCAAAATGGAGAGAGGGACCCGCTTCAAAGAAAATAGGTTACGATGTTGCGGGGTATGTAGATTTATTCAGGGAAATAGAAAGAGAAGAAAAAATAAATCCATTTGAAAGAATAGGGGACTGTCGTTATTTTGCTAGAGAAAATGAAAACAATGATGATTTGTTTACAGTTTTTGCGGATTTAGATATGCATTTTATACCATCTAGTGGAGTACAAGAAAAAGAAGGAATAATTGCACTTGATCAATGGTTTGATTATAATCCAGACGCTAATATAGACTTAGTAAATAGACCTAAATGCTATATACACGAATCATGTGGTAATTTAATTGATTCTTTAATTAATTATAATGCAAATGGAAAAAGTGATGAGGCATTAAAAGATTTTTTTGACTTAATACGATACTTAAGAACAGCAAATGATGGAAGGGGTCCTGATTTTGTAAGTAAAGAAGATTTAACTGTAAGAAAAGTAGGAAGTGGAGGATACTAATGGCTAAAAAACGTATAACACATATTATTGAAGAATTTGATATTTCTATCGAGGAAGCTGAAGAAATTATATTCAAGTACCTAGATGAATCAATGATAACGGGTAAGGGAAAAAATAGGTGGATCAATGAGGATGGTCAACGTATCTTTGACAATGTAGTAGCAATACCTATTATATATAGAGGACAAGTCGTAAGATTAGCACCAAATCCTAGATTTGTATTAGTAAGAGTTACCGATTTGTGCAAGGTTATACCAGTCCAAGTAAAAGCACATCAACAAAAACGAATGATGGGAAAAATGGTATATGTTCAAGCTGATAATTCAAAAGAACCACCTACCTATAAAATTGTAAGACCAACTAGAAACGGAGAATACATATAATGGAATTAGAATTAACTTTAGCAATTATTTACCTATTGCTAAGTATGCTAGAATACTTGTATTAATATATGGAAGAAATAGATATACCTAATAACGATCAAAACGAACTAACATATCTAGAAAAGGTTCCAGACGTAAGAGTCCTGCGAACTGCCTTTACTAAAACAATTAGTGACTTGTCTGGATTTTTTGATCTTTGTAGAACATCTTACGATGATCGCCGTAATTGGTGGGCAGGAAAAAGTCGTGACTTAAGAAAAAATGGTGCTGATGCATTTCCTTGGGAAGGTGCATCTGATATGGAAAGCCATGTTATTGATGAACGTATTAGTCGACTTGTTTCTTTGTTTGTATCTTCGCTAAGTCGTGCCAACATAAAAGCTTATCCAGTATCATCTGATGATATTGGTAAATCTGCTACTGTATCTGCTTTTTTAAAGTGGATGGTTAATTCTGGATATATTCCAAGATTTAATCGTGAAATGGAATTAGGTGCTAATTACTTACTAGAACGAGGCATTTTAATTTCTTACGTTGGATGGCATCGTGAGGATCGAAGGTTTATTCAAGATTTAAACGTAGAACAAATTGCAGGATATTCACAAAATGCAATGGATATGTTTATGGGCGGTTATGCTGATGATGAAATAACATCAATGCTAATGCAAAGTTTTGAAGGACTTACTGAAAAACGTGCTAAAAAAGCTATTAAAGAATTAAGAAAAACTGGTTCAGCAGAGTTACCAGTAATTCGCCGACAAGTAAATGCCCCAGAAGTTCGTACGCTATCACCTGATGGAGATTTCTTTTTTCCATCTTATGTTACTGATCCACAACGGGCACCTTTTTGTTTTTGGCGTACATTTTACACGGCACAAGAATTAGAAAATAAAGTAATCACCGATGATTGGGATGAAGATTTTGTTGATTTTGTTATTAGCCGTTATCGTGGTGTAAATGTTAATACATTAGAACGAGATCAATCAATGGCTCCTACTCCGCACAACGGATTAACAGATGAAGCCTATCAAGCAGAACAACTTGTTGAGATAATTCATGGCTATCAAAGACTAATTGATCCAGTTGATGGTTCAGAAGGAATATATGAAACTGTTTTTCATAGGGAGCTTGACGATGATTCAATCGTACAACCATACGCTAAGTTTGAGTTAATGAACGGATATGAGGATTATCCTGTTGTAGTAACAAAATTAGCTGAAGATAGTAAACGTCTATACGATACAAGCACTATTCCTTCAGTTTTGCGTGGTATACAAAATCAAGTAAAGATTGAACGTGATTCTAGAATTGATCGTAATAGTTGGGCTACATTGCCACCATTAATGCATCCAAAGGGTCAAGCCCCCGCAGAATATGGACCAGGTCGCTTTATACCTTATCGCCGAAAAGGGGATATTGAGTTCGCACCTACGCCACCATCACCTAGCGGATCTGTTGAAATAGAATCTACACTTGAAGCTCAAGCTGATAGATTAGTAGGATTAGATGATAGTCCTATATCACAGATTAAGAAACAATTTTTAGTAGATAAGTTCCTTAATCATTCTGCTGAAGTAATGAAGCTTTGCTATAAGTGCTTTCAGAGATTTGGTCCCGATCAAGTATTTTTTAAAGTTACTGGTATACCCGATCCACAAATAATGGATAAAGGAGATCCTACAGAAAACTTTGACATTATGATTAAGTACGATGTTCAGAACTCTGAACCAGAAGTACAAGAAAAGAAGTTACAGCAATTTTTAGCACTATCCCAAATGGATAGAAATGGTCGATTAAATATTGATCGTCTTTTAGAAGTATCTGCAAATGCTATTGATCCAGTATTAGCTGACTTAATGATTATGCCAGAGCAAGAATCACAAGAAGATATAATGAGTCAAATTACTGATGATATTGCTAAACTTTATGCGGGAATTGAAGTCCCTGCACGACAAAATGGGGCACAAGTTGCAATGCAAGTAATAGAGCAATATGTTACTCAGCCAGATATTACCCAACGATTACAACAAGATGAAGGTTTTAAAGCAAGGCTAGAAAAATATGCACAACAATATAACTTCCAATTACAACAACAGCAAAACGCTCAAATTGGTCGTGTAGGAACTCAACCTGCTCAAATGGGTCAGATTAATACACAGGGCATGACACAAGAATAATTATGAATATTGCAAATTACGTTACAAGGCGAACATCAGAAATGAATGATAAGCAGAAAGAAAAAGTTTCTGATGAAGATGAACTTGATGAATTACCTGAGGGTGAAGAATCAGAAGAAACTGATGTTGATGAGGATGATGAAGAATTAAGCCCAAGTAAATTAAAACAGATGATTAGTGACCTAGAAGGTAAAATAGAAAAATTGTCAGAACAATTTGAAGAATTATCTAAATAATATGTTAAATAATATTGATAAAGATATAGATACATTAAAAACACACGATACGTTTATTCGTTTTTTATCATTTATAGAAGAATTAAAAGATGAGTGCATTGCTGAATTACACGAATCCTCATCTGAAAAAATTCAACAAATTTCTGGAAGAATCTTATCATACGATCAGATTTTAGAAATTACAGAATACAAACAAATTAAGCATTTAGCAAATCCCATGCAATAGGGGTTGCCATAGATGCTAATATATAAATATCGCCATCGCTCGGCGTTAAGGAGTGGAAACAAATATGCAAGATGAAGTTAAAACGGAGAACGCTGATTCCGTTAAAAACACAGCGAGTACAGTAGAAGAAGTAGTAGAGGAAACAATAGAGGAAACTCCTGTTGTTGAATCAACTACCAAAAATATGTCTGAAGAAGATTTTATAAATCTTCGGATGGGTGGCGAAAGTCAACCAAAGACTGAGGCTGAAGTTAAATCTGATACTGAGGAAACTCAGAAAGATAAAACTAAAGCCGTTGTTCCTTCTCAGGTAGATCTAGAAAATATGTCAGAAGCAGAGCTTAAGGAGTTATCCGAAAAGTTAGGCTCTCGTGCTGTTGCACGTTTTGGGGAATTAACTGCAAAGCGTAAAGCGGCTGAAGAAAAAGCTACAAGACTTGAAGCTGAATTACAAAAAAATTCAGCAAAAAAACAAGTCTCAATGGCGGGTCGTAAAGATAATCCTTATAAGGATTTAAATAATATGAAAGATATTCAATCAAAGATGAAAGAAGTATCTGAAATTATTGAATGGTCCGAAGATATTCTTTTTGATTCTGATTCACAACGTCCTAGTGATATTGTTGCAAATATAGATGGCAAAGAAATAACTAAAACACAAGTTAGGGATATGCTAAAAAATGCAAGAAAATCTCAAAAAAGACATTTGCCACAACAAGCTCAATATTTAAAATCAATTGAGAGTGGAAAGCAACTACAAAAGGGGTTTGAAGAAAGAATTAGAAATGAAATACCTTGGGCTAGTGATCCAGAAAATGAGGTAAATAAGCGATATAATGCAATGCTAAATGATTCAAGGTTAAAAACAACCCTTGCAAATGCAATGCCAGAGGTAAGGGCACAAATGCCATACATAATTGCTCATGCGGCTAATAGCTTATACGGAAACAGAACATTAGTTCAAGAAACCAAGCCAGTAGTACCATCTAAGACAATAAATCCACCTAAAGCGGTAAAAAATACCGCCGCTAAAACAGAGAAAAGATCAGGTCGTAAAGAAAAATCAATTCAGACAAACCAAACATCCTTTAGGTCTACGGGAGGAATTGATGACTTCATTAAACTTAGAACTGCTCAAATGAGCCGATAATCCTAAATTAAAATAGAAAGTAAAATATTATGTCGTTTTCAAACACATACGATACTACAAATCCAGGATCGGCTGTTTCCAATCGAGAGGACTTGACTGATGTCTTGACAATCCTTGCTCCTGAAGAAACTCCGATTCTTTCTGGTGCCTCTAAACAAAAGGCATCTGCTACTAACACTGAATGGACTGTTGATGTACTTGATGATCCTCGTACTACTGGCATCTTAGAAGGTGAAGATATTGTTACATACACCGACCAATTTGCAGGTCGTGCTCGTATGGGCAACTTTACTCAAAAGTTCCGCCGTGATTACAAGGTATCTGAACTACAAGAAGCAGTTGATTCAGTTGGTCCCGCCAAAATTGCTCAAGCTGAAGCTAAAGCAATTCGTGAACTAAAACGTGATGTTGAAAAAACATTATGTTCTGACAATGTAAAACAACAAGCTACTAATGTTCAAGCTTATAAGTTAAGTGGTCTTGGTGCTTACATCTCATCTACTCCAGATGCAGGTGTTGAGGTTCCTACTGGATTCGAGACTCCCGCTTCTAGCATCTACACAGTAGCTGAAGATACAACTACTCCGTTTAACGAGACTGTGTTAAATGATCTTATTTCTAGCATCTTTGATGTTAATGGAGTAAGTAATGGACTTACACTTGTTGCTAATACTGGCTTACGCCGTACTATTAGTGACTTTGCTCGTTTAGGCGGAATAAGTGGTACTGATGCTGATTCAGTTCGTACTGTCAATTATGATGGTGGTTCTGCTGACATTAAGCTCTCTGTTGAGCTTTATCAAAGCGATCACGGAATCGTATCCATTGTAAATGGTAACCCTGTTTGTATGCCAACATTTGGTCAATCAAACAACAAGGGTGCGGGCTTCCTCGTAAACCCTGAGTATTATGGTGTACATGAGTTAATCCCAATGGGAACTTCTCGTCTACCTAATCTTGGTGGTGGTGAACGTGGTATTGTGGATTGTGCGTTGACACTTGGTGTCTACCACCCACAAGCTCATGGACTCATTAAGGGTCAAGCCGCTAGTTAAATAATTCTGGTTGGGGAGGCGAAAGCCTCCCCCTCCTTTTTATTATGCAAATATTACATAAACCTCACGAAATTTCTCAACAAGCAATTGATAGAGCTTTTGTTGAAGAAGTAAAACGTAACTTTAAGGTAGAAAAAAATACTGAAACTCAACGTAGAAATATTGCTAGAAAAGAAGCAAAAGTAGAAAAAGGTGTAACACATCCAGTTCTTGGTAAATGTGTAGCTACCATCCCTGCAAGGGATTATTTTAGAATGATTAAAAAATATGGCACTGACCATGTTCATTCAAAAGAATTTTTAAAATATTATAATAAAACTTTTTCGGACTTAAGTCCTAATAAAATATAATGCAAACTATACAGTATGAAGAATTATTTGATTTAGTTCGTGCTTTAGCGGGAGTAAATTCTTTTACTCAAGAAGAAAGTGCTTATATATTTGATTTTTCAAACAGAAGGCTAAAGCAAGCTTATGATTCTAGTCAGTACTGGACTCGTTATTTAGTTGTAGGTGAGGAAAGAACAGTTGATTCCAATAATATTGTTTCTTTTACAGAAACATCAAAAAGCAATATTGGCGAATTTTTGCGTATTCATAAAACCAAACCATTTGATAGGCAATCAGCTTTTGAATATGATTTTTATGTTACTGCAAGTGGTGCTAATTTAATAAATACAAATAGTACAACAACTAGCAAAGCTTTTGTAACATACAAAAAAGAAATTACGTTTATTCCATCATTTGCAAGAGCTGAATTTGAAATTCCTTTAGAATTTTTCTACTTCATGGCTCATGCTGTTTATGCTGATTTTCTTCGTATGGATGGTCAGACGGAAAAAGCAATTGTAGAAGAACGAGTTGCCGAAGGGTTCTTGGATCAAGAACTTGGCAAGCTTGATAATATATATAACAACAACTCTATTGGCAAAAGAATTTCTACTTATGTAAATAGATCATCCCGATAATATAATGAATAGTTCAAAAAACCAAACACTAGAATTTAGCTCCGCAGGTTCTGCGATAATAAATTCGTCATCCAGTTCTCCTAGTGGAACTTTTGGAGCAATACAATTCCTAAAAGATTCTACTATAGATGCAATTACAGCACCTAAAGTTACTAATCCAACACTCTTGGTAGATAGCTTTATTGCAGGTACTGTTTTGTATGGAGAGTTTACAGGCGTATCTATTAGTAGCGGTTTAGTTGCATTACATAGATTCTAAAAATGGGCAAATCCCTCAGTCTAGATCTTGGTCGTCCTAGATCCCTAAGATCCGATGTGCTTTCAATAGCCACTGGAGCATCTGCTTGGGGTCTAAAGGCTATGACTAGTGGCGACCCTAATGTTATAAGAGTACGCAGAGATCCTAATGTAGGTGGAGAGTCTTCGTTTAGAACTTTTAAAGCATCTGAAATTGGAGATGGCACTTTACTAACTTGGGTTACTGCTCAAAGCTCAACAGCAAATGGCTTTATAATATACCTTTACGATCAAAGTGACAACGATCATCATTTTGTTCAGACTATTACAAGCAGTCAACCTAAAATAGTTTCTAATGGAAATCTTGTTAAGGATTCACAAAACAAAATAGCTATTGATGGTAAAGGATCAAAAATGGAACTTACTAGCAATAGAAGCAATTTCTTTTCAAGTGATGGAACTTGGTCTTTATTTTTAGTAACTGACTTTCCAGATTATTCTGGAGCAAGTGAAACTAATGTAGAAATAATTACTTTTGAAACAGAAACAAACGGAGGAGCTAATTCAAAAAGAAAACCAAGTCTAGCTGTTAATAAAACTTTTAATCAGTTATCTGTTTCTACTCCTACACAAACACTTGGTAGTAATACTACTGGGAATATTTTTCTACCCCTTTACCCAAATGAGCAATTATTTTCTAATTTTGGTAATCCATCTTCTTCAACAAATAACAACGAAGGTTTTTTAGATAGAGCTTCTAGGGGAGATGCGGGACATGAGACTACAAATTTAGCTACTAGTGTTAATACTAGTACTACTGCCCCAAGGTTTAAAAACATATTGTTTGATCCAAATGAAACGGGGGTTAGTACATTTTTATCGGGATTAGTTTACGCACCATCATATTTATATGATAAAAAAGAATCCCTTGAGGCACAACTTGTCAATTTATTTGATATTAAATTTGTTTAACAATGGAGGAGCATATTATAGCACAAGGACAAATATGGGGATTGGTTCTCTTAGCAGAACTAACAGCTTTTAATATGGCAGATGTAAGTGCTTTGGCACAAGCAATTGCTTATCTTTGTGGTGGTGTTGCTTCATTAGCTACAGCTTACTACTATATATACAGAAAAAAACGATGACACCAGAACTTATAGCAATGCTCGGCGGTGGAGTATCAGGATTTATTATGAAAATGATAGCTTCTCAAGCCCAAAGTCAGACACGTTTATTTGAACAAATGCTTCAAAAACAAACAATTGCTGACGAATCAGCAGACAAAGCTTATGCTCGTGGAGGAGTATGGATGCGTAGGTTAATTACTGTAAGCGTCCTGATAGCCATTGTAGCCCTCCCTGCGGTCTTTGCGTTCACCGACATAGGGGTTACCCTTCAGGAAGAAACAAAAGGCTTTCTAGGGCTATTTAAAGGCTCAAAGTTTGTGCATACTCAGGGTTATCTTATCTTACCAGAGGTAAGGCAGACAGCTTTAGCTATTGTGGGCTTTTATTTTGGATCATCTCAAGTAAAATAATATCATGCATAAAGAAAAATGTAATTGTGGAAAATCTAGTTCATTGCCGAAGTGCGATGGATCTCATAAAATCAAACCAAGAAATCAGGGTAGTGGTAAAAAACTAACCCGCAAAACTGTAACTATATAATCATGCCATACGGAAAAGGTACATACGGGAATAAAGTCGGTCGTCCATCAAAAGCTTCTAAAGCTAAAGGGATGAAATCACCAAAAACTAAAACCATTAAACGCAAAAAATAATGGCTAGGGGAATGATGAGAATGAGTCGTGGTCGTAGTAGGGGTCGCCCTATGCGTGCTCCTAGAGGTCGCCCCATGCGTCCTACTAGAGCACGACCTATGCGTGCTTCTAGGGGTCGTCCTATGCGTCCTGCTAGGGGTCGTCCATCTGCACAAAAGCCTAAAACTGCCCCTAGTAGGAGAGGAAGATTTTTTAATCCTATGAGTCGTGCTATGCGTAGGGGCAGAGGTAGGGGTATGCGTAGAGGTAGACCTATGCGTAAAGTACCTATTCCAATAATACCAGAAGCTCCACAAATGAAAAATATAATAATGGATTTAGATCCGCCTTATACAGTAGCTCAACCATCAAGGTTAGTGCCTAGACCAGGTATTTCATTTGGACCTCGTCCAATGCCAACACCAAAATTATTAATGTAATTTATTTATGAGTAAACCAAAGAGCAAGAAAGATGCTTGTTACCATAAGGTAAAAGCTCGTTATAAAGTTTTTCCATCAGCTTATGCTAGTGGAGCAATCGCTAAGTGCAGAAAGGTAGGAGCAAGTAATTGGGGAAACAGCAAAAGAAAAGCAGTATAAATGGCAGTTCGGAAAACAAAAGCAGGTGCAAATCTCAAAAGATGGTTCAAGGAGGAATGGAAAGATGTCCGATCTGGGAAGCCCTGCGGGAGACAAAAGGGAGAAAAGCGAGGAACGCCATATTGCAGACCATCAAAGCGTGTAAGCTCAAAGACCCCAAAGACTGCTTCAGAAATAACCCCATCACAAAAAAGATCTAGAATAGCTCAAAAGAAAAGATTAGGTCAGCCATCTGGAAAACCAAGAAGAGTAAAATCCATAAGAAGAAAATGAGAAAAGAACATAAAAGTAAAAAGGGTGGTCTTACTCAAGCGGGAAGAAATTATTTTAAACGTAAAACTGGTGCTAATTTAAAACCACCTGTTACTGAATCTAAACCAACGGGAAAAAGAAAAGCTCGTAAAAAATCATTTTGTGCTAGAATGAGTGGAGTTAAGGGACCAATGAAGGACTCAAAGGGCAGACCAACAAGAAAAGCTCTAGCACTAAGGAGATGGAAATGTTAATATGGCTAAATATAAAAAAGCATCAGAATTATTAAAATTTGAATTAGATAAACCTAGAGTTGTACAAGGTGGAGAAATTGGATTAGTTGATACTCAGTATCAAGGATGGGGTGGAGATACTACTGCTCCCACAAGAGAAGTAACTCAAACTGAGTCTGAAGATTATATTACAATTAAAATTTGTTACTAATGGCAAGATATTCATCATACGGACAAAATGATTCCCAAATGTTGGATGATTTTGATACAGGATTTTTTGGTTTTAATAACAGATTTAGACCTGATCAATTAAAAACGGGTATATTGGCAGATAGCCGAAATGGTCGTATGGATCTTAATGGTGAGTGGCAAGTTAGAAAAGGAATTGAAGCAGTTAGTAATGTACTTATAACACCTGGTACTGGTTTAATTTTGCCATTTACTTTAAATGATAGCAGTCCACCAACAATAGATGACTCAGCACAACCTCGTATTTGGGGATCATGTGCATTTTCTAATCCAAATGATACTAGTGGTCAATATCTTATCGTAGCATTAAACAACAAGGTATCCGCAACTAACTTAAGTACTCAAGTATCAACCAGTATAGAGTATCCTAATTCTTACATTTTAAGCAAATCAGCTTTTTTGTTACAAGCATTTGAAAAAGTAATATTGTTTACGGGAGGTCAAACTGCACTTGAATGGGATGGTCAATTTGATCTCGTTGATGCAGATGACCTAGTAATAGGAAAGAACTATAAAATTAATGTTTTAGGTACAACTAATTGGAATACTGTAGCAAACACAAGTGGTGAGACTTATTCTGTAGGAGATACCCTTGTTGTACAAGCAATAGATCCAGGAACAGATGGTAAAGCTTATTCTGCTTTTACTAAAGTTCCTAGCGGATCTTTAGAGCAACCTAAAGAATTAGGAGATACTTCTAATAATACTGTTATTACTGATGGAGAGGCAACTGTTACTGTTACTGCACATGGATTAATAGTAGCAGATGATATTGTTGTAACAAAAACTGGAAATGGATTGACCGAAGGAGATAGATTTAAAGTAGCAACAGTTGCAGACGCAGATACCTTTACATTCTTTGTAGAATCATCTGACCAAGTTGCTCAAAATATTACATATACTAAACCTGTATCCGAAGGAATAGGTTTAATAAGAATGCCCGCACCAGATTTCGGAACTTATCATTCAAATAGATTAGCTGTCCCTTATGCCTATAATGTTGAATCAACTGTAGATACTTTTACTGATCGGGGTATTCGGGATGAAGTAATTATTTCTAATGGAAATAACACAAATATTTACGATGATCTTAGAGTCGGGGCATTTAGATTAAATCAAGGTACAGCAGATTTTATTGTAGGTCTTCATTCTTTTTCTGAAGATCGGTTATTGGTTTTTAATAGAAATAGTATTTACGCAATATCAGGAACTAATCAATTAAAAACAGC
>Ga0209348_1000938_pt1 | contig 14660 bp, 21 predicted proteins | sample ETNvirenome_2_30_FD_184065 | JGI IMG/M metagenome (GOLD analysis project Ga0209348, IMG submission 184065) | Marine viral communities from the Pacific Ocean - ETNP_2_30 (SPAdes) (version 2) | ecosystem: Environmental > Aquatic > Marine > Oceanic | place: Pacific Ocean | collected 2013-06-22 | reverse complement strand
TTTCGGGTTCTTTGATAATCCGAACGGAATCACCCATTTGCGCAATTTCACCAAAGTAGTCGTTATTGGTGATTGCTTCACAAACAGCGGCCTTGCGGAAAGCGACCTGCACCTGTTTGCTGTAAATGACGGGTGAAAAATTACCGTTAGGGAGATTACCATACCCGGCAGCGGTTTTGAATGCCATGATATTATCTCCTATTTAGCATTTTACAGATGCAAACTCACCAGACTAATCAGAGGCTGATTCACTATGGGTGCGTATTCAATAGGTTGGCCGACCTAAATTCAACGGGCCATGCTCGTCAGGTAATCCATAAGACGGTAGCGTTTGCGGATTGGTGTAAGCAGGTAGCGAACCCACTTACACCTTTGTTGACTATAGTTATATATAAAAATAACTATTTGTCAATACTTTTTTATCGGGCATTACCCGACACATCATAGATAAACTTTCCAGAACGGATGGCTTCCATGATTTCATCAGAGTTTTTTTCATACTCTTTTGCAGACATACGTTGAACATCTGACTCTTTTAAGTATGATGCCTCTTCATTTTCTTGCGGTTTACTACGGCTATCCCTTGTAGAGACAGACTTGGCTGCTTCTTTATCTGACTTGGGTTTCTTTTTGCTAACACCCATGTCAGCTTTGTAGAGGTCAATCGCCCTAGCAGCAGAACGTGCGTCGTTGTCGTTTTCATAGAGAGCATCCTGTACCCATTTTGGCTGTGAATCTGCCCAATCGTGAAACTCGTCACTATCACGGATTTCATCAAAGTCTGGATGCAGACGCATTAGTTCTGCTTCTGCTTTTTCTTTAGTTGCAGATAGCTGCATTTCATCAATTGCTTTAATTCTTTCAGCAAGCGCACTAGACTGCTCACTTGCTTTTTTCATTGCAATTGTTTCTACGATTGCTGCAACATCTGGATAATTCTTAGCCCACTGTTCGATGTCTTCATCTGACTTCGGCAGCTTCATTTCTTTTTTTGTAGCTTCTGACAGTTGGCGTTTTAGATTGTCAATTTCTTGACGTAAATCTTCTGCTTGTTTTTGTTGATGCCTACGAAGGTCAGAGTAACGCTTTTTAAAAGTTTTTTCCTCTGCGTTTGTAGGCTCTTCTTCAACTTCTTCTGAAACTTCTTCTGTTTCTCCGCGCTGCTCTTTAAGCATTTGCTCAAGTTCAGCTTCTTCTTGTTTGCGTTTTTCTGCGTTACTATACTTACGTGTAGCAAACGCAACTTTTTTTTCAGACTGCATTTCTTCAGCCATTACTTCTGCGGATTCTGCCATTTTATTTCTCCTAGTTGGGGCCAACCGTAGCCACGTTGGGGTGGGGGATTAGGTAGCCAACATATCTAGCAATTAACGTGCTGCTAGTCCACGTTTACGTGACTCTTTGCCAGATAGTTTGATTACTGACATGAGTTCACTTCCAAGAACACGGCCAATAGCACGAATTTGTGGTGTGCCTAGCAGTCCACTTAGAACTTCACGGTCTTCATCGTTAAGGTTATCCATACGACGTTGTACCATAGTTTGATAATCTTTAAGCGTTACTTCTTTTGCCATGAGAGCATCCGTCCTGTAATATACACAATGGGGTGAATAATTTTACACCAAACATTACCAACAAGGCTGTCTTTAGATTTGCCTTTAGTCATAATGTGTTTAAGGTGTTGTGTTCTTGCTTTTGCGAGATAGGCACCTACAGAGGTAAGAATAGTGCTAGTTTGCATTCCTCTTACCCACGGTTTAAACAAGTAATGATACCCTGTTTGGTGATAAGGTGTCAAGTATTTTTTCTCGTATACACCCCAAATTTTTATAGCATGTTTCCAATCATCAAGTTGTGTCTGACGATACATTTCTGTGCATACAATTTTATCGTCACGAGATTCTGCTGTTTCTTCTGCTTTAGAACTACTACCAGTGTTTACATTAGTTTGGGTAGGTTCAGCCCAATTGTGAGAAGAGTCATAATAAATTCCACCATCGCTATCTACACGTTTAACGGTACCTTGGTCATCACGAACTTTTCTAGCAATTTCTTCACCAAACTCATCTTTAATATTTGTGCCAACTTTATTAGTCTGAGAGTTTTGCTCAAGCCGAACTTCAGCACGTGCTTTATCTAGTGCTTCAAAATCGCTGTCATATTTTCCAGAGCGAACATCTTTTGCATACTGGGTTGGGTCCGCAGCTTTTGCAGAACCAATTTTGTTTTCAATGGTTTGTTGTTGCCGATATGAAGCACTGCCTATTTCAGCACCCGGCTCACCCGGAAGTAAATCGGTAAGTCCTGCAGGTTCAGTGTCAGTAACAGTTGCTACTGGAGAAGACGCTGTTATACTTGCTTGAACAGCACTAGCTGTTTCGGATTCCCTTTTTGTTTGCGCGTCAAGTAAATCTTGCGCAGCACCTGTTTGTGCAACAGCTTGTGCAATAGAAGTAGCGGGATTAAAATCTACTGTGTTTGTTGCAAAAGGGTCACCTGTTACTGGAAAAGTAATGGTTGTTTTTTCTTGTTTTATAATAGCATTTAAAAAGTCTTTTTGTTGATTGGGCGTAAGGTTTAAATCATCCATTCGTTTTTGAATATCAGACCTAGTAGCATTTAGACGTGCTTGTGCCGCAGCACCGGCTCCCCCTTGTGCGCTTGTTGTTGTTTCTACGGTTGCGGTTGCTGGTGCAACACCTGTAGGTGCCGTGCCTAAATCATCAATATCTCCACTAGGCTCAACACCACTTACAAAATCACTCGCCCTTTGAAAAATATTGCGAGGGTCTTTTTGTCCACTAACCTCACCTGTTGTTGGATTACGATAGCCAGTAAAAACTTCACCCGCAAGTTCACTAACAACACCATCATATTCTTCACGAGTAAGACCTGCAGCGGCTGCAGCAGCATCGTAGTCAAAATCTTTTAAGGCTCTATTAATTTCGCCTCTTTCCTTAAACGCCCGACCAATACCCCCTATAATGCTAAAACCAGCAAGCCCTGCGGGTGCCTTATATTTATCTCTAATATCAGCAATCTTTTGTCCAAATCCTGTTCTCTGTTCTGGGGGAAGAGCATTATCTAATTGAGTAAGAACTGCAATTTTAGATTCAGTCATTGACAAACCAGCGGGGCCACCACCAAACTCTCTACCATCAGATGGGTCTTCTTCACGGATGTCTTGCGGTGTAGTCACCGTTACAGGGTCGGGTGTAGGGTCTGGTGTGGGGTCTGGTGTGTATGGCGTGTATCCTTCTGGGATAGGGTAAATAGGTTCGCCATTAATAAACGGGATGAAAAGAGACTCACCATCTGCATTGCGATACTCGCGAGTTTCAGATGTGCCGCCTACTGTTGGCATTAATTCACTAAATGTAAATGTTTCTTTTGGTTGTCCTGTCGGTTGTCCCGGCCCAAATACAGGCGTAACTGGTGCTGTCGGTGCAAATGGTTGCGGATTAAAAGGGCCAAATATTGGTTGAGGTTGAAATTGAGACGGAACAGAAAACATATTTTGAGCGGAAAAGCCCGGTTGTTGCACCACCCCAAAAGGTTGTTGCTGCGGTACAAATCCACCAACTTGCATTTCCATAGGCTCTTCTGCAATATCAAGGTCTTCAAGCCCAAACGGAACATCATCTGGAAGAATGGCTTCCTCTGCATTACCCATTTGTCCCATTGCTTCCATACGAGAAAGACCTAACTTTGCCTCATCACGCAGTGCCATCATTTTATCAAGACCATGATAGCGCACTACATCTGCTGGCATTACAAACTCGCCTTCACTTAACATGGCTGGAACATCATCACGAACTTCTTCTTGAAGAGAGCCTACAGGAACATCATTACCAGACACAGGGTCTTTAGTGCCACCCTCGTCAAGAAGTCCACCTTCATCAAATAAATCCATTTGTTGAGCCATGCCACCTTTATTCATCAGTTTATCACTCCGATTTTCTGCGGCCCTTATGGCCTCTTCCATTGTATCGTGTCTACTCGTAGGTTTTATTTTACCCTCTAGCAGCATCTCTCTTATTTCATCTTCTGTATATCTTACACCGTCATGTATTGATGGTGCATTTACAAAAGCATTTTCTCCAAACTTTATAGTAACAGATTTTTCTGAAACCCTTTCTCCGTCAGGAGTAAGATAAACATCTCTACCAGCTTTAGTTTTTTCGCCTGTTTTTTTGCCGACTTTTTCAGCCATTAACTTCGTCTTTCAATGTTTTAAGTTTGCGCAAGGATGCAATTGCTCCCTGTGACCTATACATCATTACGTTATCGTCAGCTTGTTCTAGTGCTTTCTGCTGCATTTCAATTACAGCATCAATGTAATCACTGAACGCTTGCCACTGGCGGTTGTTGTTGACCCACGGCTTGAGTTTGCTGAGTATTTGCTGGTTGTTCATTTCCACTAAATCCTTGTTCACCCGGTTGCGGCACCATGCCTACACCTATGTTTGCACCGCCTGCACCTGTTGGGTCCATAGGATTAGCACCCGCTGGTGCTTCCTGACCTTCTTGCGCAGGTGCTTGGAACTGTTTCATTAGTTCTGCTTGCAGCGCAGCTTCATTCATGTTGTTGGTTACTTTGTCGGGGTCAAGGTCCATAGATTTTGCAATCTCACGGATAATATATTGAAACTTTGCAAATGGTGCTAGAGTAGGATTACTTGCTACTTGCATAAATTGCATTAGCCTTTGGCTACGGACTTCATTAGCCATCAGGCTTTCAGTGCCTCGTGCTTTTACTTCAAGGTCGCCTTTAATTGAAGGGTCAAAGTCAAACTGCATATTAAAACGAAAGAAGCCTTCACCAAGAGGACGAAGCAGATAGTCATCTACATTTTTAATGACAGTTTTAATGCTCCCAGCAGCAGCACCCATTAGCATAGAGATGCCAGAGGCAGTGCGACCTACACCCTGTACGCCTGTCTGTCCATGTGCAAATGATGGGAAGCCTGTGCTTTCATCTGCTAACACACGAGCCTTGTCAAACAACATCATGTTTTCTGACGAAACATTTGGAAATTTTGTGCCAAAGATAGCTTGGCCCGGTGCGCCACCCTGACGACGGAAAACCTTGCCCGGATATAAAGACAAGTCTTGACCCGGCACGAGATTAGTCTCATCAACTTCTACAATCAGATTACCCGACAATACAGCGTTGTCTACCGCCATGCGCATGAAGCCGTTCATCAACGTCTGCGTGTCGTCCATGTTCTCTGCAATGCCCACGCCAAAGAAGCTATACGGGTTTAGTTCATATGGCGCAGCTACATACGGAATCTTGGCTGGCTTAAACGGATTAAGAACCATACGGATAAGTTTGTTATTACATATCCACACGTTTGCTTGCAGTTCATCAAAGTCATTTAGTTCTGTTGGTATTTCAACACCCTGCTCTTCTAACATTTCAGTGTCTACTGTACCCCAATATTCTAGCACTTCAAAACGGTCAATGCCGTGTTCTGGTGAATAGTCTGAAAGGTCATCTTCCCAATATTTTTTATTGTAGTTTTCGCCAAAACTAATTACTTCATCAATAACCTGACTACGAAAATACGGGCGTTTTTTTAGATTACGCAACTGTGTGCGGGACATTTTGTGGCGTTCAATAACAAACTGTGCTTCATCCATATTATTTGCGTCGGGGTCTGGATAAAAATTCCAAACAGACACATGGTTTACTTGCGGAACTGTTTTGAACATTGGGTCATATTCGCCATCATCATTCCAGTTAGGGTATTCTTTATCTGTGGCAAACGGCCCCTTCATAATGCCTGTACCAAACAACGCCATCTCAAAGGCACTGCTGCGTAAACTTTTACTCGCACTAGACTCTTCAAGCTGGTCGTGTATTTTCTTTTCCATTTTTTTAGCCGCAATCTTAGCGGGACTAAATTCAATGGCAGTAGGTGTTTTACCCGGACCTTCTTTCAACTTATCTTCTACTGGCTGTAGTTTATCTTCTAGCGGCCCTAGTTGTTCTACTAAAGTTTTTGATGTGGCACCCGCTGGTAAATCTGCACCGTCACCTGCAAAACCGTAAGGGCTAGATAAAGCTGTTTCACCGCGAAGTTCTTCCGGCTCCTGTGGGTCAAAGTGTACACTTTCAACTACGCCTTCAGGGAGTTCTGTAGGGTCAACGGATAGAGGAAACTTGTTATTAGCAAAAAGCACATCGACAATTTGCCCATATGCTGCAAGTGTTTTAGTTTTTGTGACTTTAATAAAAACGCGAGACTTTTCTGCTTCAGTAAACTGCACATCCGGTCCATACAAACCACGATAGTTACGATAGGAACGAAGCCATCTTTCTTCATCTTGATATCGGTAATCTTCAGCGCGGCCATATTTTTCCATAATAAATGGAATTATATTGGAAACATCTACATCTTCAGCTACGGTATCTGCCGCATCCTCTAATGCAATTGCGTCATCTTCCATGAGAATTTCATCGTCAGCCATAGTTTTTCCTTAATATCCAAATGTTGAATCTGCTACTTGCATCCCGCTGGCCGGTCTGCCCATCGGGTCGTAGTCGAAAATAGAGAACCGGGGTCTGGACATAATCCCATACCGTAGCGCGTCGTAAAGGTGGTCTTCAGACTTCGTGTCAACGTCTTCTGGATTTTTCTTGTCCAAAGGGATGGACGGTAACTGACTGACGACATTTGTACAGCTATTAAAGAATACAAGTCTTGGTTCCTCTGTAAACTCGTCTACTTGTAGACGCCTGTGTATTTCATTTTTGCCAGCCACACGACTGCCTCTGCTGCGGTCAGATGGACGCCAACGGCATCCTTTGCTAATCATTTGCTCCGCAAGAGAAGGACCAGTATCGCCACGCTTGTGCCAAAGACTACTGTCCAAAACACCATACTTAATATTTCCATCTTCAGCTTCCAAGTCCAATATCATATCGGCCAAGTCTGTCGCCAGTATTTTACTGACGTATAGTTCTCTATAGACGACCAGTTGTTCATCAGGCGCAACAGCAAACCAAAGAACACCAGAATAACTGCCGTAACCATAGTCACATGCACGAAACTTGACCCAGTTAGCAGGGATATGGAAAGGCTCCACAACATGCACATCCCGATTAAACTCAGTAAACGCTGCGCCCTCTTTGATGTCCCAATCGCCTTCAAGAAGCTGCCGCCTTTGCTGTTCAGGAAGCGAGAGGAGCATGGCCTCGTAGTCTCCCGCTGACGCAAGGTATGGGTTATCAGAAAGTCTTGCCGGGATAAAGCGTCTCTTAAATAAAGATTTTCCTGCCTTGCTATGCCCATAGGGATATCGAAGAACTTCTCCTGTTTCAATGTTTGTTGCATCAAACGCTCTATTGTAAGGTGCGGGGTCAATAAACATTTTCTTAACCCAGCCATGCCCCCTACCACCGGGGTTAGTTGTAGCCCTCATAAAGATAGGCAAGTCAGGTGCAGTGGACCGTAGACGACTTCGCATGTAATCCCATGCATATGGTGTGGCCCATTGTGTCAGTTCGTCAAAGCCTATCCAGCTAAATGCTAGACCCTGATACCGCAAGACATCCTCATCTCTATCTAGGTAGGACATCCACAACCTTGCGCCAGATGGCGCGGTCCACTGCATCTTTCTTTCTGACCACTTAATACCGGGCCAGATTTTGGGGTACAACTCCTGCGATTTAAAAATAAGTTCTCGCAGTTCTTCGGTTGTATGCCTTAATAGCAATCCACTAAATTGTGGATGCCCCATGTAGCGGAGCGGGTCTGCCAGCATGGCGTAACTTTTACCGCCACCCGCACTACCGCCATATAATACTTCACGTTCACTAGCAGCTAGAAACTCTGTCTGCGGCCCCTCATTAGGTTTAAACAATACGTTAGCATGTTCTTCAATGCTAGATGTTTCACGTGTAACTTGTTTAATCTGCGGCGGCTGTTCTTGCCCCTGTTCTTGTTTCTTCGATTGCTTTCGCTTTGGCGATTGCCGTTTCCGCATATTCTGCCCACTTGCGGAGGCTTTTAGCTGTGTTCTTACGCTGTCGCTCATTCGCTAATCGTTTCCTTAATCCTACGTGTGAGATGTATCTGCCACTGTTTGTTGTCAGCCAGTTCGCTACCTCACGGTACGAATATTGATTGACGTATTTACGTGCTTTCTCTAACAAGTCCAGTTCTACTGGAATAGGGTCAAGAATGTCGGGGTCTTCTTCACTCTGCTTGTAACCAAAAGGTACAGTTCTTGCAATGCGCGGTATCTGCACCCATTCGTTTTCGTCTTTAATATCTGTCGGCTGTGGCAGTTTCCACTTGCCTATACTGCGGCTCATTTTTTTCTTACCGCGCCACCCTTTTTAAATTGTTTATTTCGGATGGTTTCATTTTGCTTTTGAAGTTCTTTTAGTTTTTTAACTGATGCTTTATTTGGAAACTTTTCTTTATACGCATTCACACGCATTCCTGCTTTTTTTGCTTCTTCCCTAATAACCTGTTGTTGCCGCGTTAATGCCTTTACAGATGCAGCATGATGGTGCCGTGCCTTATCGGCAGACTCTTTAACAGTCGATGGTTTCTTAGATAGTTTCTTTGTTGCTTTTGAAGCGGCCTTGAGAATTTTAGTTACGGCCATTAGTCTTCCTCCTCAACGGGTGCTTTAGGTGGCATAAGCATAACGCCGCCGCTTGCTTCCACCTGCATCTTCTCTGTCTTTACCAGACCTACACGGTCAAGCAGTTCTTTGGCGGCAGACATCTTGTCACGGATGCCAAGTTCAGTTGGGTCGTACAATGCGCCTGTCATAGCCATTGCAGCTTTTGGTGCGTTCTGTGCCATGTACATTTGTGTGGCCTCAAGGATTTCTTCTTTCAAACCCTTAACAATTTCTGCTGTCGAACTTGTATCAGAGTAACCTGCCATCTTTTTAGCCGTGACCATGTTACCACCAGCCTCATCAAAAAGGACTTGCAGGAACGCCTTTTGTTTACCTGTCAACTCTCTAGCCATTAAACTCTCCGTGATGCATGGCATGAGCGAGTTTTGTTGCCCGTGATTTTACTTGATTTGCCCACCTGCTGTCAAGCATTTCTTTTGCCGCTACGTCAAATTTATTTTCGTGTATGGCGGCCCACATCTTTTTAAACTTGGAAAGTCGAGGCACACCTAAATTAAATGCCATATCGACTAGTACAAGTTGACGTACAGCGTCTAACTCCTCGACACAAGGGTGTGCGCGAACCAGTTCCTCTTCGACTATCTGTACGTCATTCTGTGCAAGGTATATCGCATCTGCTTCTGTGATGCCATCAGAATAAACATATTCAATACTTGGATAATCCATCCAATCCAGTTCATCCTTTGTAATACCCCGGTCATCCAGATTCCTACCAATACCAATTGTGTTGATACCCAGCGTATCTTGATACACATCAAGACGCATGCCCTCGTGGGCCACCAACTTTTTCATCAAAAGGTCTTTATCGTATTTCATTTCTCGTGTCCCATCCATACAGCAAAGGCACCTGTCATGGCACCCGTAACTACACTAACCAGAGCCGCTTGTTCTGGGGTTGGGGAAGGTAGAGTCATAAACCACTCCACTACCCGCCAAGCCGATAGCGACATCATAAACATCATCAAGCGGGGCAGTATCTTCCACTTGAGTATTCTTTCCATCGTTACTTCTGCCACGATTTATCCTCGCTTGCTCTTCGCTGGTTCTCTCGTGCAAACTCCACATCCGCAACTGGACTACCTCTTACCGAAGAATTTTGTAGCACTGCGTACACCAAAGCTGGCAGCAACAATAACGCCAAGGCTGTACTGATACCACTCTGGCATGGATTTAAGCTGTTCAAAACCATTAGCCACAACACCTTCCATTCCGGGTATAAAAGCTAATATCAAAGGCACACTGAATAATATTACAAGCCATTCATCTTTCCACGAGGATGCGCTACCTTTAATGGCTTCCAAGTCCCAATCAATTTCAGCGTTGGCTTTACGTTCATAAACCACCGCTTCAGCTTTCTTTTTAGCAACTTCAGCCTCAGTCTTAGCCTTGCCTTTTTCAACGTGACCCTCCAACCATGTGCCAGCTAAACTAGCTATTGGTCCTATCAGTGCTGTTAACATTTTTTATTTCCCATAACTTTTTCTTAATCAAGTACACACGTTGTTCTACATCAGGCTCCATGTCTGCCAAGCGCACTTCGCGTGGGTCATTACCCGCCTCTGCGAAATCGTGCAGTCTTTTTAGCAATAGATTTAGGCTGGCGTACAAACTGTTTCCCCTTGCGTGTACCTTCTCTCTTAGCCCTAGTTGTAGCAGCATACTCTGCACTTGTCAAGGATTTAATAGCTTTTTCGGGTAAATACCTCTCACCTGTCTTGGCAGACGGCTTACCTGACTTAGTACGCCATTTTTGTTTTGTCCATGATTTAAGACTTTTTTGCGACTTCTTTAGTGCCATTATATCCGTCCTTGTGCGTGTAGTGCCAGAAACACAATGCAAGCTAAAACGCCTAATCCGACAATAAGCAAAAATGTAATTATAGCTATTTCAAAATATTGCTTACGTTTACGCTTTGCTTCTTGCTCTGCTTCTTTTCTGGCTACACGTGCTTTTGCCTGAAACCTCTGCCAATCGTGCCACAGACCGGGGCGACCTGTGTATATCATAATCTGCTTTAGCTGCTCTTCCTGTTCTCGTATCTGCTCAAGAGCCATGAACTCTTCTAGGTCAGAACCGCCGCCCTTTTTTATTGACTTGCGTTCTAGGTCTTGCTTCGCACCAACAAACTTAGCGATTGCACTACCTGCTGCGGCAATGTCCTTACCGTTAGATACGGCTTGTTTGATAACTTGAAAAGCCGCATTTGCAGCCGCTAGTTCTGCCAGCATCAGTACACCTTCGTATCTTTATTTACCATCTTAGGTAAGCAGTAAGCAGTTATTTTTTGTCCCTGCTTATGTAATGTCTGTGCATACCACACACATTCGTTCAAGTCACGAAAGTACATGTCTTTGCTGACCAGCCTCTCGCCCTCTCCCGTTCCTACATACACAAACAGGAGAAAGACGTGAATCATGGTTAGTTACGGTAACCGCCTCCTGCTTTTTTATAAGCTGACGCAAGCATCTGGGCTTTACGCGCCGACCATTGACCCGGAGCGCCGCCCTTGCTACCAGCTTTAATTCTATTAAATTGACGCTTTCTCATTGCTGGCTTAGTGTAGTTACCAGCTTCATTAACTCTACTCTTGCTCTTTGGCGCACCACCCTTCGCAAGTTTAACCGCTCTAGCCGGTTTCTTTTTCGCGCCAGCCGATGCGGTTTTCTTTTTGACGCCTTTGACCGTGCCTTTGTTTGCGGCAGCATTGAAGACTTGTACACCTTTTTTACTCCCATACTGTTTTTTCATTGCAGCTTGTATTTTTTTACCTTTAGGTGTAAGTGGCATATCTCCTCTCCTATTTATTCGGATTAAAAAATTCTTCGGCCACAACTGCAACAACAAGAGTGTCGGCTGTGCCAGCGTCTACGATAACCTTATCTTCTGCATGTACAAACAAAGGATTATCGTTTGTAAAAATACTTACGCTGCTTGTAGCGGCCAAAGCATGAGAACTGTGCAGAGTGTGAGTAGTATTAGCAGTTTTTTCATAATACTTCACCGTAAAATTTCTGCTACTGCTATCATTGTTTATAATTAGTAGATTACTAATCCTTGCAGAAAAATTTTTAGGCACAACATAACAATCTGTATCGTTAGTCGATGACAGTGCAGTTACGTCTGTAAAAAATTTAGAGCCATCAGTTAATTTCGGCATTTCTGCTTTCCCAGTAATCTTCGCCGTAGTCGTGTAGTATTTCTTCGCCTTGCTTTATTTCTTTAAGCGCATAAAACTTAACAAAGCGGTCATCTTCTTCTTCAATGTCCCACTCAGCGTTTGGACTTGCGCTATGATTATAGACCATAGCAAAACCAAGTGGGATATAATACTCTTCAACATCGACATAAGGCGTGTGAAACATGTAGTCATGTAAAACACACTCATCGCCCACGTCAGAGTAATCTGCGACCAGATAAGGACACAACTCAATTGTATCGCCTTGAGCGTAGTCCTTATCCGCGAAAACACCAAGTCCATGTATTTCCGAATTTGCAACATATGGCATTACTTCTTCTTTTTAGCCATACCGCCGCGCATCATCTTTTTCTTCTTAGCCATCTTAGCCATGCCGCCGCCCATCATTTTCTTTTTGGACATGCCGCCACCACGCATTTTGGTCATTCCACCGCCACGCATTTTCTTTTTAGCCATCTTAGCCATTCCTCCACCTTTCATTTTCTTTTTAACCATGCCACCCTTTTTATGCTCTTGCATTCCAGTTTTAGGGTTTCGTTTGGTTAGCCCAAGCATATCTGCAATTTCAGCTTTAGAAAGACCAAGTTCCCTGACCATCTTCTGAAATTCAGATTCTTTATCGCTCTTCTTGTGTTTGCCCATTTCTAAGTCTCCTTCTATGTAAAACTAGGCTATCATAAACGTCCTCTGGAAAATGCTCATAATAGCCTGATTTTTCCAGATACAAAGCTGCATCGTCAAGTTTAGAAAGTTTCTGTACAAAGACCATGCAATAAGAAAGGCTATCATCAGTTACGCCTTCATCAACGAGAAACTCAAGACCAGCCTCTGTTGCGTCATAATCAGGATGAAATACCATTAGATGTAAATCAATCCCAGCTATTGACATCAACTCGTTCATGCCATCACACATACCATCAAGGTATTCCATGTCTGGCAAATCTTCATCAGCCCACACTACAATATCATAATCGTGACTATCAAACTCACGAATAGATTGCAGCAGACCATCTATTCCTGTATTAATTGTAAACACTACCTTGTCATCAGCCCATGCTTTTCTAGCATAGGGGCAAGGTGGTAGACCATTTAGTTTAGCATTAGGTACTTCTAAAAAGTCTTTTGACCACGTGCGTATGTCACGCTCGACGGGATGCACGTTGCTTTGTCTTTCGCTTTTGGGCTTCAATAAACTTTCTATACACTGCCGCAGCGGCCTTTTTACCTGCCGCTCTAGCACGTTGTTCCATAGCAATCGCCGCTTGTGTCTTATGAGCATGTGTTCTTCCAGACGCTCTAATTCTACGGACAGATGCTTCTGCATCTCTTGCCGTAGCAAATTTAAGACCATGAATGGTTCCTTTAGGGTTTTCATCTGTATATAGGTCACTATGCTTTTTTGACTTTGCGCGTTGACCTTTTTTTCTTGAAACTCTTGGCGGCACTTGGTAACAATCCTTTGTTTACGGCTCTCGCCCTTTCGCTAAAACCCATCTTTTGCCCGGTGCGTATTTTACGCCGGATAGTAGATAGTTTAGCAACCATTACTTTTTCTTTAAGATTTTAGCTACTACGTCAGGGCGGGTCTTTTGCAAAGCACGAAGACCGGGGTTTAGGTTATCTTTAACTGCACCGCCATTAGCAAGATACATGTGTTTCTTACCGTTTGCCATGCCGCCTGCAGCCATTGCCATTGGACCCTTTTTACCTTTAGGCATATCTACCATGCCTACACCCACGGTCACAACAGGCACTTTTTTCTTTTTGACGCTGCCACCTTTATTCATATCAAGACTGTCAGTTACTTTTTTAACCACAGAGTCAGGTAACTTACCTTTCATTTCATTTATGGCATTATTTAAAAGCTGTGCTTTTTCGCTGGACTTATCTTTTAGCGCATTATACTGGCGCATTTTGTCCTTTAATCGTTTTGCCATACCTGCAGTTTTACCACCAAGCGTAGCCAAGTCAACGCGAGACTTGCTTGCAATGCCTGCGCTTTCAGGTTTCTTTTCTCCAGTGCGTAGCTTTTCTCTACCCGCCTGACGAGCGGCTGCAGTTGCAGCAGCAGAAGCGTCAGCAAGTGCATCCATTAATTTTTTCCTAGCCATCAGTATTTTCCCTTCCTTGATTTAGGACTAGATTGTTTAGGTTTTCCTGCCCCACCCCACAAGGTACGACACGCCCAATAACGAGCAGACAAAATATCAGTGGCGGTGTCACACTTGTGTCTGGCTCTAAATGATTTACGGGCGGCTGCACTGTAGTTGTGTCCGTACCCTTTTGCACCGAAATGAATTAGTTTTACTTTGTCGCCCTTTTTAGCCAGTACCATCTTCTTTTTACCTTCACGGTTAGAAGCGATAGGCCGATTATAACCGGGAAATGTAATGCCACGATACTTCACGCTCATAGTCTAATACCTTTGGGGGCTGGCTCTTCACACTTAAAGCTATATTGCATAGGCACAGGCATGGTCATTGCTAACGCACTAACCATTTGATGCACACGCATCATACATTCTTCACGAGTTTCATAGGGACCACGCTCATCCGTGGCTTCAATGCACATGCTGGCGTCTGTAGCACCTAAAGCACATGCCAATACCATAGCGGTAAACATTTCATTTGTCCTCCGACCATCCTTCAGCCCTCATTGCATCTTCTACATGCTTCAGAGTAAAGGGTCTACCATAATGCGCTTCTACAGCCTGACGCACGTAGAACACATCACTGTGGGGGATATGAAGTTTATCTAGTGAGTTAGTACGGATAGCATTATAGAATGCATCAAGCA
>Ga0209348_1000937_pt1 | contig 14662 bp, 36 predicted proteins | sample ETNvirenome_2_30_FD_184065 | JGI IMG/M metagenome (GOLD analysis project Ga0209348, IMG submission 184065) | Marine viral communities from the Pacific Ocean - ETNP_2_30 (SPAdes) (version 2) | ecosystem: Environmental > Aquatic > Marine > Oceanic | place: Pacific Ocean | collected 2013-06-22 | reverse complement strand
CGCTCAATGACGGGCAGTCCCATCTGAGCGGCAAGCTGGTAGACAACTTGGCTCTTGCCGATGCCGTGGCGACCACGGAGTAGAACAGGCAACTTAGCAGCCGACACTGCGGGTGCTAAGGATACGAAGGTTTTGAAGTCAACACTCATTTATCTCTCTCCCTTACATACATATATTACCACCGATACAGTACCTGTCAACTTTTTATTTCACTTTTTTTAACTTTATTTTAGTCCCGGCGGTCATTGTCTTCTTTGAGCTTTTCAATAAGGAGATCAAGGAATTCTAAGCTGAGTTTGGCTGTAAAGAATGCGCCGACACCTACAGCGACGATTAAGATAGCTAACTTCATTTAAAATTCCTCGCAGTGGATCTCGCTGGGATCGCAACTAATGGGATGGTTCCAAAAGTCATGGTAGACTTGTCGCCAAGCATCATTACCCTTCACGGGTGTGTTAGACTCCAGGTGAGACATCAGGTCCTGATCCCGTGGCACGCCGAAAACATATTTACATAAGTTAAGGCGTCGTTGAATATCTTCCTTCACTTTAGGATCTTTTTCATTGCGATCCGCAAAGACCATCATCATACAATAGCGGTTAAACTCTTCCATCTCTTTCATCCGCACATCAAGACGCTCACAACAGGCTTCCTGATTTGTGTAGACTTTGGCCCGAACAGCGCAACCAGTCGCATATGTCAAGATCAACAGCAATGTTACAGAGATACCAAGCATTGTAACCCAGTCAATCAAAGGGATTTCTTTTAAGTGTTTCATATCATTTTCCCTTTTTGATGTTTTCTAGGTGACGGTCAAGATACCACTTGGCTTTCTCAAGGTCTTGAATTTCCTCACCTTTGTGCGGAGCCCTGAGCATGTATTTGATCACGTTACCAACATTAAAGTTGAGATCCCAACTTTCAATCACATCAATAGCCTCTAACCCTGCGTTGTAGTGTTCAGGGTGATTTACGTTGTTGTTCATTTTATTCTCCGTCTTGGTTAAGGTATAGTTCGGTACACTCTTTGTTGAACTCGTTGATTGGGTTCCACAACAAGTGATCCAACTCATCCACTTCATCATTTTCATACAGCGCTCCAACAGTCTCTGACTCTAGATGAACGAGATTACGCTCTTGAAGGAGATCCATATTCATGACTGCTATACCGTCCACCACCGTCTCATCACGAGTAATGGTTGCCATCGTCATCAGCTTACCTTGAAAAAACTCGGTGGCGCTGGCGCCTTTCAGCCACGAAACAGGTCCATGCCACTTGGTTTCGACAGTGAATGTAAGTTGCCCCTCTTGAGTATCATACTCTAGATCCTCTAGTTCCATGTAATAGACTTCTCCCCATTCTTTTTTATGAGGAACAACATGTTCAAAGAAGTCTTCGCTGGTAATATCAGCACCGAACTCTAAGTTTTCAAAGTCCTCGGGACTGTAATCATAAACTGTTACATAGCTACGGGTTCCGCTAGGCATTGTTTTCTCCTTTTCTTACAACAAGCTCAACATCAGTAGTTTCAGTGTCAGTCTCAATCCATACTCTCGCTCCACAACTCAGTGGTTTATGCGGACTGTAGATGACTCTTCCTAATTCTACACCATCTTTAGTTCTGATTATAGCCTCGTGGGCATAATTATTTTCTTTATATGTTTTTACCGTCAATACTGGCTCATCAGTTCCGTGCTTTGTATTTCGCTTGATGACATGCTGGTTGACGTGAATTATCTTTTTCATTAGTTTACCTCAGTGCTGTAATGATTACTAAAGTATTTATGATATACATTGCTGTAAAGTAAAGGAGGAGGGTTCCGTCGCTCCAACTACCAACCCAATCATCAAACTTCTTTTTCATGACAAAGACTCACCGAAGCTCATCATCGCCTGGATTCTCGCTTTCTTTTCCTGCCAATGTTCGTGGGGAGTGAGCCCACTAATCAACTGTTCGAGACGATTCTTTTTCGCTGGGGTCTTTTGTGGTGATGGGATTCTCTTGAGATCACCACCAAAAGATTTCTTTCGCAGTCGGTCAGCCTTGCCGCTAAGGTATTTCCATGTGACTTCTTTAAAATCTGAACTGCGTACCCCATAGGTTTTAAGTTGCTTAACGGTTTCTTTCACAATTGCTTCGTACTTATCCTTAAGCTCCTCATAACAATTGGACGATTGCCATAAAATAACAAAAGTCTCATTCGACAACATGTGACCATCCATGTCATTTTTTCGCCACTGAATGTGCGGACGAATCTCGGTGATGAAATCTTTTACCCTCTGCTCGTCATCGGCAGGAATATGGGAGTTGAAAATAACCACGTCATCTAAGACTGGTGGGACGTCGAGTTGTAAAGCCATTTGAGCCTCCTTAGCTTGTTGTTCTGGCTGCTTGTAATTCAATTCTTCTTCCATGTCCGCCAGCGAAACACCAGAGTTCACACTGATGATAAACGGATGCATTGACTCATGAATTTCTTCAAATGTGATAAAGTTTTCAGCGGCAGCAGCTTGGAGATTTTCAAAGCATGAACTGCGTTGACCCCCAAATCGGTGCTGGTATCCTTTTGCTCGGACCCCTTGCTGGAGGGTAAAGTTTATTTGCTGCTTAATGGATGTAGATTTGTACACTTTCCCAGGTCGTAAAAACCTCTTACATAAAAGGTTCATATCCTGAGCCACCTTGTCAAGAGCATGATCAAAGTCAGAGCCAACCAATCCAGGCAGGGATGGGCTCATCACTCCCTTCCACTTTCCATAGACAGGGATGCCGTGCCGCTTCAACAGACGGTACATTACTCGGCGAGTCTGAGGGTTCCACATATTCACTTTCATTTCCAGTCCTCCACCCGACGCTGGGCGATGTTGATATAATCGGAGTCAAGATCAACTCCCAAGAAGTTTCGTCCTTCAAGCATGGCAGCAATTCCTGTGCTACCACTTCCACAGAAAGGGTCGAGAACCGTCCCGCCCTCAGGTGTATAGATCTTAATAAGATATTGCATTAAGGCAATAGGCTTGGGAGTTGGGTGATTATTATATTCTCCACGCTCTTTACGAGTGACTCTAGGAGCGTAAAAATACTTTTGATGCTCAGGGAGCGTCGTTCCTATGATATTAGATGGGTAACGCCCTTTTGGGTTGGCATCTTCTTTACCAAACTCTTTTTGTGTTCCGGTAGTTTTGCCGTCTTTGCCGAAGGTGCGGCGCTGGTGACCGCCCTTGACCCAGCCAGTGGGCGGCTTGCCATCCCAGGGCACACGGGTGTTCTGAGTATCGATCAGTCCTACACCCCACTCCTCAAAGTTTGCCTTGAGTGTACCGCTGAAGGGCTTTTGCGCCACAGCGATTGGCTCATGAACTTGCTTGAGGCGATTCTTTACAGGCATCTTGGTTGTGATCATCCACATAATCTGATCCTTGATATCGAACTCTGCGTCCTCGATGGCGCAAGCGAGTCGATGATAAAGATGCGGGCTACAAAAACTCAAACAAAAAGCACCAGGCTTGAGCACTCGGTTGATCTCTTCCCAAAACTCTTTGCCAGGGACTGTGTGATCCCAAGCCTCCATGCCCATCCCATAAGGAGGGTCCGTGATACAACTGTCAAAAGTGTTGTCATCATATTCAGCGAGAACATCAAGACAGGAGCCAACTCTAAAATCGATTGTCATACGAAATCCAATACATTTTGTTCTAGTTCACGTCGCCGTGAGTTGTGAAAGTAATCAGTCTTATCTTTGATACCGTAGTGACCAAACATCGACCGAGCATAAATGCCTAGTCCATGAGTATTCTCTACCACTTCCCGCAACTCCTGAGTTGCTTGATGACACAAGTCTTTAATCTTCTGTTCCATCTCTTTCAAGACCTTAAACACTCCAGGTTCTACAACATCACGCCCTAAGTATACCGTAGTTTCGTCATACTTTTTAGAGGAAAACACATAAATATACTTTTCCTTGGGAAGCCCGCTATTGTACACTGGCGTGCCGCCCTTCTTGACACTCTTACACTCTACAAAGTACATTTTTCCTGACTCTTTAATAATAAAATCAGGGCTGTCGTGAGTACCACAAGGTTGGCTGATGTAGGTGTTGTCCTCCATATCATCTGCTCCCCCGGCTAGCCACGCATCACGCTCTGCCTTGGCAACTTTGCGTTCCACGGCACTGAGTCCGTGATTGATCAAGATGTCCTCCACCGCATTTTCGTGGTTGGCTACGTTGTGAACCTTCCCACTACACGCAGCGTAGTTGCGGTAGTAAGGCATTTTCAGGAAATCTTTAATAATACTTTTCATCATGCGCTCCCTAATTTATGCCACCCACGGCGGCTCTTATACTCACAGTGTAGGAAGGGATCCCAGAAGTCATCATCTTCCAACAGAGCGTCATAACCCCCTGGAGCAAATTTCTCTATCTCTTCCCAAATCGCTGTGTATTTTTCTATTCTTGAGATAAGTGCTTCTTTTTCCATAGCTTTTCTCCTTACGCTACGATGAGTTCGCTACCAACTTCTTTGATAGCTTTGATGACTTTGTTACCGAATCGCTTGCTCATCCACTTGCCACCCCACATGTAGACCGGCATACTGACGGGGAACTCGCTGTCACCCTCGTAGCCGTCAAGATTCACACGGGAACCATGAACGGGGCAGAGCAGCTTAAACGAGTCATGAGTGTTGGCAAAATAATCACTCTGCTGATCAATGTTTCGTGGAACCTGTACTCGGCGATTACGACCTTCGTGATCCTTAATAATAACTGGCGAATTGCGGAAGAGCCAGTACTCAAGCACGTTGCCCAAGCCGCTGCTCTCTTTAATATCTTGCTGACCCAACTGGGACCAGTCAATTGACTGAACCAGTCCGACATGATCAGTATACTCTCTCGCAATGTAATCATACTCACGATACTGGATCAGAGCGCCAGGAACAACGCCGGCAGCCTCAAGGGTCATCCGAGCAACTCTGTGAGCCAGGGCTTTCATCGCACGACACTCACGCTCGTGGGCTTCCTTAGCTGGGCAGTTGCGACGGTTGTGACCGTGCTCGCCACAAAAACTACATTGGCGGCTGGTGCCTCGCTCTTTACGCCGGGCACGAGCAGCAAGACGCTCGCCGTGCTCTTGAAAGCGGTTGCCGTCCCAGTTGCTGATGTACTCGTCATCATCAATGTGGTGAACCTCGTAGTAGTCTTTGACACCGTGGGCTGCCTTCTGCTTTTCTTGGAGGGGCTCAAGCCAGGTGCTGCGCCAAGCCTCGGGATCGGGCTCAATGCCATACTTAGCACAGACCTTGAGGACCTTTTCATAAGCCTCTTTGATCCCAGGACAGGCACGACGATTGTGACCGTACTGACCGCAAGCCGAACATTGATTCTTCCGATAACCCATAACAGTATCTCCCTTACATCTTATATTACTACGGATTGGGAGTACGTCAAGTTTTAAATCGGTTTTATTTTTATAATCCGCCGAAATCTCGCATTAAATCAATATACCAATTATCAAAAGTATTTTTCTGTGAACGTTTTGGCACTGGCTGCCACTTCATTTGGCGCAAGACTTCCCGCAACACTCGCCGGTCAGTCCGCTTAAGATACTTAGATATTTGAGTGGCTTGTTGCTTGACCTGCCGTTGGGTCATGTAGGTCGGCTTGCCGTAGTTTGGTGCTGCCAAAGCTGTGGCTAAAAGGGCAGCAAGAACGATTTTAATCATAGGTCACCTTCTTGGGATCTAGGCTCTCCAACATCTCTTCAGCATTATCCTCTGCGATCAGATCGTAGATAGACACTTCGTCTTCCTTGGGAGCATGGCGACGACCACTGAAAATGTGGTGGACCATTGATGGAGAAACTTTATAAATGTAGTGAGTTTGTTCTTGGAACCACTTCGCAGTCTTGCGAACAGATTGCTTACCCTTTTGGGAGCGGATCATCTCTACGTGTCGTGGTGTTAATTTATATGTTTTCTTTTTTGCCCGGATTCTATCCTTGCGGGGCTTCGTTTTCTTTTGCTCGGTCATCTAATCTGCCTTTCCGTTGCTTATAAAAAGCCATCACCGCAGAAGCAAGGTTGCCGATAAAGATATGTCCGCATATAACCATGGTAGCGAGGTGATCGCCGTTTACTATATACATATATAGTCCTGAAATTGCTCCAATACAGAAGAAAGTGAACTGAGCAGGTACGTTGATTGCTTCAGCCCTGGGAGACTTCCAAATGCTCATCAAGTGCGGGTAATAAATAAAGAATACTAACGACTGAGTAAATGCGTACAGATATGTTAAGTACTCTTCCATTATTATCTACTCCCGTAAACGTATGAACAAACTCTTATCCCTTCCCTAACTTCTCGACGAACGTTCTCGTCGTTATAATGCCTGGCTCCAGCGTAAGCAATGGCCATACATAGGATGCGGAACTTGTCCATCATATCCTGTCTAGCATCAAGAACGGCTTTACAACTATCTTGGCACATGGGTGGAACTTCTTTAATTTGAGGTGTGGCGCAGTTGAGCGACAACAAGGCTAAAATCATTATTACTTTAAACACAACCATGTAAATCCAAACAATAAATAACTACGGACAAAAGAATTAATACTTCTACAAAAGTCCATTCTTTCAATGCCTAATCACCTCAATTAAACGTCTCGGCGCATAACATACAATACCACCGAGGGTAATTATCTCAGCAATCCCCATAAACTCATCCAACCTCAGTAGTAAACCTTCTTGCCAGTATTCTTGTTCATCATAAGCTTTAAACCTAACATGATCTCCATTCTTCATCGTCTGTGTCTCCCACAAGTTCAAAGTATTTGTTGGCTAAAACTGATTTTAAAAACCAAATGTCTTGACCAATTTGTACTCTGTAACCTTGCGGTTGGTCTAATCTATTTCTGATTACTTTGACGATCAAACCTAATTTTCCTTCAAAAGTATTATAACTATATCCAAAATCTGGATGATAATGCTCTGAAGTTGGTAGTGGAACCTCTTGTGCCCCGAAGTTACCTTCGTAAACTTGTCCCCCGATATGTTTTCGGGACCAACCAAGAGTCCAGTGATTCTGGGACCCTACTCTTATGAGGTCTCCCTCTTTATAATTAGTTTCCACCTTCAGTATTCTTATGAGACAAGAACGACTCAATGAGGCTAGACATGCTGGATAGCTGACTGCTCATCTCTTTTGAAAGAGCAGAAGTTTCCTCCAATACTACAGGATCTAAGGCGTCAGCGAGTGCTCTCTGATAGCCAGCGGCAATCAAATCCTCTACAAAACGCTGCGCCTCGTGGGATAACTCATTAAACCGCCGGGGATAATTAAGAAGCTCTTTAGTAACTTCTTCGATCTCGTCTTCGTAAACTTGCTGGTGATTGATGTTCATTCGAAACTCCTTCTTTATTTATTATAAAGGACAGCGTGTCCTTCGTTTAGTAGTACATCATTTAAATTATGAGATAGCTCACCGTCGATGATATAGATCTCAGCAATGTAACGGCCATACTTCCCTCGCTTATCTTTCTCAGTCTTTACGATTATTTTTTCGCCCACAGGAATAAGTTCAGCAACTCTAGCCTTTGCGAGCTTGCCTTTTTCTTTGTGTTTCCCTCGGGTCTCCCAAGCATTAATACGTGAGAACCTCAGCCGCTCCTTGCGGTGGACGCCCATCCCAAGATCAACCATCACATCAATGGTATCGCCATCCACAACCTTTAAAACAGTTGCGTAATATTCAAACATTTTTTTCTCCTAACTGCTGTCTCATACGCACAACATCACCGAGTGTTGCGCCACCTTGAGCGATCAGGAGATCGAGCAAGTCAACGACTCGTGAGGTGCCAGGGTGATTGCCGGCTTCTAGTTCTTTTCTTATGGCTTCCAGCAGTTCAGACTTTCTTATCATAATTTATATAGGGTTGAATCTCATTAGTGTACATCCAATAAGTCAGTCCACCAACAAAGTTCACCAGATATTGGCGAGGTCTATCTGTGTCAGGAAGTTGAATGATGATACCAACAGTGCCAGCGGGCATTACAGGATCATCATAGCTTTCTTCGCCCTCCCTAGGAAGTGTGTAGATTTCGTGCGAAGTCTCCACCATTGCCCCAGGGATCATCAGTTCCCTTTCTCTAACATTATTTGTCGGCATTGTAGCATATATCCGAGAACTTGACGATTTGACCGCCAGGCAAAAGCTTACTTAAAACTTCGGGAGACATGTCAGCCTTTTCATGTAGTCCACTAATGATGCCGGCACGTCGCAGCGCATACGCAATCCATTCAGAACAATACCAGCGGTGCATATGTTTGATATGGAAGGGCACAAGTTGTGAAGCGAGCATCCCCACCCAATCATACTGCTGCCCTTTGGTTTGTTCATAAAAGTTTTCGATAATATCCAGTTGTCTAGCGGTGACCGGCACACACACAAAGTCCCATTCATCCTCGTTTTGTGGCACGAAGGGTTCTCGGTGTACGCCGGTCAAGCTAAATGGAAATATAGTAATTGAGGTCCTATCGGGTAGTATTAGTTCTGCGTGTGAGTAGATGCTGTCTGTCCAACGCCTTACGATGGCATTATGGAGGCGTCCCTCGCCCTTGTATAAACCAATACATATGTTCAACAGTTTACCCCATATATTATAATTATCCTGTGGCCTCTAAAACGCTCAGAATTTTCTGTAAAGAATACTGATCTGGGGTTGACGTTTGTAGATTGTGAATCTTGAGGGCTGCTCGGAATGATCGGGGATCTAATTTGGTTTTCATTTCTGCGAACAGTTCCGAACGGTCTTGACGAAGGATTGTGATCTCATTCTCAATCTCTGTCAAGCGGTTTACGAATTCCTTAACGTTCTTTTCAAAGTCTTTATCTGTTGTTGTCATTTTTGATTGCCTTTCTTTGGGTTGCCGGCTTGTTGTGACTCTGCGTACTCAACCAGCAGTGAAAAAAATTTGCGGCGAGTTTCGCCACTGAATTCAAACTTGTCTAGGATATTCTGAATATCTTCCTTGAATTTCTCTATGTCTTTCATGTATTTTCTCCTCCGAACACGTCTATTGCCAACTCGGCGGAGGCGGTGTCCAACTCGTGAGAGCATTTTTGTAACACGTCTTCCAACAAGTGGAGCGTGACCTCTGCCTTACAGCCGGGCTCAAACTCGTGTGCGAGTTCCTTTGCCTTGACCACCCATCCGATCGTGTCTTCGAGGCGTCCGCTCGCTTCGGTGAACGAGGTAAATGTTTTGTCAATAAGTCTTCCGGGTCGTGTAGCCATGATAGGCTCCTTTCGTATGTCCCGATTATACTACTTTATGAAATAATAGCAAGATAAAAATCCGGCTAAAAATACTAAAGGATGAAGTAGCATGTGAAATTGAAGGCGCTTGTACATGTGACCCACGACCACAACCATCTCCAAGGCAACAGACCGCAAAAGATTGGGATCATCCGAGGTCATGATTTGGATAAGGTAGTCCTCGCCACGAGTATTTAAATCTTCAGGTTTTTTCATTTCTTTAACCACTTGGGGTCTTTAACCTTTGCGGCCCCTTTTCGAATCTTAAGAAGTTTTGCCACCGGCGGGATATTCATCCACTCTAAATCATAACAGGCTTCAAAGTCACCCACTTGTGTGGGTACACAACCTAATTTAACTAGCTTCTTATTAAGATAAGTGAACTGTCGTTGACTTTCACGGGTAACATACACCCCGATAGTTCCTTGTCTAAAATTACAAAAGAAATGGTCATCCGAGAACTTGCCGATCGCCTTGGCAATGGGCAGGAAATCACCAGCCTCTCGTAATCGCAGCCGATTGTTCTTACAGAACAGTTTAAAGTTTTCAATATGCTTTGCGTCTGTCATCTTATCTCCTCTCAAGAGATCGTTTGTTTGTTGTGTCGCATCTTTAAATCATTAGCGAACCAAGATAATGTTCGGTTATTGTAAACCAGTTCTCTTTCATACTTCGTGTCTGATTGAGCCAACGGATAATAAAAGTTTGTCCAAAGTGACCACTCTAGGTTGGTGATAGAATCATAAGATTCGGTGTCCAGCTTATCATTTATTTCTCTCAAGCTTAAACCTTTACTAGCCCCAACGAGCAAGAGGAGGTTACGTGGGTTGATTTTATTATACAATGTTACCTCGTGTACATATCAGCAATATCTGCTGCCCAAGCTTCTGGTTTGATGAGAACTGGATATCCCATCCCTTTGATCATGCCCATTATAGCATCAGCAACCCGATTACTTAAGGCCGATTCTTTAGAATTTACATCTGCATGAATAGTTGGTATAAGATCCGTATGCTCTTTGACAGAATCTGCTACTTCTAGCGAGATAACAGCCTCATGTAATAATCTTTCTAACACATTGTTGAACACACTGATCTTACGTTTTTGATAAAACACCAAAGCTCCTTTACCGTCTTCCCTAAAACATATGGTGGTGATCAGAGTTGTGGAGTCGTGATGTGGCTGAGTATCAGTGCCTATGTGTAAACTATATTTTTTACCAGAGCCGTATTCTTGAAGTTTGACTCGCATGTCTTCAACAAGAGAGCCTGAGCAATTATACCAAGGCGCAGCATCAAGAGGATTCATTGCTTTTAACCAGATGATTAGCAGTCATAAAGAAACCTATGACAGCTAGAAAAGTAACACCAACAACAGTATTCCAAATTAACTGCGTTGCCTTTCCCGTATTCATTTATCCCTCTCGATTCCTGCGCCAAAAGCGATGCGAGCGAGGAAGGTTGAGATGAATAGAACGCTCCAATAAGTTTGCTAACTCAAGAGCCATCTCTTCTTTAGTCATGGTGTCTTTGCGAGCGATAGCCACGAGTAAGTCACCAATCTCTTGATCGCACACGATCTTAAAACTGAGTGTTTCTGCTAATTCATTATGCTCAACATCCCAAACATTGACTAGTTTATTATTCTTCATCGTCCATTCCTTTCAGTAATTCTTTTACGCTCTGAAGGCGTATATACATGTAAGCGAAAGCACCGACATACCCAAAGGTGAAGCCGGTGACTGTATCCATATAGAAGTCAAAAGCAGTACAGGCAGCTAGAAAATACAACGAGAAATAATAGAAACCTAAATACTTTAATTTATCTTTATTGATATTCCACATTCTCTTAAATCCTCCAATGATTCCTCAACTTGATCGTAAAGAAAGTTCATCCTGTCAATTTCTTCTTTAGTAAGTATAATATGCTCGCCGTCATCTGTCAATTTATTATTTACAAGCTCTTCCGACATGAACGACAATTGGTTCATAAGGGCGATGACGGCAGCAGCATAAATTACAGCATCTGGAATCGTGTAATCGTCTGACGGGCTTTCGGCTAAACTACACAAGAAGTCCAAGTCTTCACCTACAATCTGAATTCCATTTAGGAGAGTATCATACCGCATCGCAAACTGCTTTTTCATGGTTTCTTAGCCCAACTTTTATGTCGCTTAATAAATTGTTGCCTTTTCTGGTTTACTCGACGAGCATACGTTGCAATCTTGTCTATATTTTTAGACTTCATCCACGCTGGACCACCGTTGTAGCACGCATATAAATTAATCCCTACACAAGTCTTATAAAGGCGCATCTCTCGGAGAACCATAACAGCAGCTAATGTGCCATGCTCAACGTTGTCCATGTCTTCTACAAACTGACGGTAGGATTTATACTTCCATATTTTCTTTCCCCAGAATCTCCAGTTTATTTGGAATATTCCAACATCTCCTGTGTGAGACGTTTGACCTCTTCTAACCCTAGTTTCTTGCCAGGCGATGGCCATAAGAGTGTACGGGTCTTCGCCGAGTTTGTGTGCTTCCTGGACAATTTCACGACCAATTTCTTTCTGCTCATCATCAAAATAGATGGGCATTGAATGAGTTGAAGCCATGAGAGTCAGGACTATGCTTACAAACTCTATCATTCGAAGTCAATGTCCACGTCTACTTTCACTATCATCTTAGGGACCCTGATGTGGTTTACTAGCCCGTGGCGCTTCGCCTCTTGAGCATCCATAAACCAATCAGCGTGCTTCTTGTTAAACACTTTCTTTTTAAAATAATCATCTTTCTTGCCGCAGTTACGAGCCATCATGGTGAAGATCTTTTCATCTAAACGATCTGCCTCGGCAACATCAGCCTTGAGTTCTTCAATCTTTCCACGTCCGCCGCTGCTGACATCATGAATCATAATGGTGGCATCTTCATCAGCAAAGCGCATACCCTGCTCACCAAATGAGAGGAGCACAGCGCCACAGGACATAGCTTTACCCTCTACGATCGTGGCAACAGGAATCTCTGATGACTTAATTGCTGAGATCATAGACATCAGCGAATACACCTGTCCGCCGTAGGAGTCAATGACCACAGGAACAACCTTTTGACCTGTGCTTTGAGCAGCCGCCATCTTAGAATTAAAATCCTGGGCTGCCTTTTCATCGAACTTGTTTACACGAATAATAACTGGTTGATGCTTCAGTTCAAAATCTTTAAGAAGCGACGAAAACTCTGTTTTCCATAGCATAGTATCTTATCCTTTTAGTAATTGTTTGCCTTTATTTAAATATTCTTTTAAGTCCGTGAAACCGCCGATGAACTTTTCTTGCCCCGCTGTGATCTCCACTACTACGGGTACAGTGCGCCAATTATATGTGCTTTGAATTTCATTTAAGAGTTCTGGCTGTTTGTCAAGACCATAGCACTCAAACTCTTTTTGGTGCTCAGCTAGCAACGCAACAGCAGCATGACAGTAAGGACAATCAGCCTTAGTATACAATCTAAACTTCATTTATAACCTCCATTTGTATAGGGTGTATCTCTTCATAAATAGTTTCCGCAAAGCTTACTCGGTAAAGTTCCTTACCTGAATGGGGTGAGATACCACGAGCGGGGCCAAGAACCACGCCAACCGGGTGCTCTGACTCGGGATTTTCTTCACACCAATCATTGAACTGGTAGAATACCTCAAGCAACTTTTGATCCGAAGTGCTATATGAGTGAACTCTTCCTGCCAAATACTCATTAAGACGCTTGCTATACTTTGTTAAACCCTTTTCCTCGCAGAATCTCTGGGTAAGATCAGCCATTGTCTCCTGAAGTTTGCTTAGCTTAGGGAAGAACATTCCTTTTCTAGCCCGAACAAGAGTGCCAGGGCGGAACGGAGTATCGCATCGTAGATAATCCATGAAATCGTCCAAGTCCTCCCAGTGACCATCGTTGTTTCTTTTCATTGTCTTGGCTGCCTCACGGTAGCTAAAAACCGAAGAAAAAGAAGCAAAGACTTTATTATACTTCATAAAAAATGAGTTGTTATTAATATAAATGTTATGAGGAATCGCCAAAACGTGACGCTCAGCAACGTAAAACCTTTTGTTACCGTCCGCAATAGTAAAAGATATTGTGCGATAACCGTCGTCGTTGAGACCCTCGTACCTAAGGTTTTTACACCAGATAAACCGACCATTGCGGACCAAAGTCTTGTTGGTTTTATCCTCAGCAACCTCTTTCAGGAAGACTAAACGAACCGCTCCAGTTATGTTTTTGTTTGCGTAATTATAACGTCGTGCGGCGAGGCGCTCAAAGTATTTATTTTTACCCTTATCAAGAAGAGATTTTTCTCTGGCGCAGAAATGGTCCGCCAGGTCATACCATGTGTGCTGTTTCATGTTTTATGATAACCGCTCCGCCATCTCGATATAAGACATCTCAACTATGATTTCAGAACTCCTGAAAGAGTTGCCGTCCAGAATCACTCGTGTAAATTCAGCGGTCGGTGTAAAATGATCCTGTAACATATTTTCGTCTACCGAGCTTTCAAACTTGTGTGGGTAAATCGCAACGATGTAGTCTGGATTCAACAAGCAGTCACGGCGATTATAGATACGCTTAGCTCGCAGATGGGGCTGAGCATAACCCTCTTGGGATGATTTATATTTGGCGTGCTCCGTATAAACTTCTTTAACTTCAATCACGGGAAACCACCTCCAGTGTATCTATCGTCCGAACCAGCCAGTCACTCCCCTGGACGTGGACCTTATGATAAATGTTTTCATTATTATAATTAGGCTCTACCATCACACCCATGGTTGGTTCAGTCAAGTTCAACCATCGGTCAGGAACGCTGTTTTGTTGCGCCAGTCCCTCGCCCATGATCATAATGTTAGACGGTAGATAAACTAAGTCACCCTTCTGTAGCGGGTTCAACATCGGAAGCCCCTTCTTCAGTCTCCTGAGAATTGAGCCTGTCAATAAAATCACCAAACTTATTTAGGTTTTTGACAGCCTCGCCAATATTAGCCACAGATTGCGTCGTGCTTTGTGGAAGAACAGTCTCATATTTAGCCTTCTCAAAGTTGATCAACATGTTTTGGTATTGCCTAAGTTGACCAGTAGACATATCCAACAAGCGTAATACTTCAGTAAGAGCGTCTAACAAACTACCATCCAGAACGGTGTAGTCAGACAAAATATCAGCAGCAGCACGAAGGTTGTGCTCTTCTGAACAGGCTACAACTGCCATGGTTCCCTCTACTTGTTCTATATCAGTGTCAAAACTAATTGTTGCTCGCATATACGAACCCTCCTTTATAGGATTATACCCTATTGTTATTTGTTGTTTAAGTTATTTCTT
>Ga0209348_1000936_pt1 | contig 14667 bp, 13 predicted proteins | sample ETNvirenome_2_30_FD_184065 | JGI IMG/M metagenome (GOLD analysis project Ga0209348, IMG submission 184065) | Marine viral communities from the Pacific Ocean - ETNP_2_30 (SPAdes) (version 2) | ecosystem: Environmental > Aquatic > Marine > Oceanic | place: Pacific Ocean | collected 2013-06-22 | reverse complement strand
CATGGTGTTGATATAAATTTAAATACAGACAAAGGTGAAAAGAACTGGAGAATATCTGTGTCTTATAATTTTATACAAATATGAGTTTTAAGAAAAATAAATATCAAGTTATTAGAGGTGCTATCTCCAAAGAAGTAGCAGACATAGCTTATAGATATTTACAAATATCAGCAGAAGCAGATAATTGGATGCTAAACAATGGTGTAACTCATGTTGGTAATAAGCTTGTAGGTAATTTTAATGACAGTCAGGTTCCAGGCGCTTACGCTAAATATGGTGATAGATTAATGGAAACACTACTTGTTAAAACTATCGCTGTAATGCAGAAGAAGACAGGACTTAAATTAGTACCAACGTATTCATACACAAGACTCTATAGAAACGGTAATATCTTACAAAGACACAAAGATAGACCAAGCTGTGAAATATCAACTACACTAAACCTAGGTGGAGATGCATGGCCTATATTTATCGATCCTACGGGGTCTGACAACGTTATAGATGAGTATAAAGGCATACATAAGCCCGGTGCACCCAAGGGTATAAAAGTAGACTTAAAACCAGGGGATATGCTTATATATTCTGGTTGCGAATTAGAGCATTGGAGAGAGCCTTTTACAGGTGAATTATGTGGTCAGGTATTCTTGCACTATAATCATGCAGATGGACAGTTTGCAAAGTCCAATTTATATGATAAAAGACCTATGCTAGGAATAGTCAAATAACGTTGAACATCGACGCAATCTATTATAATCTGGAGATCTATGCTACAAAAGATTGGGTTTTTACCTGGAATAAACAAACAAGTCACTTCTACCGGTGCGGAAAGTCAATGGGTAGATTGTGATAACGTTAGGTTTCGATATCAAACACCAGAGAAAATAGGCGGTTGGAAACAACTAGGCGCTGATAATGTTACTGGCGCTGCTAGAGGATTACATCAATTTACTAATAGTTCAGGACAAAAATATTCTATTATAGGAACCAACAGAGTTTTATACGCTTATTCAGGTGGTGTGTTCTATGACATTCACCCTATCAAAACTACAACTACACTTACAAATGCATTTAGCACAACTAATGGATCAGCTGTTGTTACTATAAATTTTTCTTCTGACCACGGTATAGAAGCTGGTGATATTATTTTATTGGACAATTTTACAGCTATTACAAATTCAGATTATGCAGCAGCAAACTTTGATGACATAAGATTTATGGTTACAACAGTGCCCTCATCAAACACACTTACAATTACAATGCCATCAAACGAATCTGGATCTGGTGCAACAGAATCAGGTGGTATTAGAGTTAGACATTATTATCACATAGGACCAGATGTACAAGCACAGGGATTTGGTTGGTCTCTTGGATCTTGGGGTGGTGAAGAAGTTGGAGCAACATCAACGACTTTAGCTTCAGGTATTACAGATAGCGCAACAAGTATTACATTAACAGACGCATCACAGTTTCCATCATCAGGAACTAACTACATACAAATAGGTACAGAAGAAATATCTTACACAGGAATTACATCTAATGTTTTATCTGGAGTAACACGAGGAGTAAGAAATACCACAGCAGCATCACACTCTGGTGGAGCAACAGTAACAAGTTCCTCTGGTTATGTAGCATGGGGTGAAGCAGCATCGGGTGACTTGATTGTTGATCCCGGTATGTGGTCATTGGATAACTTTGGTGATAAAGCTATTTGTTTAATTGTTGATGGTGAATGTTTTGAATGGAACTCTGCAGCAACTGATGCAACATCTACAAGAGCCACGATTATATCTGGCGCACCAACTGCATCAAGACACGTGCTTGTATCTACACCGGACAGACACTTAGTGTTCTTTGGAACAGAAACAACGATTGGTACAAAATCTACACAAGATAATATGTTTATTAGATTCTCTTCTGTTGAGGATATAAACACTTACACACCTACAGCAAACAATGACGCTGGTACACAGAGACTGGCTGACGGATCACGGATCATGGGGGCGATTAGAGGTAGAGATGCAATCTATGTTTACACAGACACAGCTTTGTTCTTACAAAGATTTGTGGGTCAACCTTTTACATTTGCTTTCGTACAAGCAGGCACTAACTGTGGATTAGCTGGTAAGAATGCAGTTGTTGAAGTAGATGGTGCAGCGTACTGGTTATCTGAGAATGGTTTCTTTAAATACTCTGGAGCACTCCAATCATTACCATGTCTAGTAGAAGATTATGTTTATGATGATATTAATTTAGATTCTGGCAATCAGATGATATCTGCAGGACTTAATAACTTGTTTGGTGAAATTATGTGGTTCTATCCAACATCAAGTTCCTCTGTGGTAAACAGAATGGTATCTTACAATTACTTTGATTCAACACCACAAAGACCAGTATGGACTGTTGGAAGTTTATCTAGAACAGCATGGCAAGATTCTGCTGTATTTGGTAAACCTCATGCATTAGAATATGACGCTGATGGTGTTGAAGGTTCAACTTCAGCAACGTATGTTCAAGGAAACACGGATGGTACATCTACGTACTATGAACACGAAACAGGGACCGATCAAGTTAAAGGTGGCACGACCACAGCTATTACAGGAACTATAACATCTGGTGATTTTGATATTACACAAGATCAAAGACAGGGTGTAACCCTTAGAGGAGATGGCGAGTTTATTATGAAGATTAGAAGATTTATACCTGACTTCATATCACAAACAGGAAATACACAGGTAACACTAAATCTACGTAATTACTCTAACAACACAGCCGCTAGTTCTTCATTAGGACCCTTTACAGTTACCTCATCAACAGATAAGGTAGATACTAGGGCAAGAGCTAGAGCAATTGCACTTAAAGTAGAAAACACAGGTTCTGGTCAAGACTGGAAGTTAGGCACGTTTAGATTGGACATACAACCGGACGGTAGGAGATAATGGGTTTATCAAAATTTATAACTAGAAGAGATCCACAGGAAATACGTGATTTAGGTATTAATCTTAATGATTTTGCTCCTGCAAGAGAACCTAGAGATTCTCTTTTTTCTGGAATAACAAAAGCTGTAAGAAGAGCTACACCTGTTCAACCAATGGGAATAATGGACACAAGAATAATTCCAGAAGAATACGGTTTAGAGCCACGAGATTATGGTGAAAGCGAATTAATGGAAAGTGATACAACAACAAGAGAAGGTATAATGTCTAAATTTAATCCTTTGAATGCTCTTGGTTTTTTAACTAACATTTATACAGGTGGTAGTTTATCTAATGCTTTAACAACATCGGGTGTGGGTAAACTACTTAGTAATATATTAGAGGCTGGCAGAGACACACCAAACTATCAATACAGAACACCTGGTTATGAAGGAAGATTAATAGCTAGTGATTTTTATGACCCTAAGACTGGATTAAATAGATTTGACAGAGCTAAAACTTTGTTCGGTCAATCAAGAACAATGAAAGATTTTTTAGATGCTCTTAAAGAACAAAGAGATAGAAGAGCAGCTAATAGAGCAGCAGTTCAACGAGCAATACAAAATCAACAAGATGCAGGTGGATCTGTTCAATCAAGCGATGACTATAGTGGTGTGGGTGATCAAGGAGCAACAGGAGCTAATTTTAGTGGAGACTTTGCAACAGACTCTGCTAGTTACGATTTATAATGGCAAAGATAGCACAGATATTAACAAGACCAGGTGAAACATATTCTCAACCTATTGCAGATGCACAGGTTAGAGACTTAGATGCAATTGTGCAAAAACTAAACACAACGTATCAACAAGATTTAAAAGATGAGGTAGAAGCATTTAACTTCTTTATTAATTAATGGCTAATAGTTTTATAAACGCAAAAGCAGACTTAACAACAACGAATCTAACAACGTTGTACACGGTGCCTACAGCAAAGACAGCTGTAATTAAATCTATTTTAGTATCTGAAGATGCAGGATCAGGAGCTAATATAACAGTTACATTAGTTAACTCATCAAGCGCAATATTTAGTTTATTTAAAACTAAAGCTATAGCTTCTAATGCAACAACAGAGTTGTTAACTCAACCTCTTGTTATGGAAGAAAGCGAGATACTAAAAGTACAAGCTAGTGATGCAAACGAGTTACATGTAATAGCTTCAATATTAGAAATACAGCCAAGAGAGGTAACAACATAATGCAAACAATACATCCAGAAAAAATAATAACAACAATATCTAACCTAAAAACAGGTGAGATATATAAATCAGAAGAAGACTGGAAAGCAAAAGGAGTGCCAGAAGCAGAGATTAGGAGAGATATAAAAGTAATTATGCCTTCTCTTGATTTACTAGGAAAAACAAAATAAAACGATATTATGGGATTAAAAAGATTAGTAAAAAAAGTAACAAAGCCACTAGGTAAAGCAGTTAAGAAGATAGTGCCTAAAGAACTTGCAGGTATTATGCAAGTTGCTGCACCGTTAGCTGGACCCTACGCACCGCTTGTTTATGCAGCAGGAGCTTATAAACAATCAGGTAGAATTAATCCTATAGCTTTAGCCTCAATGGCTTTACCGTATGTTGGAGTGGCTCAAACAGGAGCTGGACGAACAGCAGGGTCTTTTGGTTTAGGTAATTTAAGATACGGTAGATTTGATCCATCAGTTTTAGGTAGTGATATATTTACAGCAAGAGATTATTTAGGAATGAGAACTGCTGGTGACGATACACTACGTGGTAAATTTGATGATTTCTTATTTGGAAAAGATCAAACAACAAAACAAATTGAAACTGAAAGTATATTAGATCCAAGTAAAACTATTACTGTCGATCAAATAGAACCAGGGACATCAGGCATATTAGGAGCAGAGGGTGATTTTAATCCTATTAAAAGTAAATTATTAACTAAAAAAGGAGGTGGTTTATCTCCCACAAAAGTAGCAACAGCGATAACCATGGGTCTTTCGTTATCACAAACACAAGCACAAATTGAACAAGAAGGTATAGAGGATGGATTATCATCAGATGAAATAGCAAGACTACAAGCCGAAGCAGCTGATATGTGGAAAGATTTTGATACAACACAATTTAAACCAAACGTAAAAGACGGTGGTTTAATGAGAGTTAAACTTAGTGAAGGCACACCAAAACCAGCAGGATTGTCATTATTAATGGGTCAAGCGTTGGGACAAATGGAAAAAGATGAAGATGAGATTCTTATAGAAAGAGATTTAGATAAGGCTAATAAACCTGTTATGGTTATTGATTCAAAAAATAAAAAACCCGATTTTGTTATTGCTTTACCTGGTGAATCTAAAGATATGAATTTAACACAACCGTTAATTTTAAAAATGGGAAATAAGTTTGCTGTAATGAGAGGAGACGGTGAACTAGAAATGTTTGATTCTCAAGAGGACGCCGAAAGATACCTTAAACAAGTAAGACCTTTTAAAAAAGGTGGTAGAGTTAAACTCCGAAAAGGCAGTGAAGGCAATGAGTTACCGCCTGATCCAACAGCACCTGTAAATCCTTTTAAACCAAAACCAATTGGACCTGTATTACCAAACAAAGCGGAAGTAGTTAACCCTGATATACTACGTCAAATGTTTCTAGAAGCGTTGAAGAATGGTGAAATACCACCAGGAACTGATTTTGATACATACAAAGATATGATGATGACGTTAATGAGTAAAACAAATGCTAAACAAGGTGGTCTAATGAGATCTAATTTTGCTCTCGGTACAAAACCAACAAAAGAAGAAAGTGGCTTAGGAGGGCTTCCAATTGAAGCCGATATGAGGTACAGTGGTGGCTTCATGCCATACGGTGCAAAAGAGAAAGCCGATGACGTGCCTGCTAGACTTAGCAAAAATGAATTCGTATTTACTGCCGATGCTGTGAGAGCAGCGGGTGGTGGTAGTGTCCAAAAAGGAGCACAAAAAATGTACAACACAATGAAACAATTAGAATCAATGGGAGCAAGAGTATAATGGCTGAAGAAGTAACACAGATAACACGTCCTTCCCCGATTATAGAAGAAGCACAGAAGGCCTATTTAACCTCGTTAAGAGACCAAGTTACAACACCACTTGATACAAGTCAGTTTGCACCATCTGTTGTAGGTAAAACTGCATTAGATCAAGCAGTGCAACAACAAGCGGCAACACAAGCTGGACTTGGAACATTATCTTTTGATCCGACATCAGGAGCAATCTCCGGTGTAACAGGAACAGGTGTTGCAAGTTATCAACCATTTTTAGATACAGCACAAGCAACATTGGGTGGTGTGCAACCTTTTATTACAGCGGCAGCGGGTAGAACGGGACCAACAGCTTATCAAGATTTTGAATCCCCTTATCAATCAGCAGTTAGAGATGCTACACTTGCACAATTTGATGAACAAGCTGCGATGAGACAACAAGCAATTACAGATCAACAAGCACAATTAGGAGTCCTGGGTTCTGGCAGAGCAGGAGTTCAAACAGCTGAGTACCAAAGAAAATCAGATTTAGACCGTGCATTGTTACAAGCACAATTAAATCAATCTGGTTTTACACAAGCTAACCAATTAGCTGCACAAGCATTTGGTCAACAAGGTCAACTTGCAGGATTAACATCTGGTTTAGCTAATCAACAATTAGGTTTAGCACAAACTGTTCCTGCATTAGGTCAACAAGCACTAGGAATAGGAACTGGATTAACTGGACAAGATTTTCAATTTAGACAAGCACAATCTGATGCAGCAAGAGAAGCAAATAGAATGCAACAGTTTGAGGCAGTAGATAGATTAGCAAGATTAGGACAAGGTATTACTGGTCTTACACCAGGCGCAGGAACTGTAACAACACAAACTGGTGTACCTGCAGCATCGCCAAGTCCAATAGGAAGTGCATTAACAGCTGGACTAGGAGCTTTTAGTCTAGGTAACTTATTTGGTATTGGATAATGAACTACAAAATAATGACAAGACCTATGTTTAGATTAGGTGGTCAGGCTAAAAGACCCGGCTATCAAAACAGTAACTATCAAGATCTTTTAAAACAAATACGACAAGATTTAAGTAGAAGAACAGAAAACCGGGATCAATATTTAAAAGGTATTAAACGTGTTTTACCTTTATCTGTTTTAGCATCATCTAGTGGAATAGGACAAATAAGAAAACCCATGGATGTTGTAAATCTTTTATCAGAAATAGGCACAAATCCTAGAACATACGAAGCACTTATGAAATCTAAAAGTATAGATATGAAGATGGATGAAGGTGCTTTAAAAGACAAAATATCTTTAGCTAAATTACTAAAACCATCAGGTTCTTTTGGACAAAAAGTTTATGAAATGAAATTAGCAAATATTGGTGAATTAGAAAAACAGGTAGATGATTTAAAAACAAAACTTGATGCAAAAGAAATTACTAAAGAAGAATATGATAGAGAAATGGTTAAAATTAATAGAAGATTTAAACTTAATGTGGGTGCTAGTTTTAGAGATGACCAATATTTTATTGAACAAGCCAGAACAATATTAGATTCAAAAATTGGAATAGGTAGTTATTCTGAAGAGAGACTTCTTGAAGAAGCTAGAAAATTAAAAGAACTATCTAAAAGGACCTTAAGTGATGGAGGTAGAGTAGATTATCAAGACGGAACACCTAATCCAAATATGATTATGCCACAACCAAAACCACAAGAAGTCATGGATGACAGAAAAGTAGAAAATTTAATGAAAGCAGCGCCTGCACTAGAAAACCCCGGTGAAGTAAAACAAATGGCTATGAAAGACGAAGATATGTACGCTGCTTTAAGAAGAAGATTACCACCAGAGATTACAGATGATGTAGTAAGATTAATTGCATACAACCAAGAAGCATTTGCAGATTTTGCAAACATATCCGATCAATCAGACGTAGAGTCATTTAATCAAAAATATAACGTTGAATTAGTATTGCCGGTCGGAAACCAATAGGAGACCTATGGCAGAGTATCAATCAGCATCTTTCTTAAAACAAGCTAGAGGAAAGTCACCAGACGATAGAAACTTATTTGAAAAAATAGCGGTTGGTATTTATGGTAAAGAAGATCCTTCCTTACAGCTTGGAAATGATTTAATATTAGATGAAAGCCTTGAAAGCATTATTAAAAATCTTCCAGGAGAAGTACAAGACGATGTTGCAAGATATAAAAATATATTTAAAGAAACACCTATTGTACTAGAAAATTTTTTAAATGAATACAAAGATAAAGGTTTTTCAGATTACATAGAGAAAGGTGCTTTTTATAAAGAGGGTATAAAACTAGCTAAAAAAGATCAATTACGTTATCAAGATTATAGCTATTTAGGTAAAGGTAGCTACGATGCTTTGTATAGAAAAGATAAAGCTGGCGATGAAGCAAGGCAAAAAGTAATAGAGTCCCTACCAGGTCAAGTTGCAGTGGGAGTATCCACTGGATTGGGGACAGCTATAAGAGGCACGGCTGAACTTGTTGCATCTTTATCTGATTTATATCTTGATACAGAGATATTAGATAATGTTGAAAGAGCTTTAGGTGATGTAGATATTAATAAAATTTACGACGGTGATGCTGGTACACTTGCTAGATTTACATCATTACTTACACAATATGGTACAGGTTTTGCCATAGCACAAAAAATAGTTAAAAAGATTGCAGGTAAAGCCATTAAAACTAGACTTGCACAAAAATCTGCAGCTAAACTTGCAGCTGCTCCAAAAGCAGAAGCATTAGCTAAGTTTGGTGGATACTGGATGTTACCAGCAGCTATTGCCGACACGACTGTATCTACATCAGATCAAAAAAGTATTGGTGAAATATTTGGTAAAGAAGACGGTAACGCTGTACAAAATTTTTTATACAACACATCTCTTGAAGATTTAAAAGGGCTAACAGGTAAAGAAAGAGCAGCAGCTTTACTTAGAAATAAATTAAAGTTTGGTGCAGAGGGTACAACATTTATGGGTGCTTTAAAATTAGTAGGGCCTTCAATTAAATTTGGTGCAAAAGGAACTGGTGTAATATTAGAAAATATAGTTGGTCCTGCAATAACAGGAACAGCAAGGGTAATACAACCAGTAGTTACAGCTGCATCTAAAGGACTAGCAAAAGGCATAGATGCTACTACAAATAAAATAGGCATACCTAAATATGAATATTGGAAATTTAACGATTTTCAATCTGGTTTAAAATCTTCTGTGCTTAGAGGATTAGATGAAGTTACATCTAGATTCAGATCTGGCGGTAAATTTGACGTACAGACAAGAAACGAATTAAAAAAAGTTGATGGCTTAACAAGAAGTGCAAAAAAAGATTTTGATATTTTTGCTAAAAAACTAGATCAAGAAATGTATAAACTTGTTGATGCAGGATTAAGTGACATATTATTTAGTAAAGCTACATCACTAAGAGCCATGTCTTATTGGGATGATGTTTTAAAATTTATGAGAGGTGAGCTGCAACTTAAACAATTACCAAAACCTCTACAAGAATATTCTAATGTAATAAGAAAACTTGTTGATGATCAACAAGAAAAACTAAAACCTATTTTAAAAGAAATGGATGTTAAAGATGTAACAATGAAAAACATGAATAGGTATTTTAAAACAACATATGAAATATTTAAAAATGCTAGGTTTAGAGCACCTAAAGAAGATTATCAAGCAGCTATTAATTATTTTATTACGTTAATGAAAAGAGCCAACAAACCTATACCAGGTGTAACAAAAGGCACAAGTTTATATAATGAAACTATAAAGAAAGACGCTATACAACTTGTAAATAAAATTCTCGCTAAAGGAAGAGAGGAAGGATCTACACCTGCTGCAAGATTAAAAGCAATCGTTAATATGATGGAAGGTGAAAACATACCTAAAAATACTTTTGCTAAATTTTTTTCTAAAGAAGAATTACTACCAGATACTATTGCTAAACTATTGGGTAGAGTCGATGACCCTAAATCAATTATATTAAACACCATAGCTGAACAAGCACACATAGTAAGTAATTACAATGCATATAAAGAGATTGCAGATTTTGGTTTAAATAAATTTTTATTTAGAAGTAATGCTGCGTACAAACAATTTTTAATTCAAAATGGAATACAGTCTGCTAGAACACTAGCTCCCGTAAAATTAAGTAAACCCTACAATATAGACTTTAATAAAATATTTAAAAATCCTGATGGATCGGATCTGTTAACTTTACCAGAAATGGCTAAGTCTTTAAAAGACACAACAGTGTTTATGGATCAAGTATTAAAACTACCTATGATGAAAGCAATGCTTGGTGTTAAAGCAACCATACAGATGAACAAAACTGTATTATCTTTAATGACACAGATGCGTAACATTACAACAGCTGCTATGTTTGCAACTGCTAACGGACACATAGGTTCTGGTGCTAGTGTGTCGGATAACTTTAAATATTTATTTGATGATTTAATTGGTAAAACTAAAAATCCAAAAGAACTACAGAAACTTTTAAAAGAAGCGGCGGACAACGGTGCAATAGATTCATCTACAATAGCACAAGAATTAGAACAAATGATTCCAGAACTTATGGGTTCAGCAAAACTACCTACTATTGGTGGTAAACAAGGAGTAAGATTTAGCACTTTGTATGAAGGTAAAACATCTGATGAAATATTTAGTTATCTGTTTACAAACAAAGGTGCGTTAGGAAAAGTTGTACAAAAAGCAATTGAATCGTATCAAATGGGCGATAACTTGTGGAAGTTGTATGGCTATCAATTTACTAAATCTCAATTAAATGCCGCTATAAAAAATATGGGTGATGTTAAAAAATATTTTAGAGAAATAGAAGGTTATGAGTTTAGACCAATAGCTGCTGACGGCTCAAAAAAAACATTACAAGATGCCATAAAAGAGATAGCGGGTATACAAGTAAGAGATGTGTATCCAAACTATTCAATGATACCTACCTTTGTATTAAACACACGTAAGTTTCCTTTACTTGGTAACTTCGTAGCTTTCGTATCTGAGATGTATCGTAATTCTTTTCAAATTTTAAGAAGAGGATTAAGAGAAGCTAAATCATCAAATGCATATTTAAGACAAATAGGAACAAGAAGATTAATAGGTTACACAGGAACAGTGGGTGCCGCATTACCGTTTGCTAAAAAAATGGGACAATTATCAACAGAGATAAGTGATGAAATATTAAATGCATACGCAAATAGATTTGCACCAGAGTTTGAGAAAGGACACACAATGGTTCCAGTAGAAGCACAGAAGGATGATCACTCTTGGAAATCAACAGACATGTCCACAATGGTGCCATACGCAGATGTATTAACGCCGTTTAAAGCAGCCATGCAAACAATTATAACTGGTAAAAACACAGATCAAAGTGCGATTAATTTGTACACAAAAGCTATGCAAGTATATTTAGAAAAAACTTTAGAGCCGTTCTTAGCTCCAGCTATTTGGGCAGAAACATCTTTAGAATTAATACCAAATGAAAATGGACAATTTAGAACTAAAGCAGGTGGTTTGATAGCTGATATTAAAAACGATCCTGATTGGATTAATAAAGTTATGTATCACGCATACAAAAAGCTTACGCCTACAACAATAAGAAGTGCAGAAGAAATAGCACAAGCTGCGGGAGGAGATTTATCTAAAGCTGGTACAAAAAGAGATTTATACGATACAGTATTAAAAATTGTATCTGGTTTTGGGATTAGAAAACAAGATCCTTATCAAGCTATGAGATTTAAACTAGGTAGATATTCAAAAGAAATCGGTAATGCAAAAGCTGCATTTACTACAGACATAACTGATGCAAGAAATATACAAAACGATGTGCGATTGGTTGAGAGAAATCTACCACCAAAATTTTTTGCAAAAGAGTTTGATAAATTAAATTCTAATAAATATAGAATTATGTCTGAAATATATAAAGATATAGAAGCATTAAGGGTAATAGGTTTTACAGATAGAGAAATAAGAGACATCATGAAAGGTAGAAGAGCTGTATCACAAGATGATATTACTAAATTAATGTTGGGTGTTTTTAATCCTGAAAAAGTACCAAAATTTAGAAAAGACTCAGGTATTATAAAAGCTGTTGATAATATTAATAGAGAACTTGGAACAAATTACACTATTAATGATTTTATTAATAGAGCAGAATTAAATGCAATCGTAAATAAATATAGGAACATACCTCTTGGTTTATCAGAAGAGGACAGAGAAGAATCTTTAAGAACTACTCCAGAACAAAAAGGAAAAGACCTTGAGCCTCGTATTGATTTATTACAACAAAGAATAAAAGATCAAAGAAGTGAATTACCTAAACCACAGGTACCTATACCTAATGTACCTATGCCAAACGTGCCACCATTAACTGCATCGGTAAATCCAAATACCAACTTGACAAGAACAGAAACTGCATTATTGTCACCCGAAGAACAAGTAATAGCTGCTAGAGGTAGAGGCGGCATAATGGATTTAGTATAATGGCAATAGAACCTAAAACAACTAGAGAACATATTGTATCCCTATATGGACACATTAAAGGTGTTAAAAAAGATATTAGTCACATGCATAGTGGTATTCACAAATTGGGTGGTAAGATAGACAAAATCTATTGGGTTCTTTTAGCTGCGGTGGGGACCGTAGCCATACTTTTACTAGAAAGATTTATAACTTAGTCCTCACGATCATCGTGCCAACGATCGTTGATTTTACTAGCCATCCAGTAAGCCACAGGAATACATAATATAAAAGTTATTTCCGCTGCTCTTAAAACACTTACATCCCAAAGTTTATAAACAATGTGATGAATTCCTATAGGAACAAAAGCACCTACACACAATAATATAGCCATTCGAATGTAATAAGGATATTTCATATCCAAGACTTTAACTCTTCTCCCATAACTTTGGAAGCTATATTTATCTTCTTACGTAAAGACTTTACAATTTTTTTATCTACGGTATCTTCAGCGATAATATCTACATATGTCACTTTTTTCTTTTGCCCTATTCTGTGTGCTCTGTCTTCTGATTGCATTCTTTTTTCAAGATCATATCCGTTAGAATAATAAATAACTGTATTAGCTTGCACTAACGTAATACCATATCCACCGGTCTGCGGTGTGCCCACAAAGAATCGAACTTTATCGTTTGTTTTAAAATTTTTAATTGCGTAGTCTCGTTGTTCGGGCAGCGTCTTGCCGTAGTAATGGACCACGGAACCCGGACCATACTTATCTTCTAATAACTTAAATATGTTTCTAACATCGTGTTGATAGTGTGCCCAGATAATAGCTTTGCCTTCTATTTCTTCTAATACATCTAATAGTTCTGACAATCTATTGTTTTTCACTTCTTGTACGCTACCGTCATCTGCAGAAAAATGTCCACAAGTTATTTGATGTAAACGCATAAGTTGTGTAAGTGCTGTCATAGTTGTTACAGTTTTACCATTTAAGGTAGCCAATGCTTCTTTTCTCATCTGTTGATATAACGTATCCTGTTCTTTTGTAAGTTGTATTTCTCTCTTCATATAAACTTTATCAGGTAAATCTAAACAATCTTCTTTCAATACTCTGTAAGAAAACGGTTTAAGCGAATCAGCTAATTCATCTAAATGTCTAAAACCACCGACAATTTGTATGGATCGTCCCGATACATGCATAGTTTTCATTTCTGCATATCTATTTCTAAAAGCATAATAAGAACTAAAATTTAAATGAAATGGATCTAAAAATTCACATTGTGTATATAAATCTAAAGGATTTTTTGTTACAGGAGATCCTGTCATTATCCTTCTGTATCTTGCTAACTTAGATAGAGACAAAATGTTTTTAGTTCTCTTAGCTTTTGGGTTTTTTATTGTTGTAGACTCATCAATAGCCATCAAAGATTTATGTGATCTTAAAAACTTTTGAGCAAAATTTAAACCTTTGCTGGTACTAAAAGCTTCTACATTCATAATAAGAAGATGAAGTTCATGGCCTGTCTTAAATAGTTGATCTAACTTATCTTGTTGTTTTTTATTTATATTTGCTTGCCACAATACGGTCACATTTTCTATATGGTCTGGTAAGTGAGCTGGCAACTCTTGGTTGTGCCATGTACCAACAACACCTTTAGGTGCAACAATTAAAGCACCATCTACTTTACCTTTGTCGTAAAGCATTGCAAGATTATCAATTAGTACTTTTGTTTTGCCAGTACCCATTTCCATAAAATATGCATACGTTTCTTTGTTCCAAGATTTTTCCAACGCAGTAAGTTGGTGTGCATATGGCTTCTTTTTAAATTTGTAGTTCATCTTTCTATTGACTTGTATATAGGATTCTGCTAGAAAGTCAACATGAAAGATAAAGAAAGTATAGATCTTATGGAAATAAGAACAAATAAACCGCCTAGTGTTTATGTAGTGCAAGAAATTGCAGGCACAAGAGAAGGTCGTCCTAAATTTAATATTATGGGGGCCGCTCAATATGGCAACTTAAAATTTTTATTAGATGAAAGATCACAAATTATATTTTCTCCAGGTCCGTTAATATTTAAATTAAGAAATGCCTTAAAACATTTTAAGCCTACAGATTATTTGCTATTAACTGGAGACCCTGCTATAATAGGTGTAACTTGTAGCATTGTATCAGAGTATACAAACGGCAGGTTTAATTTATTAAAGTGGGACAAACAAGAACGA
>Ga0209348_1000935_pt1 | contig 14669 bp, 14 predicted proteins | sample ETNvirenome_2_30_FD_184065 | JGI IMG/M metagenome (GOLD analysis project Ga0209348, IMG submission 184065) | Marine viral communities from the Pacific Ocean - ETNP_2_30 (SPAdes) (version 2) | ecosystem: Environmental > Aquatic > Marine > Oceanic | place: Pacific Ocean | collected 2013-06-22 | reverse complement strand
TGTTAGAATAGAAGCAGGTTCGAAAGACTTTAAGTTAACATCAAGTTCTACAAATGAAAATGTAGGTCCTGCTGAAAAATTTGGTGTTATTGCTGCTGAGACAAGATATGATGCCGTTGGAACATTTGAAGAATGGCAAGAAACACTTACTATTGAAACAAACACCAATACAGTTAATGTTACTGGAGATCTTTCAGGAAATCTTGCTCTCGTAGAAACGGTACGATATTATGATCCATTAGCACAAACCTTTGTTGTTGGTGGTAATGTAGATTCACCAAGTGCTGTGGGTGCGAACAAAGATTTGAATGGTGCCTTCATAACTTCGGTAGAAGTCTACTTTGCTTCAGTTGATACCACTACAAATTCACCAATAACATGTGAAGTTAGGACTGTAACTGGTGATGCTAGACCATCTAGAAATTTGATAGGTAGAAGTAAAACACTAAGACCAAGAGGAACCGATGCAAATGGAAATGAAATCACTTTAATTGAGTTTGATGCTGAGTCTGCAAGTAAACCAACCAAGTTTACATTCCCAGAACCAATATATTTGGCACCAGGTCAATCATATGCATTTGTTTTAGTAGCACCTCAAAGTACTGCATACAATGTTTGGACAGGAAGACATGGTGGAGTTGCAGTAAATGCAAGCACTATTCAAGAAGCAGATTCTGGAGCATCTTTAATTTATACCACACAATATGCTATGGGTGCTATATTTAAATCACAAAATGGTGCTCTTTGGACTGAAGATCAGACCATGGATATGACATTTAAATTATATAAGGCTAAATTTACTTCACAATCAGGAACAGCATTATTTAATAATCCTAAACTAAGTGATAGTAATGGATATGTACCTACTCTATTGAGCAATCCAATAGAAACTTTCCCTAAAACTGGGACAATAGGTATCACAACTATTACTAATGGTGCAATTTCCTCTAATTTAGTTGCAGGTAGAAAGGTAAGTGCTACTTTTGCTACAAGCACTGCAGTAATTACAGGAACTGGTGCACCTGTAGCATCCGCAAATGTAATTGATGGTCTTGGTGGAACAAATTATGAAGCAACTAATTCTGTCGAAACTTTTGCAATTACTGGTAAAGGAACTGGATTAAAATTAAATATTACTGGTGTAGATGCTACAACAGGAGCTATTAATACAATAGCATTTACAAGTGCTGGTGGAGAACGTGGAAATGGATATCAAATAGGAGATGTCGTAGGTATTGTTACATCACAAGTTGGCACTAAAGGTGGTCAGGGTGAAGGTGCTCGAATTAGTATTGGAAGCACGGGTGGAATTGATACTTTATTCTTGACGAATATTCAAGCTAATGAAGCATCATTTGCTCCATCAGTTGGTGTAGCAGTTACATATTTTGCTGATTCAGATACAACAATTCCAACAGGAACAATAGGAGAAATATTATCAAGAAGTTTTGATAGTGGATTAAATGGAGGAAATGTTGCAAAAATAAATCATTTTAATCATGGCATGTATTCTACTGTAAATAAAGTTTCAATTCAAGACATTGAATCTGATGTTGAACCAACTACACTTAATGCTAATCTATCAAGAACGGATACTAGTGTAATTAGTGTGGCATCTACCATTCAATTTGAAAATTTTGAAGGAATACCTGTAAATACCAACAATCCTGGATATATTAAAATTGGAAATGAAATTATTGGATATTCTGGAATAACTGCTTCAGGAGTTGGTAATGCTGGAACTTTATCAATTTTAGCTGGTGGAAGAGGTGTTGATAACACTGTATCTACAACTCATAATATTGGAAATGTTGTAAGAAAACATGAACTAAGTGGTGTGTCAATTAGAAGACTTGAAGTTGTTGGTATGGGTATTTCAGATTCACCATCACCAAAACTTGATGATTATCATATTTCATTTAATAGATCTACTAACGGAAAAGACAGATCTTCATCATCTGGAGAAACTCTTGGGTCACCTCAATTATCATTCAACAGTCAAACCCTTGTGGGGGGAACATCTGTAAAAGCATCCCAGAACATCCTGTATAGTGGTGTAATTCCGAGATATGATGTATTGACTCCTTCAGGTGCAGATGGGTCTACAACAACCGTAGAGGCATCAATTAGAGGAGTATCAGGAACAAGTGTTGATGGAGTTGAAGCTTCATTTGTTGATAATGGTTTTGAACCAGTTCAACTTAACACATATAATGCATTTGATAGTGTAAAATTAGTTGCATCAAAAGTTAATGAAGATGCATATCTATCAAACTTACCTTCTAACAAATCATTTACAACTACAATAAATTTAAATTCAAATGATGAAAATTTATCACCAATAATTAGATTAAGTAGTGGTTCAGAAACTGAATTTGTAAATCATAGATTAAATAGTCCAATTGGATTAGAAAACTATGATACAGATAATCGTGTAGATTCAATATTGAATGATCCTCATGCAGCAGTTTATGTATCGAATACTGTTAGATTAAAAAATCCTGCAGATTCATTAAAAGTTATATTAAGTGCCTTTAGACCAGAATCGGCTGATTTCAGAGTTTTATATAGTTTGATAAGACCTGATTCTGGAGAAGTAAGTCAAGCATTTGAACTATTTCCTGGATATAAAAATGTTACTGGAGTTACTGGAGTTGGATTTGCAGTGGTTGATGAGTCAAAGAATGATGGTAGACCTGATACTTTGGTTACACCAAGTGCATTCAATGAGTTCAAAGAGTATGAGTTCACTGCGGATGGTTTACCAGAATTTGTAGGATATACAATTAAAATTGTAATGTCTGGTACAAATCAAGCTCGTCCACCAAGAATAACTGAATTAAGAACCATCGCAATCAAATGATAAAAGTAGAAGGTCACCCACATTTATACAGAGATCCCAAAACAGGTGCTATTATTAACAATGATGATCAAGGTTATACTCAATATATAAACTCTTTAAAATCTCGAAAAAAACAAAAAGATGAAATTCAAAAACTTAGAAATGAATTGGATGAAATTAAGTCATTACTCAAGGTTTTTGTAGATGGCAACAATAAGACATAAATATAATTAGAAAATATTATTTTAAGTAGATGGCAGCCGTATATGTTTCAAATTTAGTGATTAATGCTGGATCAGATTTTAGTCAAACTTTTAATTTAGTGGAATCTGATGATTCAGGACCATTGGATTTGAATGGGTTTACAGTTGCTGCTCAATTTAGAAAACATGCTGGTAGTTCATCTAAACATGATTTTACAACAAATATATTAGATGCAACTAATGGAGAATTACTTATTTCTCTATCAGCAGCATCATCTAATATACCAAAATCAGGTCGATACGTATATGATATTGTGATAACAAATGCAGGGGGTGAAAAAACAAGAGTCGTAGAGGGTTCAGTCCTCTTAAGAGAAGGAGTTACTCGATAATGCCAATCAAAGTTAGAGTTGGACAAACAGATGCAATAAAAATACTATCCAGTGCGGGTGGTGGTTCTATTCAAACACAAAATGCCATTAATGTTATTGGTGGTATTGCATCAGTTACTCAACTTAGTGTATCGGGAATATCAACTTTAGCAAATGTTGGTGCAGGTATAATTACTGCAACATCATTTGTAGGACCTCTTACTGGTGATGTAACTGGAACTGCTGATCTAGCACTTGGTTTATTTGGAACACCAGATATAACCGTTGGATCTGTAAGTGCTTCATCTCTTAACGTAACTGGTTTAACAACTCTATCTGCGAATGGTGGAATTACAACCACTGGTGGTGATTTCTATGTTGGTGGTAATCTTTTTGTTAATGAAGATATTACCCTTGACGAAATAAATGCTAGATCTCTAAATATCTCAGGGTTATCTACCTTCCTAGAGGATGTAGAATTTAAGAAAAATGTTTCAATAGGTGGAACACTTACTTTTGAAGACGTTACTAACGTTGATTCTATTGGTATTATCACTGCACAATCAGGTATAATAATCAATACTGGTGGTCTTTTAATTACTACTGGAATTTCTACACTTAATGACACTACACAATCTTTTTCTACTACAACAGGAGCACTGCGAATAGCAGGTGGTGTAGGTATCGCAAAAAGTGTTTATATTGGTGGATTACTCACTGCTGGTGCTATAGATGGAGGAACATTCGAATAATGGCAAAACCAAGTTCTAGACAAGAATTAATTGATTACTGTTTTCGCAAATTAGGTGCACCAGTATTAGAAATTAACGTGGATGATGATCAGGCAGATGATCTAGTTGATGATGCTCTTCAACTTTTTGGGGAAAGACATTTTGATGGTATTGAGAAAATGTATCTCAAATATGAATTAACTCAGGAAGACATAGATCGTGGTAAGGCATCAGGAACAACAGGAGTTGGAATTGTTACTACTACTGGAAGCTCAACAAGTGTAAGTGGTTTGGGAACAGTTACTTCTAATTTTTATGAAACATCCAATTTTATTCAAGTTCCAGACTCGGTTGTTGGAGTTGATAAGATATTTAAATTTGATACGAGTTCAATATCTGGTGGAATGTTTAGTATAAAGTATCAATTATTTTTGAATGATTTATACTACTTTAACTCAGTGAATCTTCTACAATATTCTATGACAAAAAGGTATTTGGAGGATATAGATTTTCTATTGACCACAGATAAACAAATAAGATTTAATAAGAGACAAAATAGACTGTATTTGGATATCGATTGGAAAGCACAAGAAGCAGGAACATTTTTAGTCATCCAATGCGAAAGAATTTTAGATCCTGATAATTTTACCAGTGTCTATAATGATAGTTTTTTAAAGTTATATCTAACCGCACTACTTAAAAGACAATGGGGTCAAAACTTAATTAAGTTTCAAGGAGTTAAATTGCCAGGTGGTTTAGAAATGAATGGAAGACAAATTTACGATGATGCCGAAAGAGAAATAGAAAATATAAGAGGAAGACTCATCTCAGAGTATGAGTTACCACCTCTTGATTTTATAGGATAGTGTATAATGGCATTAAATCCCTTTTTTCTACAAGGATCACAAAGTGAACAGAGACTTGTTCAGGACTTAATTAATGAACAGTTAAAAATATATGGTGTCGAAGTAAAATATTTACCTCGAAGAATTATTAATAAAGATAACATTTTTACTGAGGTAGAATCATCAAGATTTGGTGATAATTTTTCAATTGAAGCATATGTGAACACATATGATGGTTATGGTGGTGCTGGTGATATTATGACTAAATTTGGAATGAGTTTGAAAGATGAACTCATAGTTACAATATCAAAAGAAAGATTTGAAGATTTTATATCACCATTTTTAGAGGGTTTACCAGAGGGAGAGATTGAAGTTACAAGTAGACCAAGTGAAGGAGATTTGATTTATTTTCCTTTAGGTGGCAGAATTTTTGAGATAAAATTTGTAGAACATGAAAAACCTTTTTATCAATTAGGAAAAAATTACGTTTATGAACTTCGTTGTGAACTCTTTGAACTTGAAGATGAAATTGGTGGTTGGAATCAACTTAGCACTACGACAGAAGAGATTGATGATGCTCTTGTAGATCAAGGATATATTACTTCACTTAAACTAATATCAATTGGTTCAACTGCAACATTAGGTGTAACCACTGCATCTGGGTATATTCGTAAAATATTCCTCAATGAAGATGGGTATGATTATGATAAAGTTCCAACTGTAGCAATTGGAACTGCTCCTGCAGGTGGAACTGATGCAACTGCTGTTGCTATTACTACATCAATAAATGGAGTAAATTCAGTAAAAGAAATACTATTAACAAATGCTGGTGCTGGATATACTGTTGCACCGACTGTTACAATTGTAAGTGCCACAGAAGTTATAAAGGGAGTTGGTTTAACAACTTATGGTGTCGGTGCAGCTGCCACTGCATTTGTAATTACAGATTCTGCTGGTATCCAAAGTGTATCAATTACATCTGCTGGTGATGGATATCCGACAGCACCCACTTTATTCTTTGATGCTCCTTCTTCTGGTATAAACACTGCAACGGGTAGAGTTCTAGTAAGTGCTGCCAATACAGTCACACAAGTTCTTATTTCTGATGCAGGTCTTGGATATGATAGTACTACTGGAGTTGCAACAGTTTCCTCACCACCAGTTATTACAGGTATTGGCACCTTCAAATTTAATGAGGTTGTAACTGGTTCAGTATCTAATGCAACTGCAAGAGTCAAGTCTTGGAATGTTACTACTAGCACACTGAAACTAGGCACGACAAACGGAACTTTTGTATCTGGTGACATAATAACTGGTGCAGACTCAAATGCATCATATACTGTTGATTTTATAGAGTCAGCAGAATTTGCTGATAAATACGATAAAGGTGATGAAATCGAAACAGAAGCAGATGCAATTATTGATTTCTCAGAAAGAAACCCATTTGGTACATTTTAATGTTAGGAACTTATTACTATCACGAAATAATTAGAAAAACTATTATTTCTTTTGGAACTTTATTTAATGCTATTAGTATTCGACATGATGATAAGTCGGGTAATGTCTATAGTGAATTAAAAGTTCCTTTGGCATATGGTCCTTCACAAAAGTTCCTTGCAAGACTCGAACAACAGGCAGATTTAAATAAACCAGTCGGAATCACTCTTCCTCGAATGTCATTTGAGATGAACAATATCTCTTATGATTCATCAAGAAAAAGTGGTGTCACACAAACATTTAAAGCGTCTGATGGAAATAATATTAAAAAAGTTTTCATGCCAGTTCCATACAATATTGGATTTGAGTTAAATATACTTGCAAAATTAAACGATGATGCTCTACAAATTATCGAACAAATTTTACCATATTTTCAACCATCATTTAATTTAACAGTTGATTTAGTTAAATCAATTGGAGAGAAAAGAGATATACCAATTGTATTAGATAGTATTAACTTTCAGGATGATTATGAGGGTGATTTTTCTACAAGAAGAGCACTTATATACACTCTAGGATTTACTGCAAAAACATATCTATTTGGTCCTATTGCAGAATCTTCATCAGGACTTATCAAAAAAGTTCAAGTTGATTATGCTACAAACACTGATACTCAAAATGCAAAACGTGAAGTTAGATATACAGTTACTCCAAAACCTGCTGACGCAGGTCCTGATGATGATTTTGGATTCAGTGAAACCACATCATTCTTCTCTGATTCTAAAACTTACAGTCCTACAAGGCAAACTGATATCTAATGACTAATTATGATCCTATCGACGAGGCTTTAAATGTAAAGTCCGAAATTATTCCAACACCAGAGGATGTTGTTTCTAAGAAGAAAAATCAAATTAAAAAAACTGAAGGACAAGATGTAGGGAAAGATTATGATTACACAAGAGGTAATTTATATTCATTAATTGAGAAAGGACAGGAAGCAATCAATGGTATTATGGAAGTTGCTGGTGAAACTGCGAGTCCAAGAGCATATGAGGTTGCAGGTCAGTTAATTAAGTCTGTGGCAGACACAACTGATAAACTTATGGATTTACAAAAGAAAGTAAAAGAAGTTGATGAAGATAAAAATAAAACAACCAATAATGTCACGAATAATGCATTATTTGTTGGTTCTACTTCAGAGTTGTCAAAGATGCTGAAACAAGGAATTCTAAATAATAAGGAGGGATCGAATCCAAAGAATGAAAAAGTGTAAATCTGGATACTATTATTGCAACACCGATAAGAAGTGTAAACCAATTCCAAAGGGTTATCGCATTGGTTATGGTGGATATTTACGTCATGATAAAGATGATGATGACAGTAATGGTAAAAAGAAAAATGGCAATGGAGGTAACGGAAATGGTGGCAATGGCGGTAATGGTAATGGCAATGGTGGTAACGGGAATGGCGGTGGCAATGGTGGATCCAACGGTGGTGGTAATGGAGGAGGAATGAGTGAAGGATCATTACATAAATGGTTTAAGGGTTCCAAATCTAAAGATGGAAAAGGTGGTTGGGTCAACGTCGTTACGGGTGGAACCTGTGCGAGTGATGAACCTGGTGAAGGAACACCTAAATGTGTATCATCCTCAAAGAGAGCAAGCATGAGCAAATCAGAAAGATTATCTGCTGCTCGTCGCAAAAAGAAAGCAGATCCTGGTCAACAATCTAAATCTGGTGCTGCAAAACCAACATACGTATCAACTGATAGTCCAAGGAAAAAGAAAATGAAAAAAGAATCTTCTGATTGGAGAAATGAAATGGAACTTACTGAAGCAGACAAAAAAGGTAAGGGTAGTGGAAGTAAAGATGCTTGTTACCATAAGGTCAAGTCAAGATATTCTGTATGGCCAAGTGCTTATGCTTCAGGTGCATTAGTTAAGTGTCGTAAAGTCGGTGCTGCAAACTGGGGTAATAGTAGTAAGAAAGAAGAGTTTGAACCAACTGGTCTATCATTCCAACAGTTCTCAGAAAAATGCTGGAAGGGATATGAAAAGAAAGGTATGAAGACAATGTTTGGTAAGAGGTATCCAAACTGCGTAAAAAAGGAGCAAGTTGAAAGGGATGAGTATGGTGATCCAATGGGTGGACCAAAAATCTCAAAGGAACAGAAAAAGAAAAATTTAGCAAAGAACGAACCAGATAAGCAACATACTACAGATACTTCTGAAGGTATGGCATATGGTATTACTAGAGGATCAGGTAAACCATCAGGTCAAATGGCAGCATTTGGTAAGAAGAAAAAAGAAAATCCATATTCAATAAAGAATAAATTGAAGATGGTGATTAAATCTGTTGCTGAAAAAGAAAGATCAAAGGCAGGTGTGACAAAAGAAGAAGTTATTTCTGAAAGACAGAAAACTAATCAAGGTCACAGACAATCAGAAGAACAACATCGTTCTAATTATGGTAAAGCATCTATCAGAAATGTAAGAGCAACAGGTAAAGGTGGTAATGCTGCTGATCCTGCTGAAAGACTTGTGGCAATGGATGCAAGACATAAGGCACACAAAGAAAAACGTGGTGTTAAAACTAAAGGTGTAAAGGAAGAGGTTGGTATTGCCACTCATTCTATGACGATGAAAGATAATGCAAAGAAAGAGGCAATGCTCAGAAAGAAAGAGCAGGATGCAGTATCTAAGAAGATAAAGAAAGAAGAAAGTGAATTACTTGTTCAAGATTGGAAAAAGGATAATATTAAATTTACTGAAATTGAGACAGTGGATATTATTAAACCAGAACCACTAAATCCTTCTGATTGGAGAAGTGAATTAAGTGAAGACGATATGAAGGGTATGAGTGTCAAGTCAGGACATAAAAGACCAACTAAGAGTGGTGCTGGCATGACACAGAAAGGTGTCGAAGCATATCGTCGTAAGAATCCTGGTTCTAAATTAAAAACTGCCGTGACTACAGAACCATCTAAGTTAAAGAAGGGTTCGAAGGATTCAAATCGTAGAAAAAGTTACTGTGCCAGAAGTGCAGGTCAGATGAAGAAGTTTCCCAAGGCAGCAAAAGATCCAGATAGTAGATTAAGACAAGCACGTCGTCGTTGGAATTGCTGATAAGTTATGGTTGATAATGTATATCTTGGTAATCCAAATCTAAAAAAAGCAAATACTCCTCATGAATTTACGGAGGAACAGGTCGTTGAATTTATCAAATGTAAAAATGACCCAGTTTATTTTGCAAGAAATTATATTAAAATTGTTTCTCTTGATGAAGGATTAACACAATTCCATCCATATGATTTTCAAGAAACTTTAATTAAAAGGTTTCATGAGAATCGTTTTAATATATGTAAGATGCCAAGACAGACTGGTAAATCTACCACATCTGTATCTTATCTTTTACATTATGCTGTTTTCAATGATAGTACAAACATTGGTATTCTTGCAAACAAGGCAGCAACTGCCCGTGATTTATTAGGTAGATTGCAAACTGCATATGAGAATTTACCTAAATGGATGCAACAGGGTATAATATCTTGGAATAAAGGATCACTGGAGTTGGAAAATGGATCAAAAATACTGGCGGCATCTACCTCTGCAAGTGCAGTTAGAGGTATGTCTTTCAACGTTCTTTTTTTGGACGAGTTTGCCTTTGTTCCTAATCATATTGCTGACTCATTCTTTGCCTCAGTATATCCTACTATCACTTCTGGTAAAAACACCAAAGTCATAATGGTTTCAACCCCTCACGGGATGAACCATTTTTATAGGTATTGGCATGATGCTGAAAGAGGTAGAAATGAATATATCACAACAGATGTTCATTGGTCTGAAGTGCCAGGTCGTGATGAAACTTGGAAAGAACAAACAATTGCAAACACATCAGAACAACAATTTAAGGTTGAGTTTGAATGCGAATTTTTAGGATCTGTTAATACTCTTATCAATCCTGCCATATTAAAAAATATGGTATATGACAATCCAATTACAAAAAATGCAGGATTAGATATTTACGAAGAACCAATAAAAGAACATAATTATATCATCACTGTTGATGTAGCTCGTGGATTAGGAAATGATTATTCTGCATTTATAGTTTTTGATGTCACACAGTTTCCTTATAAAGTTGTAGGAAAATATCGAAACAATGAAATCAAACCAATGTTGTTTCCAAATGTAATATTTGATGTTGCAAAGGGATACAATAACGCATACTTATTAGTTGAAGTCAATGATATTGGTGATCAGGTTGCAAGTATTCTTCAATTTGATCTTGAATATGAAAACCTACTTATGGCATCAATGAGAGGTAGAGCAGGTCAAGTTGTAGGTCAGGGATTTTCAGGAAAGAAAACACAATTAGGTGTTAGAACAACAGCTGCTGTTAAAAAACTTGGTTGTAGTAATCTCAAAACTATGATTGAGGATAATAAATTATTAACTTGTGATTACGAAATCATATCAGAATTAACTACTTTCGCACAAAAACATAATTCATTTGAGGCAGAAGAAGGATGTAATGATGATTTAGCAATGTGTTTAGTATTATTTGCATGGTTAGTCGCACAAGATTATTTTAAAGAAATGACTGATAATGATATTCGTAAGAGATTATATGAGGAGCAGAGAAATCAAATCGAACAAGATATGGCACCATTTGGTTTTATTAATGATGGGTTAGACGATACAGTAACAGTTGACGCAAACGGTGATAGATGGTATGCTGATGAATATGGGGATCGTTCCTACATGTGGGATTATATGTAGAAATGTAAAATCTAAAGCAAATCTTAAATGATTAAATAACTTTTATAGGGTATAATGTATTGGAATAAAGGGTCTAAATTGGAAAACATGATTACTGTTTACGAGAAACAGATTGAGGAATTAGAGCAAGAAAATAGAAGTTTAAAAATGCAAGTTGATTTCTTAAAAGAACAACTAGCATATAAAACTTTTGGTAAACCAAACAACGAGGAGAAAGTATGAGTGGAGACGCAGGATTACATCATAACGAACAAGAAGTCATTTTTTATGATGAAGAGATGACTGAAACTAAGATAGTGCTTTTATCTCTTAAGGGAATAAAGTTCATAGATAGAAAGGAAAAATATGAATGGAAGAAGAACTGACGTTTAATGATCAGATAGAATTAGAGCATTTATTATTTTCTGAGAGAAAATGCAGAGTTTGTGGTAAAATTAAAAATTTAGTAGATGACTTTTACCTGACAAGAAAATACAAAGGAACACTACCATCAGCATATTCATATGAGTGTAAGACTTGCACTGTACAAAGAATTACAAAAAGAAGAAAAATTAAATCTATAGCAGAAGATATATATCCAGATTGGTGATAAATAAAAGTAAATGAAAATTTTAGCAGAACCTTCAGTGGGGTTACACTTAGATACTATTGTAGAGGAATTATATCCAAATTTAACCAAAGAAGAATTAAACGAAGTTGTATATGAAGTATATCATCATATGAATCTAAATCCTCTTAGAAAACAAGCTGAAAAAAAGATTCATAATTATGTTCACGCACTGTTTCCCCATCGTAAATAACCTTTTTCATAAATATTTTTAGATAATTTTGGATTAAGAGGAGTAAGGGATGGCCTTAAATTTAGCATCTCCAGGTATTCTTATAAGAGAGGTTGATCTAACGATTGGAAGAATCGATGGAACGACTGGAAAAGTTGGTGGAATTGTAGGATCCTTTGAAAAGGGACCTGTCAATGAACCAACAGTGGTAACTGGAGAAAATGATTTATTTGACCTATTCGGTCAACCATATGATACAGATAAACAATACGAAACATGGATGGTTGCATCTTCATACTTGTCATATGGAGGAACCTTAAGTGTAATTAGAGCAGATGATTTTAATTCAACTACTGGAGCTGGATTGAAAAATGCCTTTGATAAGGTTGATGTATCAGCACCAGACAATGTGGGTACTGCTGCTAGTATTAGAATTAAAAGCACTGAACACTATCAGGAATTAGGTTACCAAGAGAACAGTTACGATAGTGCTACTATAGCAGCAAAAAATCCTGGTACTTGGGCAGATGGTATTAGAGTTGCAATTATAGATGGTAAAGCAGATCAAATACTAGGAATTAGTACGTCTGCAGTTTCTACCTTTACTCCATTTTCATCCAATACTACAGACAAATCTGGAACATTAGTTGGTTCTGCAACTACAATATCCTTTACAGGTAATACCACAGATATTGCTGTAGGACAAGAAGTTGTTTGTGATGTTCCAGGTGTTATTGCACCAGGAACCACTGTTACAGAAGTTCCTTCAGATCAAAGTGTTGCTGGTATAGTTACAATATCAAACGCATCTTTATCATCAGCAGATCTTACAGCACCATTTGATTTTGGATCAACATCTGCTACAGCAGCAGCAATCCAAATCGGATATGGTATAACTCAGGCAGTTCCTGCTGCATTAACGGATGCAGATGGAACTACTCTTGATGGAATGTTTAAAGGTGTAATTACTGAAATAGGTGTGGATAAAGCATCTGTTAAATTCATATCACACGTATCAGCTGCTGGAATTGAAACATCAAAAGACTTTAATAGTGTTTACAAATTCTCTGGAACAGGGACTGTTGCAATTCATACCAATGGAGAGACAACTTCATATGGATCAACTGAAGTTACTTCACAAACAGACTGGTTTAATGAGCAAGAGTATACATTAAATATTAAATCAGATGGAGATCCAATTAAAGTAAAATGGAATACAATTGCCGAAAAACCAGGCACATCTGAGTACGTTTCTTCAAGAAATGGTAGATTTGATGAAGTTCATGTTATTGTTATCGATGCAAAAGGAACTTTAACTGGTAATGCAGGAACAATTCTTGAAAAGCATCTTAACTTATCAAAAGCAAAAGATGCAGTGTTCTCTGTTGGATCACCATCTTACTGGAGAAAGTATCTTTATACTAATTCAGAAAACATCTTTGGTTTAAGTGGAAAACTGATTGGTATCACATCAACTGGATTTGAACCTAGCAACTTTACTCTATTTGGTGATGGTGGATGGGATCAAGATGCTGAAAATACTGTATTCAACAGTTCAGGTCCAAAAGATCTAAAACTAATTGGTGGTAATAACTATGGTGGAAAAACTACCATTACAGAAACAGGAGCACTTAATTCAGGATTAGGTGATTTAAAGGCAGGATATCAAATTTTTGAAAATGATGGAGTCAACAATGTTGATTTCTTACTCATGGGTGGTGGTCATCTTGGAAAGAATAATACAAGATCATTAGCATCAACTCTAATTGGTGTTGCAGAGGAAAGAAAAGATGCAGTTGCATTTATTTCACCATCAAGAGATCAGATTTTAGCAGACAATCCTCAACAAGAAACTGCAGCAACTGTTTTAAGTGATGCAACAATTACTGATAATCTCATAGAGTTTTATGATCCAGTCGCATCAACAACCTTTGCAGTATTTGACAGTGGATACAAATACATGTATGATAGGTTTAATGAAGTGTTCCGTTATGTCCCATTAAATGGAGATATTGCGGGATTATGTGCAAGGACTGACATTAACGATTTTCCTTGGTTCTCACCAGCAGGAACAGATAGAGGAGCGATCTTAAATGCAGTTAAACTTCCTTATAATCCAACCAGATTACAGAGAGACAAACTTTATTCTAGTAGAATAAACCCAGTCATTAACTCACCTGGTGCTGGAATTATATTATTCGGTGATAAGACTGGTTTCGCAAAAGCATCTGCATTTGACAGAATCAATGTTCGTAGATTATTCATCTACCTTGAGCAAGGAATCGCAGCAGCTGCTAAAGATCAACTATTCGAATTCAACGATGAAATCACAAGGGCAAACTTTGTGAATATTGTTGAACCTTTCCTAAGAGACGTACAGTCTAAGAGAGGTATTCAAGATTATGTCGTTATTTGTGATGAAACAAATAACACTGCTGCCGTTATAGATAGTAACGAATTTATAGCAGACATCTTTATAAAACCAGCAAGATCAATTAACTTCATTGGTCTTACATTTGTTGCCACTCGAACTGGCATCGCATTTGAAGAAGTAATCGGTTCCGTTTAAATAAATTAGAGGTTTAAAACAATGCCTTCACGTCAACAAATCAACAATATTCCACTAAGGAAAATTAGTGATTTCAAAAGTAGATTGTCTGGTGGTGGTGCTAGACCAAACCTC
>Ga0209348_1000933_pt1 | contig 14687 bp, 22 predicted proteins | sample ETNvirenome_2_30_FD_184065 | JGI IMG/M metagenome (GOLD analysis project Ga0209348, IMG submission 184065) | Marine viral communities from the Pacific Ocean - ETNP_2_30 (SPAdes) (version 2) | ecosystem: Environmental > Aquatic > Marine > Oceanic | place: Pacific Ocean | collected 2013-06-22 | reverse complement strand
AGGCTTGAAAATCGTAGCTTACTCGGTACTCCCGATCTATTGGCTTATCCTCCTAGTGGGAACTTTTTTACACTGGAATTGAAATATACATTTATATACAAAATTAGGTTTTCGCCCCACCAAATTAGCTTCCACGTGAAGCATCCTAACAATACCTTTATCCTTGTTGCTTGCACCCCGGAACGTGGGCTTGTGCGCTTGTACCCTGGCTCGAAGATTCTGGAGCTTGTGGATTCTGGCTTGAAGCTTGAACCCTTGTGCGCTGGTTGGGATGCTTGTCGCCTGAAGCTTGAGAGCTTGTAGCCTGGCGCGCTTTCTTCCTGAGCTCGGCGTAATATTTCGGGTGTCTAAATTCCATTAATGTTTACCATAACACACGTTTGGTGTGGACCTGTCCCAGCATTGCCTACAGCTGCCGCAACTGTTGCCCTGTTCGGGGGCCGGGCAGCTCCTGCCATTGCCGCTGGTGACTGTCGACGTCCACGGCCAGAATTTAACTGGTCCCTGGTCAATCATGTGTGATGACATTCTAATAATTAAGTTAGCCGGAATTGTGGCAGGGTCCAGCTGCTTTAGGAATTGAGCTTCCCGCGTCGGCATCCAGTGCCGGGTCCCTGGTGTTTGCTTGCACACTTCAAAAATATTGTTGAGATGCTCCATCGATTGGATGTCTCCGGAGTCATGCCACCTAAACCAGTCCTGGCCCTTGATGAGCTGCACCATGGCTTCAACCCATTGCGGATGCTCGAGCGCTTGCAACCTGCGCTGTAGCGCAGCCTGAACATTATTAAATCTATATCGACCCTTCAGGGCATAGCAGCCCGCGCAAACGCTGCCTGGGATCTGGGCCAGCTTGGCGCCAGTCTTACACGCCACGGCCGGCAGGTTGTGCGCTGGTCCTGGCATCTTCGACGGCTTCGACAGGCCGCCAGTTATTTGTCTTGCTTCTTTCTTTAACATAATCCTATAATATCCTATTGCTTGAAACTTGTCAAGCTTGAGAGCTTGCGCCCCAGAGCTTGGGCCCACGCGTTGAGTTAGCCCAGCTCCGAGATCCAGGTCCAATTGGAGATGATCAACTGTTACACAACGTGCACCAATTGGACCTGGAATTTTTTAATCAAGTAAAACCATATAAGCTTTCGCGTTATTTTTTTGAAACCAGGTTAAGAGCTTTTGCATCTCACGCCAATGTTTGCTGGCCCCGGTCCCGAGCTTCTGATCCTCGAGCGTGGCCAAAGCTTCATGATAAAAAATCTTATCATGTTTGTCAGCTTCCTCAGCTGTGAGCTCAACGCTTTCACCGCTGAACCTGTTACGTCTTGTATAGTCTTTATTGTCTTTCATATTGTCCTCCTGAATTTGTTATATCTATAAGATCCTAGAGCTCAAGAAAAAAATAAAAATAATTTTCTTGACAGCTTGCAGCTTGTAAATTATGGGCGGGCCCACCCGCTTGAAGCTTGTGAATTATGGGTGGGCCCACCCAAAAAAAAAAACAAAAAAAATTCAACCCTAGATTGTAGATACCAAATACAATCTAGGGTTGTTCATCAAGGACAGATGAAACTAGTTTGGGGTTTGAAGATTTTGATTATTGAAATCTTCTTCCGACATATCCCTATCTTCCCCAGTACACGCATTGTGCCAATGATAAGTAAAAGAATAACCAGAACCAGAACTATATCTATTTGGGTTCCAATGATATCTTCTCTTTTTTACCCACGCATTTTCTTCACTCATTGTCATAGGTTCGTGTAATCTTCCAGAAACCTGATCAATCGCCCTATTCATAAATTGATCTGCCCAATCATTATAACAATTCATTGAGCAAAAATTTCCACCACCATAGTAGAAACTTGATCTTCTTCTAGTTTGATTTTTTCGGTTTCCTTTAGAACCTCGTTTTCTGTCCTTTGTGTCATAAGTATGGCACTTATGACTTTGGCAATATTTTAACGCCATTTCTGTCCTTTCTGATAGGGTTGAATATTCTACGCTAGAACTACCTTTCAACCCTATACTTTCTATTGGTTAAAGTTTTTATAAATTAACATAATTTAATATAATATCCCTTGCAATAAAGTCAAGATAGTTTATAAGAAATTATGTTTTATTTTAAATTTAACAAAAAGAAAGAGAGGACAAATGGCTAGAATAAGACTTAATAACGAGTACCGAAACAAAATTGCAAATAGAATAAAAGTACATTTGCAACAAGAGGACACCCAAGAAAAAAGAAAGTATGACACTATGAAAGCCGAACAAGTGGACATTAACGACCAAGCTTGGAGTGTTGCAGAAAAAATAGTAAGACGACATTATACAGAAGATGATGTTGAAAAAGCTTACTATCTTCAAAACAAGTTTGAAAATGTTTCAACGATTGCAAAAGATAGTTGCTTTCATTTTCATTATCTTGGAACAAAAGAAACAAGAGATTACAATGACAATCTTGTAATTGAAGAAAATGTACCAATAGAAAAACATTTTGATTTTAGATTAAATGGTTCTATTGACAATGAAAGTAATTATTCATCTAACAAAGATAGTGAATATGCTTTTGCTTTGTTTAGAGATGAAATCAATGCACAAGATGATTGCAATGCTGACATCTTAATTGAACAAGCTGACAAAGACGACAACCCACATAAAAGAAAGTATGTTGAGAACAACGAAAAATATTTGGGTTTATCTGGTGGAAGAAATAATGAAACCAAATATGGTCGTGAATGGAATGAAAAATATCAATTAGATTTAATTGGTCGTGATTATTGTAGAGATAGGTCTATTGCGTGTGAAAAATCTGAGTTTGATTTTTTAATTTCATGGAAAAAACAAAAAGCAAACTTTGTCATGGCTCATGCAAAATGGATTGAAAGTATCTTAAAACAGATGAAAGAAATCAAGTTAGGATTAAAGGGTTATAAATGGCTAGACGAGGGAATTGAACTAGCTAATGAACTTGGTTTAGATGTTAAAGATCACGAAATAATCAGAACTAATAGTAGTGGTTTGGTTATCTACAATCCAAAAAATCTAGCTGAAAGAATAAAAGGTATGAAAAATACTGAAAAAACTAGAGAGCAAAAGATAGCAGAGCGTGTTGCATATATGCAACAACAACAAAAAAATTCTGATAACTTGAATTAATTTGTTGAAATCAGTTATGGGATAAACTATATTTATCCCATAACATTAAGTTATAGAAAGTAGGAAATATGATAAATAATAAACCTTTTGTTATCACTTACTATTCAGCAAGTGATAAGAAAACAATAACAAGAAATGCATTATGGACAGATAAGTGCAGATATTGGATATCAAAAAATGGTCGTATGTTAATGACTTATTTTGATATAGACGCAGATGGATATAGAACTGCCTCAGATAGTTGGAGTATCAAACTATGAGTTGGCAAGTTGCTTTTATCAATGTAGCCATATTAATTTATGGCTACATAATTTTAACTATAATCGGAGTAATATAAAATGACTAAAGAACTAAATGAAAAAGAGTTTTTCATCATCAAGAAAGCTAAATACATTGGTTTTCAAATTTACAACAACACATCTTATGATTTAACAACAGCAGTTAAAAAGTTGTTAGCATTAGATGAATTGAAAGATGATGCAGATACTTCATATCACTTGCAAGAAGTTAATTTCTCAATGGTTGATAAGCCATTAAAATTAACTGAAGATATGGAAGTGAAAGAAGATAATCAGGAAGAATTGCCTTTCTGATTTTCCTACTTGGGTTGCGTGGTGAGATGCAGAAATCACGCAACCCATAAAATCCCATAAGGGTATGCATAAACTGCATTGCAATTCTTGCATAGTGTAATCCAATAGAGGTACCACAACATATTGATTTTTTTGCTTGAATCCTTGGGCGGGCCCACCCTAAACACACAAAGGGGTCCCAAACGTACACATATATGTAAGATTTAGACTCTTATAGACTAACTTTTAAAAGTGGGTTATAAAAAAATATTATAAAAAAATTTTATGGAAAATTTTTCAGGATTGACTCCAGAAGAGAAAGCACGACTTTTGGACTTAGAAAAGAGTGTAGAATTAGATAAAGCCAAGCCAATAATTAAAAAAGATTTTTTGAGTTTTGTTAAATACGTTTGGCCTGAGTTTATTGAAGGTGGACACCACAAAAAAATTAATAAAAAATTTAATGATCTCGCTAGCGGGAAAATTAAACGTCTGATCATCAACATGCCGCCAAGACACACAAAGTCGGAGTTTGCCTCATACTTACTCCCGGCATGGATGGTTGGCCTCGATCCCCGGTTAAAGATCATTCAAGCAACACACACGGCTGATCTAGCAATAGACTTCGGACGTAAGACCAAGAATCTTGTAGATACAGAAAACTATAAACAACTGTTCGACACCAGACTGATGGAGGACTCTCAAGCCGCTGGTAAATGGAAAACGGAACAGGGAGGAGAATATTTCGCAGCCGGTGTTGGTGGAGCAATCACAGGTCGTGGTGCTGATCTACTAATCATTGACGATCCGCACAAAGAGCAAGATATTAAAAAAGATAGTAAGTCATTCGAGAAAGCATGGAACTGGTATACATCAGGTCCACGTCAACGTTTACAGCCAAACGGTAGAATCGTTGTTGTCATGACACGTTGGAGTACAAAGGATCTAACTGGACAACTAATCAAGGCTCAGGGAGAAGAGAACTCTGATCAGTGGGAAGTTGTAGAACTACCAGCTTTACTACCAAACGGTTCACCCGTTTGGCCAGAATACTGGACCAAGGATGAATTAGTAAGAACTAAGGCATCTATACCAGTTAACAACTGGAACGCTCAATATATGCAACAGCCAACAGCTGAAGAGGGTGCAATATTAAAACGTGATTGGTGGCAAGACTGGGAACAAAGAGATCCACCTAGTTGTGATTTTATAATACAGTCATACGATACAGCTTTTCTTAAAAAAGAATCTGCCGACTACAGTGCGATAACGACATGGGGAGTGTTTAAAGATGACGATGGTAAACAAAATATTATATTACTAAATGCTTTCAAAGATCGATATGAGTTTCCAGAACTTAGAAAAGTGGCTCATGAAGAGTATTTATATTGGCGTCCTGATATGGTTGTGATAGAGGCTAAGGCATCAGGGATTCCACTGACAGCAGAGTTGAGAGATATGGGTATCCCAGTAATTAACTTTACGCCGAGCCGAGGAAATGATAAACATGCTAGAGTAAACTCTGTATCACCGCTCTTTGAGATGGGATTAGTATGGGCTCCTATGCACCAACATTTCGCTCAGGAAGTGGTGGAAGAGTGCGCATCATTTCCGTTTGGAGATCACGATGATTATGTTGACTCCACAACACAGGCAATCATGCGTATTAAACAAGGTGGCTTAGTTCGTAACAAAGACTCATACGAGGACGAACCTTTGCCGGATAGGAGTAGATTAGTATACTATGGCTAGACGAGAGTTAATAAATGCAATTGTTCAATCGTTTAAAAAGTTAGGTGGTAACACCAATGAAGTTCTTGGAACTAAAACTAATGTAAGTTTTTTGGGTAAAGGTAAATCACCAGAGCTGATGTTAGACATGGACATCAACGAAGAAGCATTAGCTGTATTACCACAATCAAAAGCAGTAGAAGAATTAACAAGTTCAGTAGGCTACGCTGTAGCTGGTAAACTAAACGATATTCAAGCAAACAAATTATTATCTAATATGAAAAAGATGGAGAATGTTTATTTTCCACCTGCAGAGCCAAAGAACATTACAGATCTTGCTACAAGAACTAGAAATTTAGATCAAGAAGGTTTGATGTCTTTAAGAACAGAAGATGACACCGTATTTGGTTTAAAAGATTATGACACTTCAGGAATGTCAGATGCTAAACAAAAAATAATTCAACTAGAAGAAAAACTTGGTAGATTAAATCCAAACTCACCAGGATTTAGAGAAAGAGCAAACAAGTTAATTAATGAAATAGAAGTGTTAAAAAATACAGATGATCTACCACCACCAGGTTCACGTGGTGAACCAGAGGATATTGCAGCGCCGTTTTCAGGTGCAGGTTTAGAGGCAATCAAAAATGTTAAGGGTAGTAATTTAATTGTAGACGATATTGTAAACAAAATTTATTTAAACGCTGGTGTTTCAGAAAATGCACAACCAGTGGTCAGAGCAAATGCTAGAGAATTTTTAAATAGAATAAAAGATATGGAAGATCCAAATTTCCCGGGTAGTACAACTTTATCAAGTTTAATGGAAGCAGACGATTTTAAATTTATGACTGAAGGTGGTGGCGGAGGAATGGGTGATCCATTACTACTTGTACAAAAATATTTTGGGCCACGTGTTGCAGCAGCAGTTGCAAAATTAGATGGACCGAATGAAATACAATTGTTTGCTGAAAGATTAGTTAGTGTAACAGATGATGCAGGTAGAACTATTACTGATAGAAGATTTAATCCAGAGACGGTTGATATAGATGATTTTGAATTTGCAGATGGTGGCCGTGTGCCTTTCATGGCAGGTATGTTAGTTCGTGGTGGTAAAATAGGTTATCAAGCGCTACGTAAATACGGCATTGAAGGTAAAGACATATCAAGATTGTTTGCAAGTTTAGGATCTGACAAAAGTTTAGTTGGTAAAGAGAAGACAGAATATTTTAAACAGTTACACAAAGTATTAAGAAACCCAGATGCATTCCCAGATGAAATCATGGACATGCAAAAACAACTCGGCATAGATGTAGGACTTGGATTTAGAAACGGTGGTCTTGCTGGCATCCTGGAGGTGTAATGGCAATTAAATTAGAAAGATTTGAGATAGAAAAAATAAATAATCCAAGTCAAGAAGCTTTAGATGAAATAGCATCTATTATAGATAAATACACCAAGACAAGTATAGTTAATGGTCAACCGATAGCTCATTTAAGTAAACAGGGTGCTGTTGATAAAATTTTTAAAGAAATAAAAACAAAAGGATATAAAAGACCTAGTATTGCAAAACCATTATTTGCAAGAGTCTTAGCAGAAAAAGGTATTGCAACTTATAACGATTACCGAACTAACAAGATCGTATTTACACTTCAGAATGTTTTGAGACAAAATAACGGAGATGTTTTATCTATTAAACCATCTGCTGTTGCAAAGATATTACCAGAGTTTGCAATAAAGGGCACAAAAGGTGGTGAGGGTTCAGCAATATTTAAAACCTTTTTAAATTATCTAGAAGGTAGTCAACGTCTTGCAGATCGTTCAGGTTTGCAGGTCCCTACTGTGATAGCAGGAAAACCTGTTAGTCAGGTTGTAGATGAACTAAAACAAAATTTTTTAGATGTAAAAGGTGGAAGAGCCAGAGGAGACTTTAAAGTATTTAATGAAACAAAATTATTAGATAGACTTGCAAATGAAAATCCAGAGGTAACACCTAATCAATTAAAAACTTTATACGAACAAAACGATGGAACTAGTTTTAAAGAAAGATTAAAAAATTTATATCTTGCTAAGACAGGTCAAGTTACAAATAAAACTACCGGAGGTAAATCTATACTAGAAGCAGTTAAGGCAGGAGACATTACAAATAAGATTCCTACATCTTTAAAAAAATCTTTTACATTGTATGGAAGAGATTTTAATTTTGGTAGATTTACAAGGTTTGCTTCAGAAGAAACTGATCCTAAAAAAATTAGATACTATAACGATTTAGCAAATAGGTTTTTTACGTCAGGTGCACAAATAAAATTAGGCACTAAAGGTCTTGTTGCAGAGCATGGTTTACCTATAGCAGCATACGATAGAGGATACACTGATATAAGTGTTAGAGCTAAAATAGATGGCTACGTTTCACCTGCAGTAAATAACTGGAAAGCACAAAATTTTGACTTTCCAATTTTTAGACCAGGTGGTTTAGCAGATCAGTATTCGAATGCAGATGCAGCAGATAAACCAGGCCTTCAAAAACAAATAGAAGATAGATTAAAACTTGCAAAATCAAGAACACCTAACCTTGTTAAAAATATAAAATTTGATTTTACCGATGGTATATTTACAGCTTCTAGTACTACTCCAGAAATAAATGAAAAAAATATTCCTAAGTTATTAAGTCAAGGTAAAAAGGCAATGTCTGTTTTTGACAAGACTACATTGTTTGATGAGGTAAGAGCTGATGCAGCAGCAGATGGTCCTATTTGTAGTATTGTTAAAAGTAGAAAACAAGATGGAGGAACTGTTAGTTGTGTTCAAGCTGTTGAAGATGCTATAGAAAAAAATCCACAAAAACTAGCACAAGATGCAAGTAGATTAGATAAATTTAAAGCTTCAGCGTTAGGATTTTTAAGATCAGGTGGTTTTAAAACATTTGGTGTAGCAGGACTTGCTGGTGGAGCTGCAGCCGCACTTGTAAAAGAATTTAGAAATGATGATCCGACAACTTATTTATCAAACGAAGATCAGCAAAAAAATATGTTGGTCGATATGGTAACACAGCCTATCTCAGAAGATATGACAAGACCAGACATTTTAGATTTTCAACTACCAGCAGTTGGAGCATCACTAGCTGCATCAACAGCACTTGGTGCACCATCAACAATTAAAGTTAGTAGAGACCCTAGTTCAGTCACTCAGTTTAAATCTAGAGGAGCCGGTGTTGAACAAAAAGGATTAATAAGAACTAGTGGAAGAGTATTAGGTAGAGGTCTAGGTATTGCAGCATCACCTGGAGTTTTAGCACCACTAGCTGCATTAGATATTACACGACAAGTATCTGAGGGAGATTCACTAGCAGACATTGCAACAGATCCTGTTAATTACACATATCCACTATTTGCTGAACAGACAGATAGATTTACAAGAGGATTAAATCCAACATTTAGAAAAGTAGCTAGACTTGGTATGTCTAAACCTGCATTAAGACTATTATCTAGAGCAGGTATAGCTGGACTTGGTGCATCATTAGCAATACAAGGAATAGGATTATTAGATGACTAAAAAGTTAACAACTACGATACCACCAGAGAGAGGACCTCACCCACGGGGGTTGAATGTTCCTGGAAAAAAGACTATAGTGGTGTCGAACTCGGAGAAAAATAATGTCAGAAATAGACAAGTCTTTACCCAACGTAAAGCAAGAAATAGAATTACCTAGTGAAGAAGAGATTGTAGAAGCATCTCAAGCTAATGTAGAAGAACAAGTTGGACCAGAAGATATTCAAATAACACCAGAAGAAGATGGCGGTGCAACAATTAGTTTTGATCCAGAGGCTGTAAACCAACCGGGTACAAACGAACATTTTGACAATCTAGCAGATTTATTACCAGAAGAAGTTTTAGGTAGATTAGGGTCTGAGTTATATGAAAACTATATGCAGTATAAAGCATCTAGAAAAGATTGGGAAGATGGTTATACAAAAGGTTTAGACTTATTAGGATTTAAATACGAAACAAGATCTCAACCGTTTACAAATGCAAGTGGTGCTACTCACCCTGTATTAGCTGAAGCGGTAACACAGTTTCAAGCACACGCTTACAAAGAATTACTTCCAGCAACTGGTCCAGTGCACACTCAAATTATGGGTGTGATAAATAAACAAAAAGAAGACCAGGCTACAAGAGTAAAAAATTTCATGAACTATCAACTCATGAATAAGATGAAAGAGTATGAACCCGAGTTCGATCAGTTACTTTTTTATCTCCCTCTTAGCGGCTCTGCTTTTAAGAAAGTTTATTACGATGAACTTCTTGACAGAGCCGTGTCTAAATTTGTGCCAGCAGATGATCTGATAGTTCCGTATACTGCAACTTCATTAGAGGATGCAGATGCGATTGTGCATGTTTTAAAAATATCAGAAAATGATTTAAGAAAAAAACAGGTAGCAGGTTTTTATAGAGATGTAGAAATTACACCAGGCTACTCACAAGAAACAGAAGTAGAGAAAAAAGAAAGAGAGTTAGAAGGAGTTAGAAAAACTAGAGACGAACAAATGTTTACCATTTTAGAGTTTCACACAAATATAGATCTTGAAGGTTTTGAAGACAAAGATATGGAACAAAACCCAACAGGAATAAAACTTCCTTACATTGTAACAATAGATACATCTTCAAGAGAAGTTTTATCTATTAGAAGAAATTATAAAGCTGAAGATCCGTTAAAAAATAAAATTGAATATTTTACTCATTTTAAATTTTTACCTGGATTAGGTTTTTATGGTTTCGGCTTAATTCACATGATTGGTGGATTATCAAGAACTGCAACGAATGCATTAAGACAATTGTTAGATGCTGGTACGTTTTCAAATATGCCAGCAGGATTCAAACAAAGAGGTATTCGTGTTAGAGATGAAGCGCAATCGATACAACCTGGAGAGTTTAGAGATGTAGATGCACCTGGAGGAAACATCAGAGATGCATTTATGCCTTTACCTTTCAAAGAACCATCAACAACATTATTACAATTAATGGGTATAGTGGTTCAAGCAGGTCAACGATTTGCCGCCATAGCTGACATGCAGGTCGGTGACGGCAACCAACAGGCAGCTGTTGGAACGACCATTGCCCTCTTAGAGCGTGGCTCCAGGGTCATGTCAGCCATACACAAAAGATTGTATGTGGCGTTGAAACAAGAATTTGTTTTATTAGCAGAAGTATTTAAAACTTATCTACCACCAGAATATCCTTATGATGTTGTAGGTGGACAAAGAAGTATTAAAGTTGCAGACTTTGATGACAAGATTGATATCTTGCCTGTTGCAGATCCAAACATATTTTCACAATCACAAAGAATTACTTTAGCTCAAACAGAGTTACAACTTGCAATGTCAAATCCTGGAATGCATAATTTATATGAAGCGTATAGAGATATGTACACTGCAATAGGTGTTAAAGATGTAAATAGAATTTTGCCACCACCTCAGCAACCTATGCCAATGGACCCAGCTGCAGAAAATATTCTAGCTATGACAGGTAAACCTTTTCAAGCTTTCAAAGGTCAAGATCACAGAGCACATATTACCTCGCATTTAAATTTTATGGCAACTAATATGGTTAAAAATAATCCAATGATCATGGGTGCATTACAAAAAAATATTTTTGAACACATATCTTTAATGGCACAAGAACAGTTAGAAGTAGAATTTAGAGAAGAGATACAACAATTAATGCAATTACAACAGATGGCACAGATGAATCCTGCTATGGCACAATCTCCTGAGATTCAACAACAACTTTTATCATTAAATTTAGGTATTGAGTCAAGAAAAGCTAAATTAATTTCAGATATGACTCAAGAATTTAAGGAAGAAGAGAATAAAATCATGGGTGATTTTGGAAATGACCCTGTTGCTAGACTAAAAGCTAGAGAATTAGACCTTAGAGCCATGGATAATGAGCAAAAACGTATGCAAGCAGAGGAAAGATTGAATCTAGACAAGTCAAGAGCTATGATGAATCAAGATTTACAAGAAGAAAAGCTTGATCAAAACGAAGAATTGGCTAAACTAAGAGCTAATACGTCGATTGAAAAAACTATTTTAGGTAAAACTCTTCCGAGTTCGGATAAAATGCCTGGAAATGTTGCAATCATTCGAAAAACGGGAGAATAAATATGAAAAAAAATAAAAAATCAAGTCACGCAGGCATGGTTCATGTAGATCATGACATGTTTACGAATAAAGACGGCTTTTCAAACGGTGGAGTTGAGGTTGAAGTGTCAAAACCAACAGAAACTCAGTCTGTTCAAGTAAGAGGAACTAGAAATATGCTGTCTGAAAAGAAAAAAGACGCGGATTGGTATTAATATGTGGTTATCCGCAATAAGATTAGCGGTTTCTGCTGGTAGTAAAATCTATGCTAACAAGCAGAAAACGAAAATGGCCATGTCTGAGGCACAATTGATGCACGCTCAGAAAATGGCTGAAGGTCAGGAAGCTTACCAAGGTAAACTTCTAGAGGCCCGACAGTCCGACTGGAAGGATGAGGCGGTTTTATTGATACTTTCGGCGCCGATCGTGGTGCTGGCGTGGGCGGTTGTGAGTGACGATCCAACTGCTATGGACAAGGTAAAATTGTTCTTCGAATATTTCTCGTCTCTCCCTTCATGGTTTACAAACCTCTGGATCCTTGTCGTCGCGAGTATTTATGGTATAAAGGGTACACAAATTTTTAGAAATGGAGGTAAAAAATAATGGCAAAAAAGAAAATAAAAAAACTTCTTAAAGGTTTAGGTGTAGGTGCTGCGCTTTTAGGTGCAGGTAAAGCTTTAATGAATAGAAGAGACAAAGCAAATCAAATGAAAGAATTTCTTGCGACTGAAGGCGGAGATCTTTCTGATATGATGCCTACTGGACCTTTTATTACAAGAAAACGTAGAGATTCTATTTTAGCTGATCCTGGAATAAACAGAATTACAGATTATCTGCCTATGAAAAAAGGCGGTAGAGCTAAAAAAGGCTTTGCTAAAAAGAAAAAACAAGCAAACAAAATGAGGAAAAAATAATGCCTGGAACAATGATGAAAAGACCTATGATGAAAAAAGGTGGAAAGGCTTTGAAGCCTGTTAAGCCAAATCAAAAAGGTTTAAAAAAATTACCCAAAAAAGTTAGAAACAAAATGGGTTACATGAAAAACGGTGGTAGAGCTAAGTAATGGCTAGACCTGGTTTATATGCAAACATTCACGCTAAAAGAAAGCGTGGAGGTAAGATGCGAAAGAAAGGTGCAAAAGGTGCACCTAAAGCATCTGACTTTAAACGAGCAAAACAAACAGCGAGAAAATAATGACAAAACTTTGTCCCAGAGGTAAGTCCGCAGCAAAAAGAAAATTTAAGGTATACCCGTCAGCATATGCTAACGCCTACGCTTCTAAAATTTGTGCTGGTAAAATTAAGGATCCCTCTGGTGTAAAGAGAAAAGATTTTAAAGGACCTAAACCTGCTGGAAAAAAAGATGGTGGTAGAATAGGTTTTAAACGTGGCGGTATTGCTAAAGGTTGTGGTAAGGTCATGTCTAATAGAAGGAAAGTAACAAAGGTCTACTAATGGCTGGGTTAAAGGAATGGTTTAAACAAGATTGGGTAGACATTGGTGCCAAGAAAAAAGGCGGAGGTTTTAAAAAATGTGGAAGAAAATCTGCGAGTGGATCAAAAAGAAAGTATCCAAAGTGCGTCCCTGCTGCAAAAGCGGCAAGTATGACAGAATCCCAGAGACGGAGTGCCGTTGCAAGGAAAAGAAGTAAAGCACAAGGTGTTGGTGGTAAACCAACAAATGTTCCAACATTTGCTAAAAGAAAAAAAATGAGTATGGGAGGTTTAGTTTGAGAAAACAAGATAACATGCCTGCCAGAAATAAAAAGAATTTTCGTTCGACTAAGTCGGGCGCGGGCATGACACGAGCCGGTGTCAAAGCTTATAGAAGAATGAATCCCGGTTCTAAATTAAAAACAGCGGTCACTGGCAAAGTCAAACCAGGATCTAAAGCTGCTAAACGACGTAAATCATATTGTGCTAGAAGTGCAGGACAAATGAAGAAGTTTCCAAAGGCTGCGAAAGATCCTAATTCAAGACTAAGACAGGCGCGTAGAAGATGGAAATGTTAAATGGCTGATCCTAAAGTAGGCACAGGTAAAAAACCAAAAGGTTCAGGTAGGAGGTTATACACAGATGAGAATCCGAGAGATACTGTCAGAATTAAGTTTGCGACTCCATTGGACGCGAAGAAAACTGTTGCGAAAGTTAAAAAGATTTCAAAACCGTTTGCGAGGAAAATTCAGATCTTAACTGTTGGAGAACAGCGTGCCAAAGTTATGAAAAAACATAAAGTCGCTGCAATCTTTAAGAAAGGAAAGGAGTCAATAAGAAATGCGAAGAGCAATACTAGACGCGCTAAGAGCTAGGTACGAAGCTGAAATAGCGGAAGCAGATGCTACTGCAAATATCTTTTTAGATAATTCAGTAGGTATCGGAGAACATCCACAACACATAGAAGAGGTTAATAAACAAATTGAAAAGATAGCTAATGCAAAAGAAAAATTAGGTGTGTTAGATGAATTTGAACCAGAAAGAGAGGTGTTGTAATGGATTTTATAGATAAAATCAGAAAGATAATTAAGATGAGACATGATGATGTAGTAGTTGCAATGACATCTGGAGGTGTTGACAATATGGAAAAATACCAATATATGTTAGGTCAAATACGAACTTATCAGTATTTATTACAGGAAATATCCACCCTGCTAAAAACAAAGGAGCAAAATGACAGTGAAGGAACAATTATCAGCATCAAATCAAAAGATAGTTCTACCAAATAAAGAATTAGTTGGTGTTAAAAAAGAATCTAAAAAAGAAATAGACGAATCATCAAAACTACCTGAACCAACAGGATGGAGAATTTTAGTTTTACCTTTTAAACAAAAAGAAAAAACTAAAGGTGGTATATTATTAGCAGATGAAACAGTAGAACGATCACAAGTAGCATCGACTTGTGGTTTAGTTTTAAGAATGGGTCCACATTGCTATGATAAAGAAAGATACCCAGAAGGACCCTGGTGTAAAAAAGGTGACTGGATTATCTTTGCAAGATACGCTGGATCACGAATTAAAATAGATGGGGGTGAGATAAGACTTCTCAATGATGATGAAGTTTTAGCGACCGTGGAAAACCCTGAAGATATATTCCACGAATTT
>Ga0209348_1000932_pt1 | contig 14689 bp, 11 predicted proteins | sample ETNvirenome_2_30_FD_184065 | JGI IMG/M metagenome (GOLD analysis project Ga0209348, IMG submission 184065) | Marine viral communities from the Pacific Ocean - ETNP_2_30 (SPAdes) (version 2) | ecosystem: Environmental > Aquatic > Marine > Oceanic | place: Pacific Ocean | collected 2013-06-22 | reverse complement strand
TTTTCAAGCTTTCGCTGCAATAGGAATTAAAGCAACAGTTCCAGACCCAGGTAATGCAGGTAGAACATATTTTAAAAATAATGAGTATTTAAAATGCGAAGTTACAGGATATAGTGACTCAACATCTTTATTGTCAATTTTTGGCGGACCTTCTGACGAAGGAAAGTCTCATAAAGGTTATTATGAGTTAAAAGTTGGATCTAAAACTATATTGGCACCACATGATGCTGTTGTTTTGTCAAGCATGGCTAGTAGTTACGATCAAAATCCTATTGCAGGCGGTCCAGAGTTATTAGAAGGATTTATGAAACCTGATAATGGTGACTCTAATAACTTAGAAATATTTAATCCTATAGTCAAAGCATTTGAATCATCAAGAGGTCGAGGTCTAGCAGGAGTAATAACTCAGCTAGACTATAATTACAATGACAGTACTTGGGAAACAAGTCGAATAGGATCAAAAGCACCCCAGTTTATGCGTGTTCAGCTTACGTTTTCACCAATTCATGATATACCACTTGGCCTTGATTATAAAGGTTTTATGAGAGCGCCGGCTTATAATGTCGGTAAAGTCAATAGGACTTTCTTTGGTGAGGTTTATGATACGTATAACAAAAATGGCAGTTCTGATGGTAATGGATTATCAGCAGCAATAAAAAAATATGAAGATCTACAAAACGATTTAAATGAAAAGTCTTAAGGTAGTGTGCAATGACTTTATCTAGATATAGACAATCAAGCTTAATAAAAAACAACAAAGCTGTTGGAACAAATATGGCTCGTGTGGCCGTATATAAAGCAGCCCAAAATGGTGATATATCAACTGATATTTACATTACAAGTCAAGGAGATAGACTAGATAAGCTAGCAGGAAGATTTTATGGTGACGGGACTTTATGGTGGGTAATAGCAGCAGCAAGTGGTATAGGTTGGTGGTTGCAGATTCCTGCAGGAGTTGTTTTAACAATTCCAACAAATATTGATCAAGTAAATAATTTGGTGTCCTAAAATGGCTGAAAGACCTTCTGGTGCAAACCCAATTAGAAGAAAAGATACAGGTAAATCACAACTTAGTCTTATTCTTGATAAATATAATTTTAAATCATATATTAACACTATTGATAGAGAAGAACTGCTGAAAGGAGTATCAAAAGGGCCTAATGAAGTTCCAATTAATTTAAGTAGAAATGGTGAGATTTCTGATACATTATTTTCTATATCAAGTGATCCAATATATACAATTGATTTTATTAAAGAAGATGCTAGAGGTTTTGGTGCAGTTCAAAATATAGGCAAAACATTACAAATAACCTTTGAAAATGTTTCCAATTCTATATTAAACATTAAGCCTTTTAATGATTCAGAAGTTATTTTAAAAGATAGTCAGGATGTGCAAATTCTTAACTTACAAAAAAACTCTTTTAGGCAAACGTTAAGTAAACATATTACAAATAAAGAAACTAGAACAATTGCTACTAATTGTAATATTCAAGGGCAAGTAATAGATGAATCTACTGGAATTGTAACATCTAATAGACCTTTTTCCATAAGAGAATTATTAAGTGATCCTGACATTAATAGAAACCCTAATACGAAACCTACTAAAAAAGACCCGCACTTATCGACATATCAAATATTTGATGAGTCTTTAGCAATAGGAAATAGACAAACTGCTGAGCTAGCAGTATTCCTTAATATGATTCCAACAATAGAACTTTCAAGGTGCGTGCCAATAATATCAGCTAAATTTAGTTTGCCTGAAAGAATTTTTAAAAGAAAAAGTAACGTAGTTGAAGAATTTACTATTGCAAATAATGCAGACTTTTTATATGGTTCAGAACCTAAGTCTGCTAAAGAAACAATGAGTGCTTATAGAGGTGATACTTTTATAAAAAAAATGGAAAACAATAAAGGTGCTTCTGCAACTAAACTAGGTATATCAACAAATTTAGATATATTTTTAGCTCCACAAACCATGGTAAATTCAGAAGAAAAATATAGCGGCGCAGATTCTGATTTTCCAGGAGCAACAAAAGCAGAATTTGGAAGAAGTAGCCCTGTTATTGATAAAATGAGGCCTTTTTTATCAATATCTTCTTTTGATATTGATGTTAAACCAACAAGAGGATTGTTAAGTTATAAAACAGCTCAACTAGAAATAGTTTTGCACGATAGAAGTAGAATGGCTGACGTTGCGCCTTTTATTAAACCAGATCTTTTTGGCACTTACGGATCTGAAATATCTGTTGAATACGGGTGGGCTCACCCGGATGGATCAAATCCTTTTGGAGCAATAATGAATTTAATGCGTGCTAGAGAAAAATATATGATTGTCAATAGCACGTTTAGTTTACAAGAAACGGGAGAAGTTAAAATATCTTTATCGTTAGCAATGCTCGGTGCCACAGATATTGTAAATACAAATATTTTTGGTTCTCCAAGTCTTAAGAATAGTATTAAGGCCTTTGAAGATCTTAGAAAACAGTTTGACGAAACAGTTTCTTCTATTAGCGGAAAAGACAACGACGGCGATTTTCAAAGTTATATTAGATTAGCAAATGAAATTCAAAGCTCTTCAACTTTTGGAAAAGACTATATTTCTAGATTAGAAAAACTAATTAATTCCAGAAATATAGGCGATTCCTCCGATGTTGATGATATTTTAAGGTCCCGGGCAAGAGAACTAAAAAATAAAATTGTAAGCATTAATGAGACAAAAGGATCAATTTACAAAGAATATAATGCTGTGTTTAGTAATAAGCATGATCCTTATCTTTCATTTGAAGTTTTATTAGATCTAGGATTAATAAATGATAAAGGCGTTGTAATAGATGAATCAAACAAGTCAAAAAGTATAGATAACTATATTTCGTTTGGAAAAGTTGTTTTAGCAATACTTGGTAAGAATTTAATACAAACTAAAAGATTTAATGAAGTTCAGCTAATATTTTATAATACAAATAGCAAATGCTCTAAAGCATCTAGCGTTAATATTGCAAACTTGCCAATAAGTAAAGAAGAATTAAAAACTTTTATAACAGAAGTAATTCAAAAAAGACTTGATCAACTTTCAATAGGTGCTTTAATTCAAAATTTAAGTAAAAGATTTATAGAGAACAAAGCTAGTCTTTTATTTGGATTTAAAGGAATTTATATTTATGACGCTAAAACAGGTAATACTAAAATTCCTGAAGGATTAACGGAAAGATCAGCTGCAGCTTCACAAAAAGAAATATTATATAGAACATATTTTACTGATACTGAATATGATGTTTTAAAAAGGGCAATTAGAACAGATGTAAGTAAACTTACCGATAAACAAACTAGAGCATTAACTAGAAAAGTTGACTTTGTTCCTCCACGTATAGGATTTTCTACAGAAGTAATATACAAGTCTGATAAAAGTCAACTAAATAATTTAAATGTATCACCTGAACCTGTTTTTTCTTTTAAAAGCACTAATCGAGAAGATGATACAATTTTAAGAGTTCATATCTTTGATAAAGCAAATACTCCGTTTCAAGGAGCATATGATCTTATAACAGAAGGTATAAAGTCTGATTTTAAAACTCTTAATCAAGAAATGATTGTTAATCGTGAAGACTTAACTAAAAGAGGTAGAGGCAGAAATCTTAGGCAATTTAATAAGGAACTAAACGAAAGATTTAAAGTAATAAATGCTAAAGTTAGAGAAGGAAATGAAACTTCAACTGATATTGTCTTAAATACTAGATTTGGTGCTGTAAAAGAAACTTATAAAAAAATAATGCCTTCTTTAACTTATGGATCGCAAAATAGTGCAATAAAAAACGCATCATTTCAAACAATAAATGAAGGTAGACTAGCAACGGTTTTTATAACAAGAGCAGACAGAGAATTAGAGACCGGGCGCAATATCTTAAAAAAGTCTGTAGGCATAGGAGCTGATGATTTACCTTTAAGAGTACTTCCATCAAAAGTAGACTTAACAACAATAGGTTGTCCAGTTATAAACTTTGCGCAAAGTATGTTTTTTGACTTTGGCACAGGAACAACAGTAGATAATTTATATAATGTTGTAGGGATAAAACATAGTATTGGGCCAGGAAAATTTGAAAGTGGATTAACGCTTCAATATGGAGATGTATACGGTAAATACGAAAGCAGAATAGTTTCAGAACTAGCACTTGAAAATTCTTTAAAACAAATACAAAGAGCAGCTAGGGAAGAAGCTAAAAGAATTGCAGAAGAAAGAGCTGCTATAGAAAAAATGGAAGCAGCGGCTGCTTATAGAAGGTTGCCGCCTGGTAGAAATAGCGATTTTATTTTTAACATTTTTGAAATTTGAGGTTTAAATGAGCAACTTAAGAGTAGGAGGTTTTACAAACCTTAGTGAAGATAATAATTTATCATATACACCTAATATACAATCAGGATTTTCTGGAATAATAATACCTCAAATTTTAAATGTAGGCAATACATTTAATATTAACCCTATTGTAAGCGAAAAGCTAACAGCAAATGAAAACTTATCAAAAGTTTTTAAAAATTCTATTATTGATACTTCTTACGGAAAAATATTGGCTCAAGGAAAAATTAGTTTAACAAAAATATATAAAAATGAACCGTACAATATAGAAAATCAATTAAGGTTATTCAATAATCATATTAAAATAAATAAAGAAGCTGTTAGCTTAAAAAACTTGAAAATTCCAAATGTAGGTATGCTTTTAGGCGGAAATTTAACTGCAAGAAGCAAACTGTATAAAAATTCTCAGTGGCTAACAGTAAACGATAGCATTGGACCGAGATTCGATGTATTTTATATCAAATATGATTCTACAACTCAAAGAGGCGGAATATTAAGTATTCAAGAAATATCTTTAAAGCTTTTTCAAAACTATAAAGCAAGACTCTATACACCTAAAAGACCGAAAACGTCTGCTAAGATAAATTTAGCAACTTCAAATTTTGGAATATCACATGCTGCTGGAAGTGCAATAAATTCTAGTATAATTGATGGAAAAGATATTTCTTTTGAATTAAAAACAATTCAACCTTTTTTTAATACAACAAATAATAAAATTACATTAAATTCTAGAGCTATAAATGGTGATTTAGAAGAATTTGATGGATTCATTACTTTACAAAAATTAACGCCTATTCAGTTTAGAACTCTAATAAATGAATTTGCAAAAGTTAATGATAAAAAAAGTGAAAAAATAATTAGTAATACAAATAATAATTTTAGAAATGCCAACATAGACAATGCATACTTAGTGCCAAATTCAGAATATTCAATGAATTATATTAACTTGCTATTTTCAATGTTAGTTATAGAAGTCAAGCCTTTAGTTAAAAAATTTGATGATGTTCAATATTTCATATATGAATACTTTATTAATAAAATTTATTATGCAATTAGAAATCCAGAAAATTCTAACTTCAATGATTTTGATATTCTTAATAATAATTTAATTAAAGATTATCGTAAAAGGCCTACAATTGATTTAAATAACAAATTAAAAGAAATATACAATAGAAAAAAGCGTAATATTTTTTATTACCAATATACTGAAAAGTTAAATAGTGAAGAAGTTAGTAAAATAAACCCGTTTCTTAAAAATTTATATAAGTTAGTAAATACTGAAATTGCTAAAGACTTATGCAGAAAAATTGCTAATCATGCAACTTATGTTAAATTTTTAGATAGTAATACTTTAAGCTCGCGTTTCCTTTCAAATTCTGCAGGCGTGTCCGAAACAACTTTAGAATATAAATTAAAAAGAATTCTTATAAAAGATGCCCTTAATGTTGTAAATTAGATAAATATTTTTTATAATTCTCATATGAGTTTTATAAATATTAAAAATTTATTTTCAAAAGATATTGAGTTTCCTTATGAAATTGATTGTATCTTTGATTTATCTTTTTTTCAAAATAAATTTTTAAAAGATAACTTAAACAAAACCTTTCTTGTTAAAGAAACATCTTTTAATAGTGACGTAGAAAAGCATTTAAATATTTTTAAAAGTCTTGACGTAAAAAATATAAGTCTCGTTGAGTCTTTGCCAAGAAACAAAAAAAATAGTCTTATAAAATTTGTAAAAGATGAGATACAATTTTTTATAGAAGAAGCTAAATTAAGTAGATATTTTTCTGTTTATAAAAATCAACAAGATCTATACAAAAATATAACTAAATATAATGTAGATTCTAAAGCATTAAATGCTTATCTATTGTTAGAACAAAATGAAACTTTAAAATCAAATTTATTAGGTTTTAAAAATAATAAACAAGTAGAATATTCTAGATCAAAAACTTCAACAGGTCGTTTATCATCTAAAAGCCAAGCAAATATTTTAACTCTTCCAAAAAAATATAGAAATATATTTAAATCATCCTTTGAAAAAGGTAAGTTATTTTATATTGACTTTGTTTCTCTTGAACCTAGAATTATGCGTAAATTAGGAGGTTGGGATTGTCAAGGTGACATCTATGAAGAAATTATGTTAAATCTAGAATTAGACATAGACCGTTCAATTATAAAGCAAGCAATAATTTCAGCTGTATATGGTTCTTCAAAAAAGAGTTTGTATTCAAAAATATCAAAAGACAAAGTTGATCAACTATGCAATTATATTGACAATTATTTGTGTGTTAATCAATGTCTTGAAATGGCTCAAGAAAGCAGCGAAAATGGACATAGAACAAACTTTTGGGGTCGCGTCTTATGGAATAATCATGTCACCGAAGAAAATATCATATTAAACAATTATGTACAGTCTACGGCAGTTGACGTTGCCTTGAGTGGATTTGCTAAAATTTATAAAAAACTAAATAAAAATCAAGCAAAACCTATCTTTATTATTCATGATGCTCTCATGATCGATGTTAAAGAAGATTATATCGATGAATTTATAAAAGAAGTTAAACAAGGATATAATTGCAATAGACTTGGTAATTTTCCAATCAGTGTAGAGGATTTATATGGAACGAAATATTGAAGAAATCTGGGGCAAATACGAAGGTCTTTTAAGAAGACTATCTGATCATAACCTTAATACATTACTTAACGAGCAAGGGCAAAGAATTGCTGAATGCACATTTAATACGTCATCAAGTGAATCTTTTACTGGTCCTGGCGGCTTAGTTGAATTTTGTCTAGAAGTAGCAAAGGCTGCAAGAAGTCTAAACGAAGCATTAGGATTAAACTGCTCAACAAAAAGCATTTTGCTTACAGCGCTTCTTTCAGACTTAGGGCGTATTGGTGATCTAGAACAAGACACATTTTCTATTCAAGATTCTGACTGGCATAGAGAAAAACTAGGTCAACTTTATAAGTGGAACGAAGAATGTGATAAAATGTCAATGACACATAAAACATTATTTCTGCTTCAACATTACGGTGTTAAACTTACTAAAGAAGAATGGTTAGCAATTCAATTATCAGGTGGAATGCATTATGAAGAAAATAGATTCTATGCAGGACATAATAAAGGCCTACTTTTTCTTATTCAAACAGCAAGGCAGCATATTTTAAATAAATAGTCTGGTAATAAATAGTAACAAGGAGTTATTATGAAAAGATTACTAGAAAGTTATATTAAGGAAGTTTTATCTGAAAAGAAAATAATGTCAAAAGAAAAGCATGGTAAATATAAGGAGTCTTGTGGATGTTCTGAAGGTGAAATTTGTGATGAATGTGGCCCTTCTGAAGTGGATGAAATATCTTCAGTTGGCGGTGTTAGTGGTAGTCCACCTTCAATAACTGGTGTTATTACACCGTTAGGTGCAGGTTCAAGAGGTAAAGTTAGATATGCCGACCCAAAAACTAAAGATTCTCCAATAGAAGGTCCAAGTAAACACCTTAGAAAAAGTAATAAAAATAGCAAGAAAAAAAGAAAAACTAAAAAATAAACATTGTTTGTAAAAAAGATAAAATAAATATATTATACAGTCGCCATTAGGTGGCTGGCTTAAAAAAATAAAAAATTAAACAGTTACCAAACAAAAACATTTAAACATTTAACAAGGAGAAAAATATGGCAATCGATATGGATGCAATTCGTCGTAAACTTGGTCAACTTAGCGGTGCAAACAGCAAGCGAAACATTATGTGGCGCCCAGAAGAAGGTGAGGAAACAACAGTTCGACTTATCGCTTATCCTAATAATGATGGGCAACCATTTAAAGAGCTAATGTTTTACTATAACATTGGTAATAACCCAGGACTTTTGGCACCTTACCAATTCGGTAATCCAGATCCTATTCAAGAACTAATTACTAAACTTCGTGATGATGGAAGTAAAGAAAGTTATGAGTTAGCTAAAAAGCTATATCCAAAGATGCGTTGTTTTGCACCAGTTATTGTTCGTGGTGAAGAAGATAAAGGCGTTCGACTTTGGGCATTTGGCAAACAAATCTATCAGTCACTTCTAAATTATATGCTCGATGAGGACTATGGTGATATTACAGACGTAAGTGAAGGTAATGATCTTCGCATTAATTGTTTCAAAGCACCTGGAAAAATGTGGGCAACAACTGAAGTTAGACCTCGACCAAAGTCTACTCCACTTTCTGAGTCTGCAGATCAAATTCAGAAGTGGACAGGCAATGTTCCAAGAGTTGATGATCTTTATGAGGCTAAGTCTTATGAAGAGCTAGAGCGAATTGTTAATGCATGGCTTAATGGTGATGATGAAGAGTCATCTTCTAGTAGCACTGGAACTACACGTGGTGGCAGTCAAACAGCATCATCTCCAGCAGTTGTTCGTGATGAACCAAAAGCTTCCGAGCCTGTATCTTCTAAGTTTGAGTCTCTTGATGCTGCTTTCGCTGAACTTGAGGATGACGCGTCTCCTTTCTAAATAATTTTGTAAAAAGTTAAGACCGTTGATAAAATACCTCTTGTAACCAGGAGGTATTTTCATATGGCTAGAAAGAAAAAAGCAGATCCCGTAGTTGAAACCAGTGGTGCAGCAGAAGACTTTACCGCTGATCTTATTAAGTCGTTAAACAAAGAAAGAGGAACTCGTGTAGCATATAATCTTAGCACAGATGAATCTCCTACACATGTTAATAGGTGGATTAGCACAGGTTCACAACTATTAGACTATATTGTTTCTAATAGAAGAAATGGTGGTCTTCCAGAAGGACGTATTGTAGAAATATTTGGGCCTCCGTCTATTGGTAAGTCACATATCGCAACACAAATTGCTAGATCTACACAGCAAATGAACGGTATTGTTGTATATATCGATACTGAAAATGCAACAAGTATTGAAAATCTTAATGCTCTTGGCGTAGATATTAATAAGCGATTTGTTTATGTAGACACACATTGCACTGAAGAGGTTCTTTCTATTGCTGAAAGCACTATTCTTAAAGCAAAGGCAATGCAAAAAGATGTTCCTGTAACTATTATTTGGGACTCTGTCGCTGCATCATCACCTCGTGCAGAGCTTGTTGGTGATTATGATAAAGAAAGTATTGGTCTTCAGGCTCGTGCTATCTCAAAAGGAATGAGAAAGATTACAGGTGTTATTGCTAATGAAAATGTTCTTATGGTTTGTTTAAATCAGATTAGAACAAAAGTAGGTGTAATGTATGGAGATCCAACAACTACACCAGGAGGCATGGCAATTCCTTTCCATTCTTCAGTTCGTATTAAACTTGGTGCAGGATCACCTATTCTTGATAAAGATAAACATCCTATAGGAATTAACGTTTCAGCAAAAACAATTAAAAATAAAGTAACAGCACCATTCAGAACAACAAACTTTCAAATTCATTTTGGAATTGGAATTAAAGAACATGAAGAAGTATTTGATATTTTAAGAAAACATGGCCCTGAAACTATTGATAATCATGTTGTAGAAATTAGCGGTAACGGGGCATGGAAACATCTAAATGTAGCTACACTTGACGGAGAAATTGTTTTTGAAAAGAAGTTCTACAAAGCAGACTTTTATAAGATTATGCGAGGTGTAGAAACAAAGCCTTATGTAGACGCTTTGCTTGAAAGAGCTATGGTTAAGTCTAGAGTAACAGAAGAAGATGTGCATATTGACGCAGAATCTTACGAAGAGATGTCTGCTATTGCAGAACATATTGATGTAAGTGGCTTGGAGTAAAATGCAGCCTGAAATCTTAATAGATGGTCTTAACGTTTTTATGAGACACTATTGCGCAAACCCTACAGTTTCTCTTCATAACACACAATGTGGAGGAATTTTAGGGTTTTTGCGTAATATACAACACTTATGTGATAGGTTTAGACCTTATAAAATGACAATTGTATGGGAAGGAGGAGGTTCAAGTAGAAGAAGAGCAATAGAACCTAACTACAAACAAGGTAAAAGACCTGTTAAATTAAACAGAAGCGGTTATTATTCAGATAGATACGATACCAAAGACAATAGAGATGATCAGCTTAAAACTTTAATAGAAATTCTTAAATACATTCCAGTTACGCAGATATATGTAAATGATTGTGAAGCTGACGACGTGATTGGTTATATAAGCAAGAATAAAAAAGCTGGTCAGCGTAAAATTTTGGTTACTTCTGATAAGGATTATTACCAGCTTATAGACGATGACAATGTTATTTGGTCACCAAATCAAAAGAAGATAATAGATAAAGAAGAAGTTTTAGCTAAATGGGGCGTTTCTGCAACAAACTTTTGCACAGCTAGATGTTTTGTAGGTGATCAAAGTGACGGAATCAAAGGTGTAAAAGGTGCTGGTTTTAAAACAATGTTAAAACATTTTCCGCAGCTTCAAGAAAATGACTTTATCTCTGTTGAAGACATTATTGAGAAGACAAAAAATCTTCAAAGTAGTGCTAAAGTTGTAAAAGAGATAATTTCAAAGGAAGATAGACTTAAAAAAAATTGGCAATTAATGTATCTAGATAGCACATGTCTATCATGGCAGCAGATAAAATCTATCAATTATCAATATGACAATAAGGTTAAAAAGGAAAATAAAATGGATTTAATGCGCGTTATGATGCGTGAAGGTCTTAATAATTACGACGTCAATAATCTACTCATTTCAGTTAAAGCATCCATTATTATTTAGGAGATTAAATGTCTGAGAAAAACTTTTCCAAATACGGAAAGACTTTTCAAGAAAAAGTATTTCAAAGTATGCTCACCGATAAAGACTGGTCAGCACAAATGGTCGAGGTAATGACACCTGAGTATTTTGATATTAAATACTTACAATACCTTTGCGAAAAATACTTTACTTACTTTGCAAAATATAAGTCTTTTCCAACACTTTCACTACTAGTAACAATTATTAAAGATGAACTTATTAGTAGTAAAGATGTTGCGCTTCGGGATCAAATCATTGAGTATCTTCATCGAATGAAAACAAGTCCTGATATGTGTGATATTGCATATGTTAAAGAAAAGTCCCTTGAGTTTTGTAAAAGACAAGCATTTAAAGAGGCGTTGGAAAAGTCTGTTGAACTAATTCAAACAGACAAGTATGAACATGTTGTTGATATTATGAAAAATGCTGTATCAGTAGGCCTTCCAAATAGTAACGGTCATGACTTCTTTGAAGATCTAGAATCACGCTTTGTTGCTATTAATCGCCAAGTATGTCCTACTGGTTTAGGTCGCTTAGACTCTCAAGATATTCTTCGTGGTGGTCTTGGCCGAGGTGAGCTAGGTGTAGTTGCAGCAAATACAGGTGTTGGTAAGTCTCATTTCTTAGTAGAAATGGGTTGTGCTGCAATGCGTGTTGGTAAAAATGTTGTTCACTATACTTTTGAGCTATCTGAACACGAAACAGGTAAAAGATATGACTCGAATCTTTGTAACATTCCTAGCAATGAAGTAATTGAAAGAAAAAAAGAAGTTATTGATAAATACAAAGATATGGACTTAGGTAGACTTGTTATTAAAGAATATCCTACTGGAGGTGCTTCTGTAGTAACAATTAGAAACCATATTGAAAAGCTTATGCTTAAAGGTTTTGTGCCTTCTATTATCATTGTAGACTATGCTGATGTAATGAAATCAACAAGAGCTTATGACTCCTTGCGACACGAGCTAAAGCTTATTTATACAGAACTTCGTAACCTTGCATCTGATCTTAATGTTCCTATTTGGACAGCATCACAGGCTAATAAAGATTCTGCTAAATCTGATATTGTTGGTCTAGAAAATATGTCTGAAGCATATGGTAAAGCTCAAGTTGCTGATATTGTTCTTTCTATTAGTCGAAAACCAACAGAAAAAGCTGATGGTAGCGGTAGAATCTTTGTTGCTAAAAACCGAGCAGGCCGCGATGGTCTTTTATTTCCGCTAAGTATTGATACTGCAAGGTCTAAGTTTAAAATCTTAGATGATACAGAACTAACACTTAATGAAGCGGTTGCTCAAGATAATAATGCTATGAAAAATATTCTTAAAGAAAAGTGGAAAGAGGTAAATAATAATCATGGTTAGAATTTGTTTAAGTGACGAACTACACAGTGTGCTTTCAGATAATAAAGTTGATCCACAATCTGAATATATTCCTGCTTACGGTGGTGAAAGTGCAGGTTTAGATCTTTATAATTGCGGTCCAACAATTCATATTAAACCTTCAAGTTATAAACCATCTGTATCTACTGACACACAAGTTAATAAAGTTTTAATTCCTACAGGTATAAGAATTGATGTTCCACGTGGTTATGTTGCCTTAGTTCAAGAAAGAGGATCTATAACAAAGACACCTTTAAAAGTTCGTGCCGGTGTAATTGATAGTGGTTATACAGGAGAAGTTTTTGTAAATTGTATAAATACTGGTCCCGATGTCTATACTATTTATAATAAAAATAAACTGCCATTTCAAATTGTAGTAGTGAAGTGCGACAATGATTTTCAGGTCGTATCTGAAGAGGAATACTTAAATCTAACCTCTACTGCTCAAAGACAAGACGGGCAAGTAGGAAGTTCAGACTAAGGGGAAAAAGTGGAAAATTATCACAGTATTATTGTCGATAAAAGTAGAGATAAAAGTCTAAACAAGTTTTCAATTGACTTGCTAAAAAATTACTATATGTTATCTGAAGAAGACTCTCCCCAAGAAGCTTTTGCAAGAGCAGCACTAGCTTTTTGTGCAGGAGATAAAGAACTAGCTCAAAGAATTTATGATTATGCTTCTCAACAGTGGTTTATGTTTTCTTCACCAATCTTATCAAACGCGCCTAAACCAGATAGCACATCAAGAGGGTTACCTATCTCTTGTTTTCTTTCATACGTAGACGATAGTCTAGAAGGATTAATGGATCATAGCGAAGAACTAAGGTGGATGAGTGTTAAAGGAGGCGGTGTAGGAGGACATTGGTCAAGTATTAGAAGCAATAGTGAAATTTCTCCTGGCCCTATTCCTTTTCTCAAGACAGTTGATGCTGATATGACTGCATACCGTCAAGGTAAAACACGTAAAGGTAGCTATGCTGCTTATATGAATGTTTCCCATCCAGACATTATAGAGTTTTTAAATATTAGACTGCCAACAGGTGGCGATGTAAATAGAAAATGTTTTAATCTGCATAATGCAGTAAATATTACAGATGACTTTATGGAAGCTGTAGTTAATGGCGACAACTGGAATCTTTTAGATCCTAACGATGGTTCTATTAGAGATACAGTTAAAGCTAGAGACTTATGGCAAAGAATTCTTATTACAAGATTTAGAACAGGTGAACCTTATCTTAACTTCATTGATGAGGCAAATAGACGTTTGCCAAAGTTTCAAAAAGATCTTGGTTTAAAAATTCACGGTAGTAACTTATGTAATGAAATTCATCTTCCTACAAATAAAGATAGAAGTGCTGTTTGTTGTCTTTCATCGCTTAATTTAGAAAAATATGAAGAGTGGAAAGATACAACAATTGTAGAAGATCTTATTACATATCTTGATAACGTACTTCAATATTTTATTGACAAAACAGAAAACATGAATGGACTTCTCAAAGCAGGAAATTCTGCGTTTAAAGAAAGAAGTCTTGGATTAGGTGCCATGGGTTTTCACTCTTTTTTACAAAGTAAAAATATTCCATGGGAATCAGCAATTGCAAAGTCACTAAATATGAAGATTTTTTCAACAATTAAAGAAAGAGCTTTTAAACAAACACAAAAGTTGGCTCAAGAAAGAGGAGAGTGTCCGGACGCCAAAGGTCACGGAGTTCGTAATAGTCATCTGTTAGCTATTGCACCTAATGCTAACTCTTCTATTATTGCTGTAACTTCACCTTCTATTGAACCTTGGAAAAGCAATGCATTTACACATAGAACAAGAGTTGGTAGTTACTTAGTAAAAAATCCTCATTTAGAGAAAGTATTAAGAGAACAAGCAGAGTCTGTAACAGACATAAAATATGGTCAAGATAAATTCGTAGAAGACCACTGGAAGTCTATAATATTAAATGAAGGATCAGTTCAACACTTAGACTGGATGTCAGACTGGCAAAAAGAAGTATTTAAGACAGCATTTGAGCTAGATCAAAGATGGTTAGTCGATCATGCAGGTGACAGACAAGAATTTATATGTCAAGGTCAAAGTGTTAATTTATTCTTTCCAGCTGGAACAGAAAAGACATATGTTAATAGTGTTCATTTAAGAGCATGGAAAAGGAAATTAAAAGGTTTGTATTACCTACGTACAAATGCAGGAGCTAGTGCAGAAAAAGTAAGTGAGAAGA
>Ga0209348_1000931_pt1 | contig 14700 bp, 20 predicted proteins | sample ETNvirenome_2_30_FD_184065 | JGI IMG/M metagenome (GOLD analysis project Ga0209348, IMG submission 184065) | Marine viral communities from the Pacific Ocean - ETNP_2_30 (SPAdes) (version 2) | ecosystem: Environmental > Aquatic > Marine > Oceanic | place: Pacific Ocean | collected 2013-06-22 | reverse complement strand
ACATTACACTATTGACAAACTGTTATTTAAGTTAAAATCAAAAAGAAAATTAGTTCATTCTCAGTTTTATGTCAAGAAATTATAAACCATTACCCCCAATTTGGCGGTTGAATGAGTTATTTATGCTATCAGATTGCTGCCCGAACGGGTTAGTTTGGCGTATAAATAAGGCAAGAAATAAACCAGGTGATCCAGTTGGTAAGTTAAACAAATCAACTGGATATTATATGGTATCCATTGATAACGAAGTATATATGGTTCATCGTATTGTTTATTACTTAAGGATGGGAATTGCTCCTGATGCACATAGCGTACAACATCTAGGAGAAACTAAAGATAATAGGACACCTTTGATTGAGACTTATAAGACACCTTCTAATAAAAAGATTATGGCTTCGGGTTTTAAATTATAATGGCTAATGTAATAAAAACTTTTGAAACTACAAACTTTAAATGTGTAAAAAGCATCAATAAATTAACTGATTCAGAGTTACATAAACATGGTTATTATCGAGGATATCAATGTCCCCATGGTCATCAAATAAGGGATTTAGAATTTCATTGGTGTTATGAATGTGTAGTCAAAATTAAATCCAATATATGTGGCTTTGATTTGAACTTTTTGAGCAACGATTTTAAAAATAAATATTATAAACTTTGGAAAAAAATAGATATAAAAGACCCTGATGAGTGTTGGAATATGAAACTAACAGGCAATAAGAGTCCTAATAGAATATGTTTCCCTTCTTATAGGACATTTTATAGTAGACAAAAATCAGAGAATGTAAATGCACATAAAGCTATCTACCAATGTGCTTGGGGTGATATTGGATCTATGAGTGTCACTCGTCTATGTGGCAACCCGTGGTGTGGTAATCCTTTGCATATGATCTCCAGTTGGAATGCAGGCTTTCCTCCTTCAAAATTAACTCCTTTTCATATAGATTTTGATGCTCAGAAATTAATGAGAATATCTAAAGCTAGGATGTTAAATAGAGATCAAGAAGTAATCAAAGCTTCTTACAAATCAACCATTGCACATCCTTTGCATGTGGAGGCTGCTCCAGATTATGATGAAGGGTAGGACTATAGAATAAGATATGGCTCGTGTAAGTCAAAGACCGCAGAGACAGAGAACGTCAAACGACCCTTTACCACTGGGTTCTTTCAGCTCTACTTCTATTAGACTTCTTACAGGAAATCTAGGTCCTGTATCTAGACCTAATAGAGGAGGATATGGAGGAGGTTCTTTTAATCATTGGTTTAAAGTAAAACTAGAAACAGCTGGATGGATAATAATTGCTAATGGATCAACTAAACCAAAGTTTATAAATGTATCTGCTTACGATTTAAATAAAAACCCTATAGAAGGAAGAGCTATATTCCAGGCAGATAGCATTGATCAGTTTAGTTCTGAGGGGGTAAGACAGTATCCTTATTTAGGAACAGTTCAAGGAGCACAATCAGATTCATACCATACCTTTGATGCAAGACGATTAGATAGAGGAGATGATAGATACTTTGCTTTACCTGTAGGAGAATATTTAATCTGCATATCTAGTGTCAGAAATGAGCCAGTAGATTATTCTGTAGGTGTAGTAGTTGAGATTTCAGATCCATTCCCAGTTCTACTTCTAGAAGATTTCACACGTTTATTGTTCGAAGATACTGCTACTCAGGACAACATAATATGTGATACAACTCCTAACTTCACTGGAGATGACGCTCATGACCACTCATTAACAGAATGGAAATCAGCATGGAGTAGAGAAAGACAAGCAGATGAACCTTTCCCAGAATTTTTAACAGCTTACACAACCACACTGTAAAAATGAATGCTACAAAACTCTATAATCTACTGTTAGATGCAAAAGCAAAAACAGTTAATAGAAAAAGTATGACAGATAAATTTAAAAAAACATGTGAATTAATGCCTTACTTACCTCAATGTAAGGTTTATGACGTATAGGATAAGCAGAAAAAATAAAGTAATAACATCTAAATTAACTAATGGTGATAGGTTTAAAGTAATAAGAAGAGCCTTTAAATTTCCTACCAGTAGTGGTTACTTTTGGTTAATTGCTATGGTAGCTTCTAGAAGTAACAGGGCTTTGAATGATTGGATAAGAGAAAGGAATAAAAGAAAAAGAGTTAAAAAATTAAATAACTTTCACCCTAAAAAGAGAGATGTAAAAGCCTTACGTATAGCTGTAAATGCTGCAAAAGATTGGATAAAAGAAATACCTGATGGAGATGCTTTAGTATTCAGGGCTGAAGGTGCGAAAGCAGATCAACTATTTAGAATTTATAAGAAATGGTTTGAAACTCATGAAGAGATACCTTGGGTGATATCCGAAGAACATAAATCATTTTTCTTTTATAAGAAAAGGCTCTAGAATAGGAGTGTTAACCACATAAAAAAATGATTGCTTTAATTAAACCAATATTGATAAAATTTGCTACTTCAGATTCAGTTAAGAAGTTAGTAATTCAATTGCTAGAAAAATTAGTTGAGTCTACTGACACAGAATTAGATGATGCTGCTCTAATAATGGTCAAAAAAGGACTAGGATTTCCTGTTACAAAGAAGTAATAGCTTAAAATTAATGTAGCATTACGTTTATATATGGAAGCTGCAAAAGAAAAGCAAGAGCCAAAGAAAAATCCTATCAGTAAATTGAAGGAGGCTATTGATGACAAAGAAGAACAATTAGAGATTCTAGGAACTTTCATACGCTTGGGCGTTATGGTATGGGCCGGATTCATAATTTCTTTGAATTATATCACTTTTCCAGGTTTAGCAAAAGATGGTGGACCTAAGGACATCACTTTCATAGCAAGCGTTTTCACGGGTTGTCTCGCCACATTTTCGGTAGATGTGGGTAAGAAAAAGAAAGAAAGTAAAGAAGGGTCTAAACCATCCTCATCAGCTATACCTACCCAAATTATACATATAGAACAGGCTCCTTTAAAAATAACTACTGACACTAAGAAAAATGTATAGCAACAGAGAAAACAAAAGATTATCTATCTTTTCAATCTCTCTTGCTCTTTTATTAGGTGCATCCAACATCTCCTTGATTACTTACTTGGTAAGTACAGCGAATCATAAATCAATACCTTCTTTTGATATACCGGTTGGTCCTTATACTTCTTATCGTTTAACAGCAACTAAGAATGGATATACTCTTTCTTATAGAGCAAACGATCCAAAGAAACTTATAACTCGTACAAGAACATCTAGCCCCAAAGGACTATTTGGAGGTAAGACAGAAGAAGTAGATTTATACGAAGAGAATACTCTCCTTGGTAAAGTATCCTCTAAAGATGGAGAAGTAATCACTGATGAAATGATTGCTTGTATTAAAACTGAAGGAGCTGGAGAATCTACTGGTAGGTTAATAGGAACATCTATCGGAACACAGGCTGCACCTGCGGTTACTCAAGTGCCAATAGTAGGCTGGTTGGCTGCTGGCTGGATTGCAATGCTTGGTGGTAATAAAGGAGCAGAAGTCGGAGGAGAGATAGCAAAGTCCTTTAATGATTGTTAATTATGTTTGTTAAAAAACTTACGCTTGTTACAGGCGGTTTCGATCCAATACATAGTGGTCATATTGAATACTTCAAAGAAGCAAGTAAACTATCTGATTTCTTAGTTATTGGTTTAAATAGTGATGAATGGCTTATAAATAAAAAGCAACAAGCATTCCAAGACTGGGATGAAAGAGCTAATATCATCAAGCATTTAAACATGGTTTCAATGGTAATAGACTGGGATGACTCAGATAAAACAGCCTGTGGAGCCATAGAAAAATGCTTATTGATAGCTGATGAAGTTATCTTCGCTAACGGAGGAGACAGAATAATCGGTAATACACCAGAACTAGATGCTTATGGAAGAAACAAAAGAGTAACATTTCAGTGGGGAATAGGAGGAGAATACAAGATTAACAGTAGCTCTTGGATTCTGAATAATTATTACAAAGATCGAGCGATGATAGACTTTAAGTAATACTTGTCTATAAATAAAATGTTGAAGTATTTATCATTATTAATATTACTTTTCTTTCCTACATCACTGAGAGCTAATATTTATCACTCAATATCCAGCTCAGTACAACTGGAAGTCCATGCTGCCGGAACCAACGCTGACCGTATTGGAAATTCATATAGCATTTCTGGAACAGGAGTTAATACTACCGACGGAACAACTACAGGATCAGTGGGAGGACTAGGAGCAGCCACTAATGGAGTGAATGCTTACACAGCAATTACAGGTTCTCAGCTTACTGCCGGAGATGCCTTCAGTTTCAGTTCTAGCTACACAGCTGGTGATACTGTAGCTACAAGTTTAACAGTTGGTGAAGTCTCACCTTTCGGAGACCTTACAAGCACAACAGCAGGTGTAGCAGGGTCACTTGCAGGTACAGTCGATACGAAAAATGATATAACAATGGTGGCGGGAGGAGCTGGTACTACTGTGACTGGTCAATTTGTAGTGGGCTTGACTCTGGATTAGTGAAACGGCTGTTATTGCTGCTTCTATTTTTATCTGTTCCTGTAAAGGCTTCTCCTATTTCGGGTGCCTTCACTACAGGGACTATGAATTCTACTACCACGACAACCCAAACTATCGTTGAATCTGTGGTCTCGAAGGACTATAATTCAGGATATACCTATACCATTGCTGGCACTGGCATTGAGATGCAAAATAGCGGTAGTATGGTACCAAGTGCTGTAAACACAACTGGAACTACAGATGGGGTTAGTTATTCATGGACTGGTTTAGATCTCAGTACAAAACCAACGTGGAAGCAAACAGAAAACGGAGCAGCCTTTCAATTAAGCGAAAGTTATTCTGGACCAGGCTTATCCAATGTCACAACTATAAATCGTCAAATAACCGTAGAAAGCACTCAAGTCACACAATCAATATTCCAAAGATAGCTTTACTATTACTGCTCTCTCCTACATCAGTATTAGCTAATGCAGTAAGTCAGTCAAACACTGGAAGTGTTACTAATCAAAATTATAATGTCAATAATGGAAATTTTCATACCAACCAATATGGTGGAAATATAGTCTGTCAGGGACCTATGATGAACATTACTCCCTTCTCAACATTTAATACAAACTTCCAGAAACCTTTTGATCATAGGTATGAAACACCGGTATATGATCCTACAGATATAGTAGGAGATTTTGATGATGATGGTAATCCTATAGGAGATGGAACACCTGATAATCCCGGTAATATTCTTTATTGGCAGCAAAATTATTCAGGTACTAACAAAGATTCTTATTCTTTAGGAACAGGAATCACATTAAATTTCAGTATCCCATTAGATAGAAAACTTGGTAAGTTATGCAAAGATGCTGCTTCAACACAAATAGGTATTCAAAAACAGAAGTTAAAGAACCTCGAACTCGAATGGCATGTCGCTAGAGTAAAACACTGTGGTGAATTAATGCAGAAAGGTATAAACGTAAAATCTGACTCACCTTTTTTTCAGGTGTGTAAAGATATTTTTTTAACACCAAAGCCTAATCAGATTGAGTCTCACTATCATTCTGTTTCTTCCGAGAAGAAGTAATTTTTTTCATAATGTTCTTTGTTGCAGCTTTGATTATATTTATTAAAGCAGGTGAGGTCGCCGCTATAGAGGCTATAATGACTGTATTTATAACCAATGATGGTTCAGGCATCCAAGTAGAGACATAATCAACATCTTCCCAAATGGTTAGGCATTGTGTCTTGTCTTCGTTATATTTAAACTCCTTAATTCGTTCTAAGCGTTTCTCATTTGCGAATGAGCCTACCCTCAATTTTGAATTAGGATCTGGGCAGGGAGGAAAGAATGTTCTTTCTTCTTTCTTCTTTGGTACTTCTGTCTTTGCTGTCTCTTTAAGTATTACTGGTTCCTCTGTTTTCTCCTCCTTTACTTCATCATTTGAGTAGATCATCTTAGAACGATCATACTGAAGAGGATATATCTCAGGTACTTCCCCCCATGGACAGCTCCAGAAAGTTCCGGTGGGATCATCTTTTACTAGATTAGAATTTTTATCCGCATCACGATGTGTCTTATAGCAGCCAGGTAATAGAAGAGAAGGCTCACTAAAAGATGGATGAGATATATAACCACCAAATACTCTGACAGGAGGGATTATTTGAACTGAGATATTAGGTATCGATATATCTGGTATGGATATATCGGAGATACTCATTTAATAGGTAAAGGTATAGACTTTCCTGTTATAGAAGGTAGTTTATCTTCGATAGCACTTGGAAGAGCACTCTGTATATCTCCCATGATTTTACTTTTTATTAGTTTCTCGAAGCTACCGCTGGTTATGTATTTATAAGTATAGAAGCCTCCACCAATAATACCTACTAAACCAACGGTGTTAAAGATGATTAATCCTGTAAGAACTTTTTGGAAGAGAGAATTTTTACAAGCCATGATAAAACAATACTATTATTTAAATTTTACTAAGCAGCCTCTAGTGCTGCAACTTTAGTTGATAATTCTTTTATTGCATTAATAAGTATTGGTACAAACTTTCCATAATCTAGGTTATAATCTGATTCCGCTTCATCCTCTTTTGGATTATGTTGACATAAAGCAATACTGTTTTTTGATACACCTGCTGCTGTTAAAGCTTCTTCGACATCTTGAGCAATTAGACCAAATTGCAAGGGATCTGTATCTTCTTCTAGTTTTAAATTATATTTACTTGGTTTAAGTGTATTAACAAAATCTAATCCTAAAGTTAGATCAGTTATATTCTTCTTGAAGTTTCGGTCAGACGGTAAACTATGTGAATTTGTAGATATTGAACCAACTTCAGTACCTGATTGTCTGAAACTTACCATTTGTCCTGTATTGTTTCTATTTAAAAATAGACTGATTGAATCTCCCCTAGAAATAAACAAAGCTGATCCTTGAGCACCTACATCTTCCATACTGGCACCAACAGTAGTATTAGCTAAACCCGGTACATGTGTAGTTGATTGATTAAACAAAACATGACCACCACCATTGATTTGCATATGTTCAACTAAACTACTTGGATTTGCTCCTGTAAGGAATCGTATTATTTGTCCACCAGCACCACCAGAAGAACAGCATAAATCTAAAGAACCTGTATTTTTTATTTCAGCATCACTAGAAGCAGTTTTTGTAATACGGAATACTACATCACTACTAGATTCAGTCTTGAAACCTGTTGAAGTAGTCTCAAGCTTTTTACTGTCGTCGTAATAGAGTTCTGCGGCTCCATTTGCTACAAAAGCTGCACTTTTTTCACTATTTAGCGGTCTCATATAAATAACACCACCGTGCATTTGAATACGCTCTGGGCCGTCAGCGTCTATTTCAAGAGAATTTGAACTATTAGATACTAATCTTGCTCTATAACTAGTTCCATCATGTCCAATTCTTAACTCACCTTGATCGTTAGAAGTACCGATTTGAATAACATTACTAATATTTACACCATCACTTGTAGTAGCCAATCTCGTAGTACCGTTATGTGTAAACGATGCTGCTCCATTTGCTACGAATGTTGCTGCTGTTTCAAACGCATTTCCGTCACTTCTATGCCTAATTGTAAGAGAATTACTATTAGTAAGCGTATCTACATCAATATATTTAGCACCATTACCAATAAAATTTAACTCACCTGTAATATTGAAAGAACCAGTTACTTCTGCACCACCACTTATTGTCTCAAACTTTTTATTGTTATCAAAATTAAGTTCTACAGCACCGTCAGGTTTACAAATTAAACTATCCTCACCAAATTTACCTTGTAAAATAACATTTCCAGTTGTATCACCTATTATTAAATTACCTGTAGTATTTTTAATAAAGCTATCCGTACCATCGTGATAAATTTCTAAATCATTACTAGCTCCAAAAAATAATTTTGCAGAATCACTAGCAATACTTTGATTACCAGAAAGAATAACTCCACTAGCACTTATTGTGCCTGTTACTGTCGCTCCACCACTTGTAGTCTCAAACTTTTTACTGCTGTCGTAATATAGCTCTACTGCTCCGTCTACAATGGCACGAACCATGTGTTCAAAACTACCGCCTTTAGAAAGTTGTATTTCTGTTCCGTTACTTTGTATAGATAAATTACCTGTTCCTTGATCCTGAATAATAGTATTACTACCATCATGCTTTATAACACAATCCCCTGCTGAACCTAAAATTATTTGTGCATTATCAGCAAACTCAAGAGCATTATCTGATTTATCAAAAACTATATTTGCACTTGCTCCTGTAAAGGTTACATCATCTCCTAAAGAGCTGGTTCCCGTTACTGTTAACTGAGGAAAACTAAAATTACCACTACTTGCTATGGATGCAGGTAATACGGTTCCATCACTGGGAGTACCAGTGGATTGCATATCACCGAATATAACTGCGAAAAACGTTGTATTAGCTACAGGTGCTGTGGTGAATGTTAATGTTGAGCCTGATATTGTAAAGTTTGTATCTGGTTCCTGTATTACACCACCTAAAGAGAGTAGTAGATTCCTAGCCGTACCTGGAAATACAGCCTGACTACCCGCTGTCATACTGAAGCTAGTTTCAGAGCCATTAAACCCACTGGATATCTGATCGAGTTTAATGTATCTGCCTACTACTGGACGCTGACCAATATAAGACAAGTTCCTACCCTAATTATTTACTTACTTCCTATTTTAAATCTAGTAACTTTTGCAGCTGTAATTAAACCGCTTCTGGGGTAACTGCTTCTTCTTCAGGTGCTCTGTCTGCTAATACTGCTCGTAAGGCAATGATTTTAGCTTTACACTCATTTTGAACTTGAAGAGCTTTATTGTGGTCATCTACTGCCTTTTCCAATTGAGACTGTAATTCTTCGTTTGTTGGTTTAGCCATTACTAATGCTGTGTTTATCTATATGAATTATAAAGGATAATTCAATCTTCTTCCACTTTAAATACTAGTAATTCCTCTCCAGGTTTAACATCTTTCAGTTCTGGGTGGATTTTGCGACTAGGTTTATCAATCTCTCTGAACACTAAATCCATAGATCTCCACATAAAAGCAAAAGCTGCTCCTAATGTAGCTGCAAAACAGATTAAATATATAAGTATAAGTATAGACATTAAGCAGCCTCCAATGCAGCCACTTTAGCTTCTAATTCTTGAACAGCTTTAACAAGCATTGGTATTACATATTTTTCATTAACTCTTAAAGGATCTGTTATTGTCTGGGTTGGATTTTCTATATCCTCACCAATCTTTACATCACTACCAAAAGGTGCTACTAAATTAGAATCTACAGTTTGTGCTTCTTGTGCTACAAAACCATATAAAGTATCTTTTTCTTCATCACAAAAACCATCAATCCAATTAAAAGAAACAGGTCTTAAAGCTTTTATAGCATCTAATCCTTTATCTAACGTAACAACATTTTTCTTTAATCTTGAGTCAGATGCGTTATATATGTTTGTACCACTTGGTGCTCCAATATTACCATTTCCGGCTATCGTGAATCTTACTGACTGATTTGTTCCTCCAGTTCTAAACAACATATCTCCAAACTCTCGGAAACACATAGTATTGCCATTAGTTACATTGGTTCCAGCAGCATTAGTGTCGCCTCTGAAAATTATGGCATGGTGCATATCTACAGCATTAATTACAGCACAGTTACTGCTATCTACTACATGTAATTTCAGACATTCACCAATATCAACACCAGCATTTACGGTTTGGCTATGAGTATCTGGAGTCAGATCAGTTTCCAGGAATTTAGTGCCATCGTGATAAAGTTCTACTGCTCCGTTTTGATGACAATGTATAGCTGTATTGAGTCCACCTGATCCTAAATTTCCATTTCTATTTTTAATAATTACATCATTAGCATAATTAGCTATAATTAGATCTAAATCAGAGTTTGTGTGTTGTACGAACGCATAATCAGCACCACTTAAATCACCATTAGAAGCGTCAAACCATAAATAAGCATCACCTGTTCCTTCTGCTAAAATCCGCATATCAGCCCTAGCAGATCCTGTAGATTTAACTGTACTAGCAACAACAGTGCTATTACTTGTAACCTCTATACCTTGACTAGTAGTAGAAAGCTTTGCGTTATTGTCGTAATAGAGTTCTACGGCTCCATCACTAATAAATTTAGCTTTAGTTTCTCCAGAACTAGCTTTTTGAAATTCAATAACTCCATCATTTTTTATATATAAACCACCTGTATTATTATTAATAACCGAGTTAGTTCCATCGTGATAAATTTGTAGGTCTGATCCAGTACCAGCAATAAATTTACCAGTATCTGAAGCTATCTTTATATCAACACCAGCTTTTGCAACAAGTTCATTATGATCTAGTGATAAATGTTCTGTCCCAGACCTGTGCCATCTTAATCTGGCAGCACTATCACCACCATAAACATCATTTATCCATTGATTAGCATTATCACTTGCTCTATTAAATACAAGTTCACCACCTTCATTACTGCTATTTTGTCTATTTAAAACAAGATGACCATTAGTTACAGTAGCTCCAGCAGAAGTAGTTTGGAATTTTAAACTGCCGTCATAAAATAGCTCTACGGCTCCATTACTTTGTGACTGTATTATAGTTTCTGATTCTTCACTGGTAACAGAAAAGTATTCATTAGCAGCAACATCAATATATAAGTTACCTGTTCCATTATGTTTTATATAGCTTTGACTTCCTGAGTGATAAATTTGTAGGTCATCACTATTTCCAAATGTTGCTTTTTTATTATCGGCAAATCTAAGTTTTCCTGTAGCAGGGAGATGAGCAATATTTTGAGTGCCACCCTCATTCTGTAAGGATAAACTTCCTTTTATAATTGATCCTGTCGCATTAGCACCGCTAACAGTTACTCCAGTACTTGTAGTCTCAAACTTTTTACTGCCATCATGATATAGTTCTACACTTGAATTATTATGAAATTTAGCTCTAAATTCACTATTATCAGCATTAGCTAAATATATATGTGAAGCTGAATTTATATATAAACTACTAAGAGTAGTGTTTTGTATATAGCTATTTGATCCATTGTGATAAATTTGTAAATCTGCACTCGCACCTAATCTAATATATTGATTATCACCTAAATCAAGATTCCCTGCTGAAACTAAAACTCCAGCACTTGTTGTCTCAAACTTTTTACTGTTGTCGTAATATAGCTCTACTGCTCCGTTTTGAGCAAATACAGCAAACTTTTCAGAACTATTACCTATAAGTTGAAGGTCACCACTAACAGCCTCAATATAATTTATTGTGCCATTATGGTATATCTGTAAATCATTTGAAGCACCAAGTCTTAGTCTATTGCTATCACTAGGAATATCTAAAAAGCCAGAAATACCTACTCCTCCACTGGTAGTCTCAAACTTTTTAACGTTGTCGTAATATAGCTCTACTGCTCCGTTGCCAAGCATATTTATATTTTGCTCCCAACCACCACTTACATAATTGAAAATTCCTAACCTACCTTCATTATTAAAAGCGACAATTTTGTGTTTATCATTGTTATCATCACCTTCATCTGCACTAATAAAGAATTCAGCATTAACACCTTCAGTACCTAGAACTTCAATACCAGAAGAAACAGTTTGTAACTTTTTAACGTTGTCGTGATATAGCTCTACTGCTGCGTTTGAATTACCTGTTAAAATATCTTCACCTGTTGGATTTTTTATATTAAAACTATCTGTAGTTATAAATAATCCACCAGTTCCTACATCTTTTATTCTGGAAACAGAACCATCATGAAAAATTTCTAAATCATTACCAGTACCAAATCTAATCTTTTGGCTGTCACTTAAATCTAAATTTGCAGCTATATCAGCACCTTCAATTGTTCCGTCAACTATTTTTATACTTGTCACGCTATCCGTGTCAAGCATTGCGTTACTGACGTTAAAATCTTGTGTAATGTTTCCTATATAAGGCATTGTTAGATACTGGTATCTTGAGGATTTAACATGTATGAAACAGTGATGTCTACTGAACTACCTGCACTGGCATAAGCTTTGATGACATCATTAGGCTCAACTATCAACTTATTCCCGGTCATAAACTCTAGGGAAGACTTAGCTGGTATTTCTCCAGAAGTAATTAAACGAGCAGCTGTACCACCAACTCCTCCTTTAAATAAAGTCACGGTTACATTCTGTGAGTTAACGTTTTTATTGGAAGCTAGGATACTTAATATGACTCCATAAGTAGATGCAGGGATTCCACTCGAATTTGTCGAACCTGTAATTACTGCTTGTTGTGAGGCAACTGTGGAATTATTAGTAACATCTGCTCGACAGACTGAGATGAAACGAGCCATTTATCTATAAAACCTAATCAATATTTCTTCTATTTTATGAGGGGTTAACCTAGAGCAATTGCAAAGACAATTGAACTGTCCTCAGCAAAGGTCTGAGTAGCCACTGTATCTCCACTCATTTTGATAGTTCCACCTGTAATTGTGGTACCTGTGATGTTGGTAGCAGTTGCGTTTGTAAATAGAGCATGAGTACCAGTTACCGTAGTACCTGAAACTGTAGTGGTACCAACGACAGTAGCACCGGTTATCAAAGGTGATAGTATTTTGGTTCCACCGGTTATTATTACTCCTGATATGGTGCCTTTACCTTCAATAGTTCCTGTGACTGTTAGATCTCCACCTACTCCTAAGTCATCAGTTATTTCTAAATCATCAGTAACGTTAAGATCTACTGCATTTACTGTGGTGAAGTTGGCTGTAGTACCAGTTACCGTAGTACCTGTGATGGCAGTTGCATTTATTTTGGTGATATTACCTGTGGTAGCTACTACTGTAGTTCCAGTGATGTTAGTAGCAGTTGCATTGGTAAACAGAGCATGAGTACCTGTGACTGTTACGCCAGATATAGTTGATCCTTTACCTTCAATAGTTCCTGTGACTGTTAAATCACCACCAACAGCTAGGTCATCAGTTATGTTTAAATCATCAGTAACGTTAAGATCTACTGCATTTACTGTGGTGAAGTTGGCTGTAGTACCAGTAACAGTCGTACCTGTAATCTCAGTAGCATTAATTTTAGTAATAGTACCTGTAGTAGCTACTACTGTAGTTGCATAAACTGCTCTCCAGGTCTTAGCAGTACTACCTAAATCACGACTATTAGCAGTTGCGTCAGGAAGAATCGCTGAATCTACAAGAGCAGTGAATGTGACTGTATCTGTATCTGCATTACCTATATCTGCATTACCTAGTATCGAAGCATTACCAGTTACTGTTAAGTTTCCTCCGATAGTAGTGGCAGCAGTTACATCTAAGTTATTGGAAACATTTGAATTAACAAAATTACCTGTAGTGAAATTAGCCGTAGTGCCTGTGACTGTGGTACCAGTGATGTTGGTTGCAGTTGCATGAGTAAATAAAGCAGAGGTACCTGTTACTGTCGCACCTGAAACTGTAGTGGTACCAACGACAGTAGCACCTGTTATCAAAGGTGATAGTACTTTGGTTCCACCTGTTATTATTGCTCCTGATATAGTTCCCTTACCCTCTAAAGTACCTGTTACAGTTGCATCTCCACCTACAGTTACGTCATCTGCAACTATGAAATCATCCTGTACTGTGAAATCCTGAGCAGTGACATTGGTAAATTCCCCTGTATCACCAGAAATAGTAGCTCCACTAACTAAAGTGGTTCCTATTATATTGACACCTGTTACATTTGTAGATTTTACATTTGTCCCTGTAATCGTGGTACCAGTAATATTAGTCGCTGTTGCATTAGTGAACAGAGCCGAAGTGCCTGTAACTGTCGTGCCTGTAATCTGAGTAGCGGTTACATTCGTGAATAGAGCATGAGTACCAGTTACCGTAGTACCTGAAACTGTAGTGGTACCAACAACAGTAGCACCTGTTATTAGTGGAGATAAGATCTTAGTCCCACCAGTGATTATTGCTCCTGATACAGTTCCTTTACCTTCTACAGTTCCAGTAACCGTTAGATCTCCGCCTACTCCTAAGTCATCAGTTATCTCTAAATCGTCGGTAACATTAAGATCAACAGCATTGACTGTGGTGAAATTTGCAGTCGTACCAGTGACTGTTGTACCTGTGATGTTAGTCGCCGTCACATGAGTGAATAGTGCAGAAGTACCTGTTACTGTTACACCACTGAGAAGGGTACTGAATTTACCAGTGACAGAGTTTATTGTTGTACCTGTGAAAGTTACCGCCTTGACAGTAGAACCCTCGATAGCTCCACCAGTTATGTTGGTACCACTGATAGTTCCAGAGACTGTCGCATCATTCTGAACTAATATTCCACTTACAGTTAATAAATCAGTTACTGATAATCCTGCAATACTCGTTGAACCAGATACCGTTAAGTCATTTTGAATTATCGTACTTCCACTGATAGTACCACCTGTCCTAGGTAAATAATGAATATTTAAATACGCTTTTGTGCCAGATATTGTTAACTTTTTATTCTTTAATCCTGGATCAGGCTCAGATACATTTACAACCGTTAATAGATCATCTTCAGCTAATTGAAGACCTGCCTGTTCCTGTAACTCGCTAATTCTACGATTCGCCACGACCTATAAATATGCATGCTTATTTAACAATTATAGGTCCAGTATTCTAGGGCTTATTTAACATTTATCTCCAG
>Ga0209348_1000930_pt1 | contig 14701 bp, 4 predicted proteins | sample ETNvirenome_2_30_FD_184065 | JGI IMG/M metagenome (GOLD analysis project Ga0209348, IMG submission 184065) | Marine viral communities from the Pacific Ocean - ETNP_2_30 (SPAdes) (version 2) | ecosystem: Environmental > Aquatic > Marine > Oceanic | place: Pacific Ocean | collected 2013-06-22 | reverse complement strand
ACAAGATTCAGTCTTACCAGGGAGAAGTACCCCTCCAGGGACCATTTACTGAAAGATATGTGGGTGGGATTCTTTCTCGACATAATGCACCACTAAGAACCACTGAGCGACAAGAATCATTTAATATTACATTAGCTCCTGGAGTTATAGCACAAACTTTTATAAATGTTGATGTAGGAGCAGATCCCATCGCTGACGGCTTTAATGGTAAAGTATTAACCTTGACACTTGGAGGAGTATCTTTTTCAGCAACGTTTAGTAGCGCCGTCAATATAGCAGATTCAACTAAAACCGTCATGGGTATTGCTGATGCATTTGATTCTGATGGCGCTGCTGACGCAATATCGAGAAGTTTAACCCTGGCTGCCTCTGCGGACAATCTACCGATCACTGTAGTTTATAACGGAGTGCCAGGATTTAATTATGTTAATGTTAAAGGTACTTTTGTGGGAGCCAGAGATAATGGTACAGCTTTTGCTGGAAATGCGGTTGCGGCTGGTATTATAGTTCCGACACCTTCATTTAGTGGAGGCAGAGATATAACAAGAACTATGAACGAGCCAACTGTCGGCAGTCCTCAAGGGAAGTACCTAAGAGGTCTTGGTCCCAAAGCACCAGTAAATATTAAGAACATAAAAACATTATTTACTTCTGATAGTGTCAGAGTAGTTGGCAATTATGTCAAAAACTACGAAGTAGTCCAGACTGCTAACCGTGCAGCAACTAATATGGACCTGGCATTTAATACTACCAATTATAACTACAGTGCCCCAAGTGCTTTTATCACAACCCCAGCCAGAAGAACAGCAGGGCTTGTGGGTTCAGCAGATTATCCAGCACCTCGTCAAATAGCGTCACGCAGAACTAATGACACCATTTTCGTTAATCGGTTCAGCGCTCCTGGCGGCAAACAGACTTCCAAGCAGCAATTTAGAGACGTAGCCTCTGATCAATTTTCGCCCAATTCTGCACTGCCTTTTAGAAACTTGGCAGTGCGTATGCCTTATCTGAAAAAACTTGGGACTCATACTTTGTTTGGGGGTTTCCAATCTGGTAGCACTACTATAGCAGCGGTTTATAAGGTACAAAGAAATGAGACACAGCGTATAGCCTCCTCTAATAACACATTTGTAACAGGGAATCTTTTTGACACTTATTTCTTCAATAGACCAATTCCGGCTGGAGACAGCACTCAATGGTTTTTCTCTTTGTCGGGGTCCAACACTAATACATATAGCAACTATGTTTTGGCTGGCTCTAGATACCCGTCTAATATTTCATACACACCAACATACTTTGATGCAAATACGTTTGGAACTTCAACTAAACTTGGTACCAATGGTAAGTATAAATTCGTATGGATAAACTCTATCCCTAGTGTTGCCCCCTGGACACAACTACAAGCAGGTAGTTCAAACAGAGCAACCTTTTTGAGGAATAATAATCTTTATGAATTACCTCCTGAGAAAGTTATTTCAAAGGACAGGATTAATAATGCTGCATCTACCCAAACAAAAACTTCTATTGATCAGGGTGGTAACACTATAACCAATTTTTATTCTCAACAATTTAAAGAACCACCAATAACTTCCAAATATAAACCATTGGTGCATCAGATAGAAACTTTCATAGGATCGCCATCTGACACTACGGACAATAAAATAACTCTTGGGTTAGAATACAGTTACGGCAATTCGTTAATGGGTTTTGCAAACCGTGAACTTAACAGGCAACTTAAAGGCGATGTTAAGTTCGCTTTCAATAAGATCAAGCGACCCTACGAAGTTTTACGGGAACAAAAAAATAGCGACACAAATGCCTCTGTAAATGGCATCAATATGATAAAAATGTTTGCTTACAATGAGACTATCTTCCCAAGAGAGATTAATACTTATACTTCTGGTAGTCGTGCTCGTTTAGCATTTCAAAACTCATACTGGAGAAATGACGCTTTTATTGATACTGTGACAACTTTTTATAATAACTTTGATGTTTTGTTTTATCTTCCCTCAATAGAGAAAAGAGACAATCGACAAGTACCAAGACTAGTTGCACCATTTACTACGTCACAAGGATATGTGGTACGACGAAGAGATCAACTTCCATACAATCCAAGTAACCCAGCAACACAACAAGCAGCAGCATCTGTTCCAGGTACTGCTTCTATGTGGCCAATGGATTCTTATCTGTGGTCTGACTTATCCCACACTTACGCTGGGGCAGCTTTTAACACAGGAACATTTTCTGCGTCTGTAATTTTAGCTGATCAATCTACTACTGCTTGTGGCGAGCTTATGATGACCAACTTTGGAACAGTGGTAGATTATATGACAGATAGTAACGCTGTTTATAACACAAGTAGTCTTAGTAGTTATACTCTATCAGATATAGTATCATCTCAATATGTTTATAGCCTAGCTTTTGTAACTGGAAATCTGGGATCAGCTAGTAAGCCAAATTTTGGGTCTGCTTCTGTTGAACCCCGCATTCCGGGCGGACCTTTTTCTAGACCGCCTTGGACTGCTGGCTCTGAACGACTATATGTTGATGGTGAAAGTAAAGGTCTTCTTGCTCCTAGGGAATATCCATTTTACAACAGCTACGAAGATTGGGCTCAAGATCTTAGGTTAAAAGCAAAGGCACATACTATTGTTCCTGAATATCGTGTAAGTGAACACGTATCTCAGTTTAAAACCAATCGTTCTGTATTTACTGCTATTTCGTCGTCACTTGAGATAACGGGTGCAAACACGACCAACTTTGATGGCACAAATACAAACTTTTACACTAGATATGCGACCTCTGATAACATGGAGTTTTTATCTGATTTTATGTCATATGATAAGGGTGATATAAACTTTATCTTTAATAACTATCCACGGCATTTAGAAATTAGTTCTGACGCCATCATAAAACTTTTACCATATAATGGTTTCTATCCAGTTAATAGAACTCTAGAAATATCGACTTTGTTCTCACAATCTTATGCTCCTTATTCTATGTTTACGGGATCACAAGCCGGAGAGAGAAGTCAATGGAGAGCATTACTCAGACCATATTTTGCGCCTGGCATTATGTACAATTCGATCAAATCGGGGATTGCTGTAGATTACCCTATCCGCAGAGTTAACAGAAACTCTGGGGGTTTTGGAATACAATACTCTTATTTGGCAGATCCACAATTGCCACAATATAAAATTGGTCATCCACTTTTTGGAGTCTTGTATGGTGACATAACAGGTGGTGCCGCATCCAATGGAATAATACCAGGAAACAGTCGAAGAAACAGAAGTAACTTTGATTGGTCTGATCCTAATGTCAATGCTTTATATTGGGCTGACAGATTACCTTTTGAATCAATACTGTCTCCTGAAGATTATCTAAGTGCTGATTTAGAAACCCTAACTGGTTCCCAGGCAACAGTGATGTCAGATATTAGCCCCTTTTTGCATCTTAAGGTGACTGCTTCGTTTTCAGAGGGTGCAATTGACTCAAATAATTTGTATAAAAAGGCAGTGTCAAATTTTATAGCAAACGTGCCAGAGTTTTTCTTGAAAACTAAAAACAATAAATTTGGCTCCCCTGGAAAATTAACTAAATTTGTTTCTCAGTTTGGTAATCCTTCTAAAGGGTCTCAAGAGGTAACTACTGCGGCTCGAACAGTTGCTGTAGATCCTAAAAAAGCATATATGATGGAAATTGGTTTAATGAAGACTGATCAATTTAATATGTATAGTAACCCTGCTGCGTTTGGACCTTCAACAAATACAAGTTATATTTATAAGCCTTGGGAAGTTGCTTCAGCTTCAGGTTCTTGGATACCATCGGGATCTAGTTGGCCTAAGCACCGAGGAGAGTACGCACCTTTTGCCCCACCGTATTATTATGGACCATCATTGGCTCGAATCACTTTTATGCCAACTGGGGATAAAAAAGAATATACTCTAAATGAAATTTTGGATAATGATCGAGGTGAAGTTTTTATTGACTTCTTAAACGAAAGCGGAAGTTATTACGATGCAACTTCAGGATCATTTGTTGACTCTTATGGAAACACACTAACAACAACCACAACACCAGCTTATTTGTGGAATAGGGCGTGGCTAAACAGAATGGATATAGACGCCTCGATTAATATAGGAAATGAGTTTGCAACTTCGGCAGGGTCTTCCTATAGATCATCAGATCCTAACAAGTGGACAATTATGCCGAAATGGGAAAGTCCGATTTTGGACTTTCCAAATATTGTGCGTATACCAGCAACATCTGAAACGCCCGCTGTCGCTGCAAGTGCAAGTATCACAGCCACTGCTTTTGGCGCTGCAACTGGGGGTACCAAGTTTTCAATTGTAACTGATACGACAACGGTCTTTTTCAGCTTCAATGCTGGTGCCGCCACTCCGAGCACCGGAGGTTCAACGGATTATTTTGTTGGTATCCAATCTATGGGCAGTAACAATGAATTTGCTGGTCGTGTTTTGGAAGCCATCGAGCTTTGTATCTCAAACGGTGACATTGATGTAACAGCATCTAGACCTGGCGGCAGTGGAACTGCAATAATATCTGTTGTATCTACTGTTCCGGGAACTTCTATGAATGGCAAAGTGATTGCCGGCACCTGCGTCGGCTCAACGCCTAGTGACCCTTTGAACACAACCGATTTTGCCGGCGGAGCCGCTGCGATACCAGCACAAGCTGGCACTACCACAGTTGGATATAACTTCTCATCTTCAGTCAACGCTTCCGAATTCACTAGTTCGACTCAGGGTATGTGGCATCAGTACGGTTCCTCACCCAATGAAGGCGAAGGTGTATATATGTATATTAAAGATATTCCAACCGGAGCCGACGAAGAGTATGATCTGGTAGCAAATGTTACTGCTACAAATACCGGACGTTACAACTACGTTAAAAAGATACCTAAGTTTGTAATTGATTCCAATAGATCTGTAGATTCTTTAGCTGATCTATGTGGTTTTGATAGCGAAGAAATCATTCGAAAAGGCTTTGATCCCACAAAGGCTAAAAGATTAGGCGAGCTAGCAGAGGATGGAGAGAATTCAATATCTGAGGGTGTTGTAGCGTTGCCATTTTATCTAGATGAGAACGGCGAACCCAAACTGATAACCTTACAGTGTAACCCATCAGAATTGGGACCAAAAATAAAAGAGTTCCGAAAGAATTTTACAAAATACTCATTCCCACCAGCCTTAGCTCAAAAGTTGATTGGTCTGGTTCCAAAGGGTTATCCTTCTATTCCAAGAACCATTAATCCTTTTGGCGGAGATGAATACGATGAAATAATGGCTGGTGAGGATATAACTCAAATACCCGTCATATATTTGATGGAGCATCGTGCTACTTTGACAAAGCAGGATCTTGCTGATATCTGGCAAGGAATTATGCCAGACCTATCACGAAAAATGAATTTTAGTTTTTCTGCCATAGATCATTATATGCCAGGGACAAATGTAGAAGAAACTCCACAACAGTTCCCAGAGGTACTTAAGGAACAGATCAATGTGGGAGCAGTAAGAGACGGTATCCCACGATATGACCTTTTAGACATAGCAGAGAAAGCCTGCAAACAAGGTTTTTTCCCAGAAATTAAATGGCTTGTGTTTAAGGTTAAGCAAAAAGGTATATCAACTTATGGTGAGATGATCATCCAAGAGGTAGATGGACCAAATGCTCTCGGTTACGATAACTCTAAAGAATTCTTAACTCTTCAGGGACTCCCTAGTGATCAAGTGGAAAGGATCTTGGGCGATAGGGATGACTTTGCTAAAAATGCATATATCTCAAAACACTCTTTAGATAACCCAACATTTAATTGGCCTTATGATTACTGTTCATTAGTTGAGGCAATTAAAATTGACTCTAAGGTTGGTTTCCGTCCTGACCTTGATAAAGAGTATGAAGAAGTTGAGGCAAAACTAACACAAGCTGTTATTGACGAAAAGCGGGCAACAAATAATAATGTTTGAGGATATTTAAGATATGGTCCGTTTTTTCGATCAAAAAGAAGAAGTAATAAATATCGAACTTACGCCGTATGGCAGACAACAGTTCGCCAGTGGAACTTTGTCACCAGCTTACTATGCCTTTTATGACAAATCAATTATTTATGATGGCACGTATGCCAACATAGTGGAAACACAAAATCAAGTAACAAATAGAATTGCCAATGAAACCCCCAGAATAAAGCCAACAACAAGATTTACATCCACCCCTGGGTCAGTCTTCTCATTAGCTTCAGCAAGGAATAGGGATGATTTTTCTCAAGATAACGCTTGGAACGCTCCCTTTTATCGAACATTAGGCAATAGTGACCCAAACTCTATTTATAATCCATCTTGGAAAATAAATGTTCTAGATATAAGTGATGTTGGTTTTCATCCTAGTGCAAGTTATAACGCAGACAATACCATACCTCAAATGAGCGCAACACTCAACATTAATTATGAAAGCCTGAGTATCCCTGATTCAGAGGAAACTATTTTAACACTTATTGGCAGTGATAAATTTGTTATAGACATACAAGAACTTAACACTGTTTTTAAGGGAAATGGAAATTTTGATATAGAGGTCTATGTTTCAGGTACAGATGGACTGCATAAATCATTAGGATTTATAAATGATAAATCAGATAAGGCAGCTTCCTTATCAAATCAACTAGATCCATATACACTAGCTAGTACAATCCAAGGCACCGAAGACGACATAAACAATTCTTTTCCAGTGTTAAGTGAAGATTTTGTTGAGTTCTTTCTAGATATTTCCGTAGATGATGAAATTGTGGGCATATCTTTGCCAACTAATTCAACATTGTACCGCAAACAAATAGATAGAAACCCAATTGATCCTTGTGATATCTCCCCTGAAGGATTGAACTTTGATATAAATGGGCAGAATGATGGATAACAACTATGACTAAACTAATATCAGACATCCACATTGACTCTATTGTCCTTGAAAAAAAGAAGGATACAAACACCGATAAGATTATCAACAGCTTGGTAGTATCTTCTAACGTTCATTTGCCACGTCAAAATGTTAATTTAGAAAGAGTAAATTTGAGAATGGTGCTTGCCTTGTCAGAACAAGCAGCACAGGTTATGGATTATATCTCTCAGCGTTATAATGAATATGATAATATTGACCTTGAGAACGTAACAAGCACGGAATATAATATTTTCTTAAAACACCAGACAAACAAAATAGGACAATATTTAAATTCTTCTAGTCCATTTTCTCCTGTGTCCACTGATTTGGAAGCTCTTAGTCTTGTGGTTCCTCGTCGAATGTCTCATCTAGGTGAGGGCTCATCGGTAGCTAAAGATATTATTATCTATGATGTCGCTATTAATGAAATCATAGCAAACAGAAAAAGTCAGACAGCACTTTTGGACTTGATAAGAATAAGCCTTCCAGAAACAAAGGAAGACATAGATCAGTTGTCTCTTTATGCTTTTGCTTACGATACTGATATACCAAACATATTAAAAGATGATCCCGAGGATAATTTTACTATAAACACGGGAGCTACAACTATTTCATCTGTTTCTCCTCTAGGGAGAAAAACTACTTTTATTTCGATTTCAAAAGAAAATCCTTTTGTTGGGCTAGAGCAAGATAAAGTTGAGGAAAATGTAGATAGAGACAAGTTAAAAGTAATTGAAGAATTACCAAGTGATATTGCGGTTAAGAAATATACAAATATCGCAGACAAAGTAGAGGAACTTTTTACAACTTTCCAGAAAAGTAAAAATTATGAAATAAATAAAATCTTAAAAAAGGAAAACTATTTTTCTGATCTATGGCTCACCCGAGATACTAAAGAAAACAATAGGTTTATCTTTGCCTTCGATGTCCAAGCGTATTTAGCAAAGAATGGCTTGTTTCCATTTGTGTATAAAAATAATGAACTTGCAGAGATTTTAATTTCGGGAGGCAGCGATCTATCCCCACGGAAACTATCATCGATAATTTCAGTAGAAGTGTATAGACAATATGTTAGGACCTCTGGACATTTAGCAAGTAATGATCTTGGCACCATAGGAAAAAATTCTGTTGAAGGACCAAATAAGGAGTTTCCAAAGGTTTTAGTTGAAAAAATAGAAAAAGCTAACGTAAATTTATTGGGTCTCCCTGAGACATCTCGAATCTGCTTTTATGAAGGGTATGATAACTTTGGCACTTCTCAGGACGTCAATTATCAAAAAAATGGAACTTATCAATATATTGCTGAATGTACTATAATAGATAACTCTCCTGAGATGATGCGAAGATTAGCAAATTCAATGTATGGTTTAAAAAGATCGACCAAATTAATATATGATTATTTAATAGGTGACAACTCAATCACAGATCCCAATACAGGGAAACTATTAGTAGATGTAAAATCTATTACAGCACCCATTGATGGAGAAAATATCAACGTATCTGAAAAGATATTTGAAACGGTAAAGACTTATGATGTCTTTATAGGAGCACTAAGTCCATCCGGTCAAGCGATAGATTTGGAACAATATTATCAAAATCAGTTTGAGACAAATGGCGGTCGTGTTGATTTACAAATTATTAAAGATCTAGAGAACATAATTGATCTTGGCATACATTTTGTATACTCTAAGCTAGAGAAATTTTATCCACAAGATCCTTTTGGACGGACAGATAATCCAGTGGTAACTGGTTTTGCCAACAATAGAAGTCGATCTACGAGGGTAAATTTTTCAACCGTGGAACACACCTTTTCACCAACATATGAAAGAGGAAAAAATATTGGATTCGGATTAGATTATGTTTTCTCTTCTGATAACCCGAATGAGATTTTAAACAGTATTTCACTTGACGGATACAACTCACGTCGATTCGACGAGTTTAAAAAGTATTTTAGTTCAGGGGCAGGAAATTCTATTGCTAGACCTGTAGGTAGTTTTGAGGATTCGTCCTATGCGTACTTGACAGCCAAGACAATCAGAACACCAGGTCGATCAACTATAGATCAAACAACTTATGCTGGTGGCAATTCTACAGCAGTCGAATATGACTTTGATCGCTATGGTCAGCTTTTTGCTGATATAATAGATATAGAACATAAATCTGAGGGTGTTGGGATGCAATACCCAACGTTAACAGCAAAATCAAACGATCAAAATACCAACAACAAAATCTATTCTTCGGCTCGAACGCTTTTACAACAAAGGTTTGGAGTACACATTAACGAAGTTATAATCCCACAGTTTACTGCTCCAAAAATTGTTAATGATGATATTAAGACAACAATTTATAATTTACGGGACAAGGAGAATTGCGGTCAAAATAGTGGACCTCCTTTAATTCAAAGTGTTATTGGCGGCGAAGATACGCAAAATAGCACTACAAAAACTTATCTTGATCAGGTGGATTTGAAGATAAAAAATCAAAACTCTGAACGAGACAAAGGAGATATTGATGTTAAACTTCGTGCAGAGGACAGGAAGGACCGCTCAATTAAACTACCTTTCGTTTTATTAGGTGAATTAACTTTGGATAGTCGAATTAAGAACTTTAGTACGAAAGACAATACCTTATTTAATTCTTTGACTGCTCTACGACAAACACTTAATATAACACAAAACAATGTTGCACAAGTCATAGAAAGCAGCCTTATCAGTGAAATGCCAAATCAATTAAAAAGTATGCTAGTTTTTTCCACAACTAATAGTGAAACTGCTCTGGGTGGTGGAGATGGAAGTCAGCCGTTTGACGCCTGTCGTCCCAAGATTGAAGATTCAGACAGTGGCGATGCAGTCGGAGACCTTGTAAGTTTCTTCGATGATAGTGAGAATATTCCTCCTTACCCTCAAACTATTGATCCGATGAAAAACTATTCTAAGTTTTTGGCATTTTGGATGAATTACCGACAAGTAGCAGTTGTCGAATATCTTGATGGTTTTAGTTCTCTAAAGCAAACAGATAATAATACAGAGTTGTTAAACAACAAACTTAAACTACCAGTGTGGAATACATTGAGTTCTGCCACTGCACAAGATCTTTTGGATCAAGGTGGTTCTATTTTGTGCAGGGTTCGTTTTTTGTCGAGCGAGGATTATATACAGTTATTAGCGGGACAGGAATTATCGACTGATCAAATTACAGACATCGTAGAATATTTTCAACCAAAAAGAGCTTTGAATTTACCAACTTATAATGAATACTTCTATATACAAAGTGGAACTTCCGAGGTTGTTCAAGAACAAGACGAAGAGAGTGATGCAGTAAATGAACAAGCTTCCGCTGCGCCACAGTCATCGTTTGTCACTGAACAAACTTCGGCTGCACCACAGTCATCGTTTGTTGCGGGGTATTAATAAATGTCGGGCAAAAGAAGAAAAATAATTTTAAGTAAAAATAATCTAGATCCAATATCACGCTGGTATTTTTCTAAAGACAAGTTTGGCGATGTTTATGGGAATAAGACAATAAATCCAATTGTAACGGATCCTCGCCTTTATGTGTCACCAACTCGTGACGACGGATTAAATGGTGGAGAAGCCCATGTTCAGTGGAACCTGTCAGGTATTAATAACAATGGCGAACAAATTGCGCCAAATATAACAAACTTAAGAGATTTTGTAAATGCTGCCCTGGCAGATGATATAGAGAGATTTTTACAGTTTGAACAAGACAACAATCAATTTATCTTTGTAGAAAAAGCGATTGGCGACCAGGGAGAGAGATATACTAGTTTTCCAGCAGACATGCTGGAAGCCCTTCTGACCACTGCTCAATATGGACTTGCAGAGGCATATAGAGAAGGGACCGACTTATATACAGAATTGTCTCAATATTCAATTAGGAATGCAAATGGTAGAGTAATTGTCAATAGAACTTATGGATCTTTTGTTAATACATTAAAAGGGGCTCAGTTTTCATTTGCCGGCGGTCGCTTTGGAGATTGGTTTAGGGATATAAGTATTATACTAAGCAGGGTTGTCCGGTCAGGACAGGTTGACGATGATGGTAATCTTATACTCCCAGAACTATCCATACCTCTTTTATTAGCTGCTGTAGTACCAAATATACTGGCTCAGGGTGAAACAGTGCAGACAAAAAGAATGGCGCAATACTTTATCTTTAAAGAATTAGCGAAGATAGTGCCGGAGTCTATAATTAGAGATGCTATACTTGCTAACAATAATTATGACCAACGACATCATTATGTGGAGATTGACACTCCTTATGTGTCTACGAAACAATCTTATGACTATCTAGAAGAAATTTCTACTGGTGAGCCTTATCGTGCGGAATTGACAAGTGATTACTCGTATTTATCTCAAGAATATGAAGAAGAAGTAGTAAATGAAAATTTTGTAGAAAATTTACTACCCAATACTTACACAAGGCATTATTTTAAGTCGTTGGCACAGAAAAGGGCAACCTCTGGACCACTTTCTGCTGAGGAAGAGCGAAAATATCAAGAGTTTAGAATTATTTTAGGATTATCAAATAATGTAAAAGAAGAAGCATTATTGGGTATTTATGACAGTTTTTATTACAATTCTTATGGCGCTGCGGTTAAAGATGTAGACTTGGATAATCAGATCATAAAAAACATAGTGACCAGAAACAGTTCAGTGATTATTGATGCTACACAGATTAACGAAGTTGGTCTTGATGTAGGGACTCCGCCAATGAACATAGGTGTTGAATTTACTAGAGATGAAATTGGTAATTCAATAGATCTGGTGACGGGGGAAAATTCTGAAAGACTAACTGATGCAGGTAGTATTATTTTTGAAAATATTAAACAACAAGGTGACGATACTCCTACAAGATTAAATCTTTATGCTACACAGTATCTTACAAATCGAAATAATGGTATAGAGGAAAAAGAAAGTCCATATGCTACCGTACAATTAAAGGAGTTCTCCCTTGCAGAAGCTTTTAGAAGATTTTTAAGATTCCCAGAATTTAGTTCCCTCATCTTGAATACAACTACAGAAAATATCCCCCAGTCACTCCTTGCTTATGCACTAGGATTAGGTGGTATCGGAAATACAAATTCACGACGTAGTTATGGATCTATTGTTTCTTCACGGGATTCAAAAAGCGAATCTTTAGGGTATAGAATAAGAAAGACTCTGCCAAATAACACAATTCAGGATTTTTATATTGGTAACGGTCGAGGGCAGAAAGTCCTAACTTACAGAGATTCGCAAGTAAAGTATGGTGTAGAGTATAAGTACAGTTTGTCCGAATACAGGATAATCTATGGCACAAAATATAAATTCAGAGTTGTAAGCCCTGACCTTCCTTTGTGGGTGATTGAAAATTATCTTGGTCTTTCCAGTAATGCTCAAGAAAAAATACAAGAAATTGGAGCTAGTCAAGTTCAAGTACCAGGTCGGGAGCAACAAGAAGTTATTCCTATTCCAAACATAACTTTTAACGCTTATGTTCAGGAAATTCGAGATGCTGTCATTACTGAGATCCCAATTTATGATGAGTCTTTTAATGCGCAGAATATATTTAATCTTCTCCCTGAAGATGAGGCGTCTTACTTGATTGGTGGCGATACAGGTGGTCGAGGGTCAATATCCTATCCATCCGCAAAGGTTATGGACCGACCACCCACAGCACCAGTTCTGGATGTTTTTCCTATGGTCGGCATCAAAGATCAAATAAAATTGAGTATCAATTTAGAAACAGGAAATAATACAGGCGTTAATGCTAGAGAGATTGTCAGCATTGGAGACTTGACAGATAAAATTACAGAGTTAAAACAATATCAAGATAAGTACACCAATAGGGCACTACCGCCAAATAAACTTGAGTATAAGAACGAAGGAATATCAGAACTGAGAAATATTATAGTTTACAGAACTACCTCAATTGATTTGGCTGTGCAGAACTATAACGACATATATAAGTCTTTTAATCCTGAGACAAATTCTGATGTTCTAGTCAGAAAGTTTACAGATAAAAACATAGACTCTGAGCAGTTTCCAGATGTCCAACAGGTTGCATCATATGATCTGAGAGACACGATTGAACCAAACGTTAATTATTATTATACTTGTGTGGTCGAAGATTTTCACGGTAACCCATCAAACCCAAGCATTATATATCGAGTCAGGTTATTGTTTGATAAAGGTTTATTGATACCAGAAATAGACACTGTTCTGCCCAATGGTACTGGCGACCAAAAACCACAAAAAAACCTAACCCAGTTTGTGCAAATTGATGCATCCAATATTCAGACTCTTCCTTATGTGGACACAGAAAATGGTGGTTTTAGTGCTGAGAGAAGCTTAGGTGCTTCACTAGGTAAATCAATTGAGGAACAGGGATACATAATTCGATTAACGTCTAAAGACACAGGAAGAAAGTTTGACGTTAAGTTAAATTTTGTTGTTCGTGTTGATGGCTCCCCGATAAACGTAGGAACATAAAAAAACAAAATTGAATAATACGAACTATTTATTAGGAACTTATATTACAGAATAGTTCGTTAAGAGGAAACGTTATGGCTTTTTTAGATAATAGTGGTGATATCATACTTGATGCTGTCTTGACTGACGAAGGACGTCGCAGACTAGCTCTAGGGGATGGTAGTTTTAGGATTACAAAGTTCGCCCTTGGTGATGATGAAATAGATTACCAACTTTATGATAAGACTCCTACTAGTGGTTCTGGGTATGAAGACACTCGTATTCTACAGTTACCAGTCTTTGAAGCGTTCACAAATAACACAACCTCACTTAGAAGTAAACTATTAACATACGCCGATAGCAGCTTATTGTATCTCCCAGTTGTTAAATTAAATTCGACCTTGGGTCCAACTGCAACAGGTGGCACTGCACCTTTGGGTGGTTACTATGTCTCAGTGGACCAAAATACAACCACAAATATTTTGAGTGCTAGTGCTAATGCTGCTGCTTCGGGTGGTTATCGATTTGCTCAAGCCGGCGCTACCGCTGATCAGTCCAGATTAATTCTTGATCAAGGGCTAGATACTAGAAATCTATCTTTGGGTTATCTGGCTGGTCAAGGCGGTGGAAACCAACAAGAGCAGGCTTTGTTTGAGTCTGCTTATTTAGTTGAAGTTGATAGCCGACTAATTGGTGTGACCACGCCATCGGATCTTTCTGTGGCGCAACCATCATTCATAGATGATGATAGTATTGCCACATATTATTTTGCTCTTGGAACTGATGCTCCCTATTTTGCTAGGCAAAATGATGGAAGAGGCGGCTCAGCCGAGCCAGTTTATGAAATCGTAACTGACGGCAACGGAACCCGGAGCCAGAACTCGGTTATTGGACCAACTAATACTACTGGTAGGTTAGGGTCTCGTTTAGTCTTTGGCTTAAGGTCATCATTAAACCTTCAGAACAGTCAAGATTTGTTCACTAGGCTTGGTGGTACAGCTACAATTACAGTTGGCTCAACCGCATTGAGTTTTTCATTCATCAATACGGTGATTAGAGTAACAGGATTTAACACAGGATACCGTGTTGAAGTACCTCTAAAACTATTAAAATATACTTCGTAGGATATAAAATATGGCAACCAGTTTTAAAGCACTAAATAATAATGATGTAACAAGGGCACAAACAAAGCTTCATGAAGCCATCCCTATTACAGGTACTATTTTATCCGGAACTTATGGTGGATTCCCAGCAGGGACCAACATAAAAAATTATAGTCACGG
>Ga0209348_1000929_pt1 | contig 14702 bp, 20 predicted proteins | sample ETNvirenome_2_30_FD_184065 | JGI IMG/M metagenome (GOLD analysis project Ga0209348, IMG submission 184065) | Marine viral communities from the Pacific Ocean - ETNP_2_30 (SPAdes) (version 2) | ecosystem: Environmental > Aquatic > Marine > Oceanic | place: Pacific Ocean | collected 2013-06-22 | reverse complement strand
GAGATAAGCGATATTCTAGACAAGTATCAAGTTGCTCCAGAGGCAGAGCCCACAGCAGAGGCACAGGTCGAGGAGGGTGCCCCTGAAGCAGCAGCGCCTGCAGAGCCCACAGCAGAGCCCACAGCAAAGCCTGAGGTGACACCGCCTGCAGAGCCTCAGCAGACACCAGAGCAAAGGATTCAGAAGCTTAAGGATGACGGGGTTTTCATCAAAGAAGAAGGGTTGAAGTCTAAGGTTGTAGACGTAAAGCAGCGATTCTTCTCAGCTAGAAAGCACTTGCCGAAGAGCGTGTTTGAAGCGAAGGAGAAGAAAGAAGCCTTGGTTGCCAAGGAGTTAAGCGTTGTCGAACAAAGCATTGCTGAGTTCAATCGCCTTCTCAAGGCTGTCGATCGTGACGAAGCGAAAGAGACTTTTACTGCAGACTTTGATGACGCAATCAGAGGTGGTGAGGGATTGAATAGACTATCTCCTGAGGCGCAAGAGTTGGCTATCTCTATGAGAAACCAGATTGATAGGCTCACCATCGAGCTTATCGACCAGGGACTTGTTTCTTTAGGTCCATCTGCTTCAGAAAGAAAGCAATTAGAGTCTTTGTCCAACAGAATAAAATCTCTTTCAGAAAAAGAAGTTACTCCTGAGGTTCAAAAAGTTATAGATGAGCTAAAGTCTGAGAGGGACGAAATTATAAACAGAGATTACGGCTCTGATAAGCTGCTCAGTAACTTAGGTCAGTATCTAACGAGATCTTATAGGGTCTATGACAGAAACTGGAAATCACAAGTCGAAGACGAAGTCATCGAGCAGGCCAAGAACTTTATCCGCCCATCGCTGTCAGAAAAAGCAGATCGCCTTGTAAACACGGATGCAAATGTCCAGGGTCTGGACAGAGATGCCTTCCTTGAATCTTTGGTTGAAGCGGAGATAGATAAGCACTTGAATCCCAGCGATGTAAAAGCTTTTGCTCAAGCTGGTATGGGAAAAGACTTAAAGATTCTTGAAGAGCGTCAAGATATACCCAAAGAAATTAGGGCTTTAAAAGGTGAGTATGCCAATCCAGTACAGAACTATGCCAAATCTGTTTTGAGGATGTCAGCCACTGTGGAGGCACAGAGGTTCTTGAACAAAACAGCTAAGCTCGGTGAGGGCACATTCTTGCAACGTGAAAGCACGGGTGTTTTTTCTACAGAAATAAAAAAGACAGGCAGCGATCTGGATGGTATGTTCACCACACCAGAGATTGCCCAGGAGTTTCAGAAGGTCGAGCAGAAAACGGATGCACTTCTGGAGTCATACTTTAAAATCATTGCAGGTACTAAGTATGCCAAAACCATTCTTTCAATAGGCACTCACTCGAAGAATGTATTCGCTAACTATGGATTCATGTATGCCAATGGTCATATTTTTGACACACCACTATTAGCAATAGAGGGGGTTGAGGGGAGTGATGACATGATTTCAGCTTATAAGGCCCTGAAAAACGACTTCGGAAGGCTAAAGTTCGTGGATGGAAGGCCTCAATTTATTAGCAAAGAGGACAAAGCTTTGAACCAAAGGATGAACGAGTACATTGAGCTCGGCATCGTCAAGCAAAGCGCATCTATTGGTGAAATAAGAGACATGTTCAAAGATGCGAACATGTCTGTGGCTATGGAAAATAGATTAAACAATCAAAAGCTAACACTCAAGAATCAAACGCTTTCAGCGTCTCGAAAAACAGGAAAGGTTTTTGAAGATCTTTATCAGGCGGAGGACGATTTCTTTAAGATTGTAGCCTTTGAAACTGAGAAGAACAGATATTCAAAAGCCTTGTACGGTAAGCCTAAGTCTGAATTGACGTCAGAACAAGCGGCTGAAGTCGATGAGTACGTGGCCAAGATTGTCAAGAACACCTACCCAACATACAGCAGGGTTCCAGAGGCCATCAAGATGATTAGGCGAAACCCCTTGATCGGTAACTTTGTTTCTTTCCAGGCTGAATCTTACAGAGTTGCTTACAACACTATTCAGCTAGGGATTCAAGAGTCCAGATCTGACAACCCTGAAATCAGAAAGATAGGTGCCAAAAGACTTGTGGGGGCTACAACATATCAGGCAGGTAAGTCAGTAGTCATTGCAGCTATGGGGGCTGCAGCAGGCATAGGGGCTCAGGGCTTGGCGGGCATGTTTGTAGACTCTGAAGAAGAGAAGCAAAGGAAGAAAGACATACGACTTTTTAGTCCATCGTGGACTGAGGAGGCTCGTATTGTTGTTCTGAGTTATAACAACGATGGGAAGTTTACGTTTATTGATGTGTCATCATCAGATCCCTATGGGAATTTTGACAGAATTGTAAACTCAATAACCGAAGGAGAAAATATAGGCCAGGCCTTTGGTGGCGCTTTGCTTCAGATTGTCGAGCCGTTTATTGGTGTCGATATTGCATCAAGAAGGCTTGGCAACATTTTGTATAATAAAAAAGATACTGGGGGTCAGATCTACAACGAAGCTGACATTCTTTATGAACAAGGAAAAGACATACTGAAGTACCTGTATGAAGGAACTATCGAGCCAGGCACCTTTAAATCAATCAGAAAGGTCTACGACTCTGATAAGAAGCTTGAGGAGCTCGCGGGTCAGTTTACTGGGCTTAGGCCTTACCGCGTTGATGTCAGAGAACAACTGGGCTTTAGGCTAAGAGATTTAAAAAGAGAAATCGACTCAGCGAAAAACATAAGATTAGATAAAGCTGAAGGTATCATAGATAAGGCACAAGTAATCCTGAGGGGAGATGAGTTCTTCCCCTTGAACGCCAAGAGAAGGGCTGAGGAAAGGACATTTGTAAAAGAGCAAGAAGCGCAAGAACTTTTTCATGCTGCGGAAAGACATGGTGTGCCTAAGGCAGAAATCTTTAGAATTGCTACAGATGCAGGCTTTACGAAAGATAACTATAGAAGGATTTATAGAGGACAAAAACCAACCCTTGAAATAGCAGACTAATGGCTGAACAAAAAATTAAAGAGACGGGCCTCGGTAAGTGGCTCAAGTCCAAAGCACCCAATGTGCTTGATGTTGTAGGAGACCTTCTCCCTGACCAGGGCGGATTAGGTATTGTAAAAAACCTAATTGAAAAGGACCCTGATGTAGACACAAATGAAGGAGTTGCTGCCGTAGATGCTGAGATCCAGTTTCAGAACAATGTGACTGAAAGATGGAAGGCTGATATGGGGAGTGACGTCAAGCTGGCAAAGCTGATTAGGCCTGTTACTTTGATCGCTCTTATGAGCATGTTTATGGTGACCATGGTGGCCGATAGCATGGACAACTGGGCATTTAACGTCAAAGATTCTTATGTAGATTTGCTGCAGGTTTTAATGCTAACAGCATTTGGTGCATACTTCGCTGGTCGTACAATAGAAAAGGCAAAAAAGTAATCATGGAAGAAGAGTTTGAAGACGTTGGTTTCCTGGATCAGGATAAGCTGAAGAAGCAAGAGAAGAAGATTGAAGATGGGGAGATCACTTGCAACATCGACAGCCCAGAAGACTGTGAATCATGCAGCGGCTGATAGCTCTTATCTTTCTTATGCCTTTGTTTGCTGTAGCGCAGCAAGGGTGGGTGTCTATTACTATTCAAGGGGACGGTTACGGAGAGGAAACTACATGGCTAGTTCGTGACTCCAGCAACGCTGTGGTTGCAGGATCTGCTCCACTTCAGGGGGCGTATCCGTATGTAGAGGCCTTCCTTCCTTTGCCCGTAGGCGATTACACCTTTACCATCTACGACTCTTTTGGTGATGGCATCTGTTGTGGCTTTGGGGAGGGGTGGTTCTCTATCAATACCTGTGAGTTAGACACCACGGTGTACGACTTCAGTACGTCAGAGATGACCGTCCCCTTCGAGGTGTTGGCTTGCCCACCTCCGATCTTTGGGTGTATGCAGGTGGGGGCTATCAATTACCACCCATGGGCCAACGCTCCTGCGCCCTGCGACTTCCCACCCGTGCAATGCGAAGAAGGATTCAATAATATCCTTGTCACAGTTACGCCTGACACTTACGCATCAGAGATCAGCTGGGATGTAATTACAGTCCCAGATGGTGAGGTCGTTGCAGAGGGGTCGGGCTATTCTATTGTGGGTGCTCCTGTCATGGAAGCTGTGTGTCTACCTATCGGATCAGAGTTTAGGGTGGACGTGTACGACGCATTTGGTGACGGCATGTGTGGTAGCTGCTACGGTGGAGTCGATGGGAACTTGCTCGTGTCCAATCTTTGTGGAGAGGTACTGTATTACGTCGGTGACACCACACAATATGAAGTGGTATCAAGTGATACTATCATGATCGACCCATGTTTCCCACCGATTCCTCAGGGTTGTACGGACTCATGGTTTACAGAGTATGACCCCAGTGCTGTAATCGACGACGGAAGCTGCCAGACAGAGGTTATCCTGGGATGCACTGATCCTCAAGCAATTAATTTCAATGAGGATGCCAATACATTGGAGACAGAAGACAACTGTGACTTTACTCTGACACTTACAGACGGAGCGGGTGACGGTTGGTTTGGAAGCTGGATTGGGGTCCAGCAGGGTGACGAGATCTGGGGGCCTCTTACCATGCACCCTAACGATGGGTTTGAGAAAGAGATTCAGATTCCTTTGTACTCTGGAGAAGGCGTCAAGGTGATGTTTTTCACACAGGGGAATGCAGAAACCACCTCCTCTCAATGCGGGTTCTACTTCGATGGCCCCAATGGCGTATTCATGGAAGGGGGTACCAACCCATGGTCTGACGCCATCAAGAAGTTCCCATTCAAGTACGACGGTATCCCTGTATGCGGAGACTTCTGCATACCTGGTGTCGAGGGATGCACGCTTAGCTTCGCCTGCAACTACAACCCCGAGGCAAACGTAGACGGAGACTGCACGTTCCCTATCGAATACTACGGGTGCGACAACGAGTGCATCAACGATGCAGACGGTGATGGGGTATGTGACGAGCTTGAGGTGGTCGGATGTCAAGACCCCACAGCCTACAACTACAACGAATCAGCTACTGATCCAGGTGACTGTGAGCCCGTTGTGTTTGGTTGCACTGACCCAACCATGTTCAACTACAATGAAGAGGCGAACACAGAGAACGACAGTTGCATCCCTTATATCTACGGTTGTATGGACCCTGAGGCCATCAACTATGATGAGGATGCCAACACAGAACTGGAAGACTCTTGCATTGATGCAGTTTCTGGGTGCATGGACCTTGACGCTGCCAACTACAACCCTGACGCCAACGTCCCAGCTAATGAGGACTGCCTGTACGATGCGGGGTGTATCACTGGCCCAGGCAACCCATACTGGGCCAACGACTACTGCTACTCATGGGTGATCGAGGTTGACCCCTACTGCTGTGAGGTTGGATGGGATGCGGTATGCATCGAGATGTACCAGTACTGCAGTCAAGGAGTGACATCTGTAGAGGATGTGGCGATGGGTTTGATCCACCTGTACCCGAACCCGACATCTGGAGTCATCAACTTCCAGGGACCAGTCGGGGCGTTTGCAGACGTTTACAGCCACTCTGGACAGGTTGTGGTATCTTGTACTAGCGGCAGAGAGATAGACCTTAGATCGCTTCCTAACGGCCTTTACGAGGTTGTCATCAATTACAAAGGAAGGATTCTGGTAGAAAGAATAGTCAAGCAATGAGATACATCGCAACCATACTGCTTCTTTTGTTGAGCTTCAATGCCTCGGCTCAGTCACTCAAGAAAGCCTTCAAGTTTGCCACGTTCTACACCGCCTTCAGTGGAGGTAACTCACTGTCAGACAGAGAGGTGTTCTCTGTAGCAAACGGGCTTCAGACAGATGTGGTCGAAACGCCTTTTGATTATGCGCTCACAGCTGGGGTGAGAAAGATTGCCCGCTTCGGATATGAGAACAGGGCCAACACTTTCTACAACGGAACAGAGAAGTCATACGGGGACGCTGCCACCATCGGTAAGGTCAGTGGCTTTGAGTTCTTGTTCGAGGGTGATTACAGGAGACAGCAAGGCGTCAACTACCTGGACCAAGACTACTTCCTCAGGTATGTGGCCGACAAGTGGATCACCAAAGTAGAGTTCCTTCAAGACGGGTTTGCAGATGTCAGATACTTTGAGGCATCACAGAGAGGCAGGACTAAGATTGGAAAGCTATCCCTCAATGCTGGTATCATGCAGCGATTGTCCGAGCCATACGGGTATGACCCACTGAGCGAGTGGTTGCTGGACAACAATCAACTTCACTTCACTTCACTCGCTCTTCAAGAGGGGTACAACATAGACGTAAACACTGGAGAGTTTTTTTCTCCAGACGGTGAAGTCGTGGCAAATAGCTATGAGGTGTGGGAGGAGGTCGTTGTCCCTGAGTTTCTTGAAGACTATGTAGCAGACAAGAGGGGGGAGCTAGACAACCAATGGGTTCATTCTGTGGTGGTTGGCTTTGATTACTACCACTTCACCAAAAACTTCTGGGTACACAGCTGGGGAAACCTTATCCCCTATCACCTAGACACAGACGGAGAGTACTCCTACCACAGGTTCGTGAACAGCGGTCAATGGCTTGATTATTCTGGAGGCCTTATCTTTGGCAAGAGATTTAATAAGAGTCTAGGTGTCTTTGCAGAGGGTAAGTTTCATAAGTACTGGGATAGGTCATGGCATGACTTCTCTGTCGGCATCAACTATGTAATCATTTGACATGGCCAAGCAGATCGGGGAAGACACTAAAGTAACGCTAGACCTAAAGACAATAGGTATGCTGGCCGCTGGCATCGGGACCATTGTCGCCATGTGGTTTGCCTTGCAGGCAGACATTGCAGAGGCAAAGGAGCTTCCTGTTGCGCCTGACCCAGTGATCACCAGAATGGAGTTTGATATGAAGGACCAACTGGTTCGTCAGACAATCATGACAACGCAAGATGATGTCACCGAAATAAAAGAGGATATCAAGCGTATTGAAGAAAAAATTGACAAGCTGAAATGATCAATGAAAGCAACACTAACCCTGTTTGCGTTCTCTGTATTCTTTTGGGCGGCCACCTCTGTGGACGTTGCGGAGGATAAGGAAGTATGCGGATCAGGTATATGCGTCGTCGAGTTCAACGCTTCGTTTAACTCAGGCAACAGCGTGCCCTGGATTGAAAGCTTAAACGACTGCGAAACATCGCGTGTTGACATCGCCTCTAACCCAGCCATGCAGTCTGAGCACAAGATTGTGGTCGTCCCCACCGTCGTGGTCTTTAACGAAGGCGAAGAAGTCAAGAGGTTTCAAGCCAACATCATGATGACGCTGGAGGCTAGCAAGGATGATGTGCAAGAGGCGATAGATGAAGTCCTGATGAGCGACTTTTAATCGCTCTGCTTCTTTACAAGATCATAGACTCGGCAGTCGATCTGCCTGATGGGTTCGATAAAGTTCTTCTCGCAGTAGTCGTTGATTCTTTTTTTTTCTTCAGGTGTGTTGTTGACACAGGTATGCTGAGCTTGGTAGCTGGCGTTTTGCTGGAGAAGTTTATCAATTTTCATCTTGATCTTTTTGTGCTTGTTGGTTTTCATGGGCCAGTAAAGATACTCAATACTTTTTCTCGTATTCCCAGACCCTGTATGACGTTAAAGCCTTGATGTCACGCAGCTTAAGGATTGATATCTCATCCTGTCTGCCCGACCTCGTGTATCGCTTTAGGTATGCCATGGACTTGTTCTGCACAACCTCTTTTGATATGTGCTTCTCACAGAAGAAAGCCAGCTCGTGCCTATCGACGATGCTAAACCCACCCTCTTCGGGCATATCAAAAGCAATAATTGTGGCACCACCATAAAGCCACCCCTTTTTACCTCTTACGTTTTTGAACTCAATCCAAATCTCATCGGGGAGGTTGTTGCCCTTGACATCAACACCCCACCTTTTGGCGTTGTCTGGGAGGGTCAGCCAGTAGTCAACATGCTCGTACATGTCCTCGTCTTTAAGGGACTTCTTTACCCCAAGGCCTTTCTTTCTTGCTGCCCTGACAAACCGCTCCTCTGCTACCCTCCCTGTGTTAGAGCTGTATTCACTTCGGCTTCTTGTCAGATTGGTGCTCATCGACAACTGTTTTGATTAAGTCTAATTCCTGATATATAGCTGTCTTCACACCCTCCATAGCCTCCTCTACCAATCGGAGCTCTTCTTTGGGTATCCCTGTCTCTTCGTGCAAGGCCTCATAGAGATCGTCTATAACCTCGTGAATTTTGTCGCAAGCATGGTGATAGTACCAGCTTAGTTTAGATGTCTCCATCGTCAATAGATCGTAAGATTTCTTGAACAGCTGCGTCTACCTGACCACTGTTCTTAGCTAAAAATACGATCGTATTAGCTTTTTTTGCAACCAAATGTTTTAGAAAAAGCTTCCACCTCATAGGGAAGTCATGATGTGATGGAAGATAACCCTTGGTTTCTATGATCCAGTCGTGGTCCCTCCCCACAAAGTCTGGTTTGTAAGTGATGGGAAGGACTGTTGATCCAGTCTTGTTGGTCATTTCTTTCCCCTTCGCCGTCATCTTGAAGTACTTGTTGGGGAACTTGAACTTTTCGCTCAGCTCAAACGTATGTTGCTCGTAATCAAATGCTAAGCCATGTTGCTTCAGTTGCTCTGCACAATACTTTTCTATTGAGCTGGCATACTTACCAAGGTTCCTTTTCTTGGCAGACTTCCTTTTCGGTGTCTTCGTTCTCCTCTTCATAAGAGGAAGTTAGTCAACAAAGGCTTTAGTTCTCTTTTGTATAGCCACCGTAGGGGATTTTTGATTGCTTCCCCACAAAATTGATTGGATGAAACAGCTTCTTTGTCCCCGTCATATTTGTAAATCCTGTATGCGAAAGATTCATGAGCAATAAGTACGGATCATCTAAGATTGTGGGACCACCACCTGTCTCTACATCTCTGACTTTTCTTACATGTAATTCACTCATCTTCTTGATGTTAGGCTCCCTTGCTTGAACCTTTCGATGAACTGTAAGGAAGCAGTCAGCTCTATTGACAAACTTGCCACCGCCTTCGGTGTCCTCTGCATACGGGGCTACGGGCAAACCGTCATCACCCTTGCGACGTTGAGCCTCTGTGACAGCGTGCATATTCAACCATACTGCGATGTCCCTGGATGTACTGAATGTCAAGAACTCACTGGCGGCCTCGTAGTGGTATTCGTGAGTAGAGATCGCAGTGGTCTTCATGTCAATCTTCAGGCTGTTGTAGGGGTCCACGAAGATTGCATCGACGTGTTGCTGACGCATGACCTTCTCCATAAAGAGGATGATGTCAGCGTAGCTGTACACCTGATTGTTGTTGATGATGGTGAAATGCTGCTGCACCCATTGAAAAGCACTCTTCCGTTCGGCATACGTCATGTCATGCACCTTCTTGTCAGCAATAAACTGCATCAAGTTCATCTTGATTGAAGCCGTGCGGTTCTCTGAGGAGTACAAGATCCATTTCCACCCGTGGCGGACGGCGGAGTTGACAATCAAATACAGCATAGTGGTCGTCTTCCCTACGTTGGAGTGACCGTTTACGATGACAAACTCTTTCTTATATCTGAAGTATTCATCTAAGACCTTATCTCCTGTGTCCAGCCCCATGATGATTTTACCTCGTGAGTAGTCGTCAATCCATCTGAAGTCCTCGTCGTCAGAAGAAACAAAAGACATGTCACCGTCATTGATGAGCATCTCCCTTTTGACGGATTTCTCATCGTCTATAATCTCTCTGATGGGGGTCTGCTTGCCCTTCTCTATCCCGTCTATGATTGTGGCCTTGGCATGCTCTTCGCTGTCTACATCGCGTTTGCATATCTCACGAAAAAGGATTCTTATGACCTCCTCCTCTTCCATCTTTCCTGCAGCTACATATCCGCCACATAGGATTGCAGCTCTGTTTAGTGTGCTCCACTTCTCGCCATCCTGGGCCTGCCGAATCATACGGGCAGCCAGGTTGAGCTTCATATAATCTGTGTAGTCGTAGGCTTCGTTCGTTGGTACCTGTGCCTCAGCAAGCTCACTGGTGAAGTGACCAAAGCTCTTGGAGTCATCTTTTGTGATAATGTCAGGGTCGTATGACTCAAAGCAAGCCCTCGACTCATTGATGCCTGACTCATCAATCTCCAGGCCATGAGTCTTTTCAAAGTATTTGATAAGCGCCCTGAAGTGATCCCTGTGTCTCTCAGGGTTTGTGATTTTCACCAAGGCCTTTACTCCCTTGCCACTTGGTGACACCCAGCAGGAGTATATAAAGTCGTCTGTGGCCAGGGCTGTTTTAGTGGCTTCGACATCTACGTAGTCAAAGTCCAGAACTATCAGGCCGCTATGGTTGAACAGATCCTCGTCTTTACGAGACAAAAACTCCCCGCTGAAACAAACAACAGGGAGCTCTTTCTTTTTTTCTTTGTTGCCCTCTCGTACCTCAGTCACTAAAATACGCGACTTCCCCTCTTGTATCCGCTGTAGAGCTGATGTCAGAGTTATCGGGTGTGGATTGGTTTTGTCCCATACGTTTTCGAAAATCGTGAGCATCATTTTCTTTGGCGATCATAAGGAGGATGAGATAACCAGCCAGGTCTTGCAACGTGTCCTCCGTCGCATCTACAAGTCCTGCGTTCTTGATACGTTTGAGCTTGTCGTCGATACGCATCTTGATGCCTGCGACAGCCCCTGCACATGAGAAAACATTCAGCGGTTCAAGCGCTGAGTTCCCATACTTTTCGTTTTTAGAAAGCAAGAGCTCCTCAAGCTCTTTGCATTTTCTTTTGATACTGTTCTTTGTGTTCATCTAGAGTAAGGTTTGAATGAGATATAAACTTCTTGGTCAGGATTTCTCTGATAAGGATTTGCTTGACTGACTTGGCATTTTTCCCGTACAAATCTAACTCTAGCCTCGCCATTGTCTTCGCGTCGTAACGACGGATGTCATTGGGATTGCTGAACACAGATACTATCCACATGACACGCTCGTGTACTACCTTTTTTTTTTGAAGGCGACACGAGCGGCCATATAGTAGATAGGAGCTCCCTCTTTAGAAGGGGAGGTCATTGGTAGCCGCCGACTTGGTTTGGCGTGCTTCCTTGGCTGCTGCACTGTTCGGATCAAAGACACGGCAGCATGGCTTACCGCCCTTTGACATGAACATGGTGACGTAGATGTTGCCACCCTGTCCCTCTTCATTGCGACGTGTAGCGTACTTTTCAATCATCTCCTTCAGTTCGGAGTCCTTGAACTTGACGCCCCACATGCCAATCTTGCCATCGTCATTGTAACGAGGCTCGTCTGCGTACCCAACGAGTACTGAGTTATACTTCTTTTCACTCATAATAAAATAAATTAAAGGGGTTTAAATAAATATCCAAAGCAAAAATAGGGCAATAGCAATAGCCCTTTCTTTTTTAGACGGTGAATTGTGCGTAAGTGGTATGTGTTTTCCTGTCTCCATTGAGATATGCTTGTATGTTTTCTAGTGCTTGATGGAACTTCATCTCTCCTCGGAACAGAGTCTCCTCTGTGCATTTGACGTCTGCGGGGTAGAAAGGGAAGGCCTTCTCTTGCACCACCCAGTAGAAGTCTTTGAGACCAAACACCTTGGTATAGATAAATGCTTGGATATCATAGCTCCAACTGTTGACGTCGTACCTAAACTTCTCAATGGATCGTGAAGACTTAGAGTCCACAATAAACTCTCCTTCCTGCAAGCAGTCTAGGAATCCTTTCAGAGGGATCCCGTCCAGGTCTACGTTGAACTCTACCTGGAACTTGCCTCCTGCAAAACGCTTGTCGTACAGCCCGCAGTCTTTGAGCCTCTGAATCATCTCATGGGCTTTCTTCCAGTCTTCAGTTCCGACTAGCTCTTTCCCCTCTTGCTCGGTCCCCTGGAGTGCTTCTGCTTTCCATTCTCGATACTTCTTTGTGTTACGTGGTGCGCGACCACCAATGCGAGCGACGATATCAGTATCGTCCAAAGTAAAATATCTTTCATGAGCTTTTTCAGGTTCAAAGAGTAGCATGTCGTACATCGTGCCAAAGGTCAGGGCCTCGGACTCTTTCTTCAGCTGCCCACGCATGTACATTTCCCAAAGGCGCATGTCTCCCAGCGCGTATTTCAGGGAGCTGTATGACAGGTGAGGCTTACCTACGGCTTGTTCAAGTGCTTGTCTCATCGGTGTTTTTAATAGCTTTTTTTAATCGTTTCCATGGTATGCGGTGCCATTTATTTTGGCCGACAAACCTAAACTTGAAAGAAACGCAAGACAAGATGATGTCGTAAGACTTTCCGTCTATTTCGTTTGTGCGTAGAGAGAACAAAGAAGGGGTAGCTGTTTCTTTCGATAGATCTGCATGGATGCTAAGAAGTTTAGTCAAATTCTTGTACTTCTTCTCTTCCTTCATTTGACTCTTGTAGAATGAGCATATCGCACTGTCGCTACAACCGAAACATTTGCAAGGTCTAGAAAAATATTCTAACCCCTTGTGCTCTTCCTTTATCCTATGATACCATTCAACCGAGTTTTCTTCCAGAGGGGGTATCATGCTCTTGAATTATCTCAGTCGCAAGATCTATGCGTTCCAACAAAGCTTCAAAACGAGCGTCATCTGCCATCTTTCTAGCGTATGACAAAGACTTCAAAAGAAGTGATGTAATGTCATCGTCTTCAACCTTTGTCATGGTAGTACCATAGTCCTCTTTGAGTGTTGTTGCCATGTTGTTTAGAAATTCATTCATCGTACAAACTTTTGGAGTCCTGCTACTTGCTTCTCTGTAAGTTGATCACCGTACTTCTTGGTGATGGCAGTGAAGGCTTTCTTCTTGTCTGTCTGTGACTTGATGTAGCTTACTGCTTTGTCCATGATGTTTTCGACTGGCGCATCGAGAGCTTTACTAAGCTTTTGGACTTTAGGGTTATCGACCATGGCCTGCTGTTGCGCGATTGCATCTTCAACTTCATTAGCTGACGCAATAGACGTGTCGATTCCGATTCCGAGCACGGCAAGAGCTCGTCCGACAGCGGAGGTCTCACAGTTTTCGACATAGCTTGTTTTGTTGATGTTAGATGCACCACGCACCTCGTGTGCTGTGCCTTGTGAAACGGCTTGACCATCAGGGGTGGTAATTGTGCATACGCACATACACTGCTCTGAATCAATCAAGGGGAAGTCTGTAAGAATCCCCCAGTTTTTGTACTGCTCTTCTTGTCGGAAGAACTTGATGCGTTCGTTGACTTCAACGTACTGCTTGCCACGGATGTTCGTGGTCTTGAACTTGTAATTAGACATGAATTAAATTATTAAAGAGTTGTCTTTCTCTGTTACTTGATATCTACATCCACGAATCCATCCTCTAGTTTGACCCTCATCTTCTTCTTGACAAGGGTTTCCTTAAGCTTTTCAATACGATTCTCTATGGATTGAATGGTCTTTTCATACAAGTAGATTTGTTGATACAACCCAAAACCATCTGTCCTGTATATAGGATATATCTGCATTTCTTCGGCCACCCTATCTGTGATGTCAACGGCATTGATATACTTCTCAAGATACTCAGGGTGAAACTTGATCATCGGCTCGTGCTCTCTGGCATAATGAACGATGGTGGAGTGATCTTTGTCAAACAACCGACCTATCTCTGCAGTAATAGCATAGGGTCGCAAAGCATTAGATAAAGCGCACCTGTGTTGGATGTTTGGTCTACCTCTGTAGGTGGGGTGTATTTTGTAACGACAGACCCTTTCATACTCAGACTTTACGTTGCGTAAGAAATGAGATTTTCTCTCTTGATCATTCATGTTTTTTCATTTTCTTCTTGTACTTCTTTATCTCTCTCTGCATCAATCTGCGGCGTGCCCGTGCGTTTGTAGGCTCAGTAGATATGTTTTTCAAGAAGGTTTGTAAGGCTTTTTCTTTCTCCGTCATGTGCGGGGTGTTTTAGAAGGGGGGTTGGGACTCGAACACAACTGCCATCCGACCACGAAGGCCCTGCAAAATATGGATGTACGCACCGACTGCGCCCCCTTTTTCAAGCTTGGTTTACAGATTGTCGATGACTGTCAACAGCTCTTCGTTGGTCATCTTGCCCTCACCTACCAACCTGGCGCATCGGATAATCACCTCTGACACCCCAATAACGGGCTTCTTTTCAATGGAAACAGGTGGCTTGGGGATGACAAGCCGAGCTCTTTTATGGCGGTTTTCAAGGTACCTCTTTTTGGCCTTCGCTTTCTGCTCCTCTGTTCTGTTGTGATAGTGGAATTTATTTGCCACCGATCGTTCTGTCAGGGTGCTTCCAAAGTCCTTGTTGAGGACGATTGCTATGGTCTGCATGACCTGTATGTTTTTCTTGGTCATCTTAATGACCTTCTCACCATGCCTGTTGGTGGTGATGGGGACCTTCATGTTTCTGATCAGGTTCATTGCCCGATCAGTCATCTCATCAGTCCAGGAATTGTGGTTGCGTAACGGCATTGTAAATGAATTAAAGGATTGAATTAAAGTCTTATCTGCGTGATGCTGCAACTCATTTTCTAGGGTACATGGTGAGTGAAACCTTTTTCTTTTTCACCCCGTACTTAAAGGTAGGCCAGAATGACACCAAAACCCCAATGTTTTCCATGACAGCATCCTCAATCAACTTCTTCGCGTCTTGATCTACCGCATCACCACAATGACAACA
>Ga0209348_1000928_pt1 | contig 14707 bp, 24 predicted proteins | sample ETNvirenome_2_30_FD_184065 | JGI IMG/M metagenome (GOLD analysis project Ga0209348, IMG submission 184065) | Marine viral communities from the Pacific Ocean - ETNP_2_30 (SPAdes) (version 2) | ecosystem: Environmental > Aquatic > Marine > Oceanic | place: Pacific Ocean | collected 2013-06-22 | reverse complement strand
TTCTCCAAAATTATCTAATGACCAAGATGCAGGATCTATAGATAAAGTTTGAGATAACGAAGCTTCGCCCCATCCTGTATAATATTCTACTCCAGCACCACTTGAGTGTGCTGACCTTGTTCCAGCCACACCTCTAGTAATTCCTGTAAGATCATTTGAAGACACACCTGTGTAAGAAATAAATTCAGCTCCAACTTTAATTGTTCCCGTTGTAGGAAATCCAGTGGTTGATGCTAGAGTTATTGATGTTCCAGAGCCACCAGTCCCTGCAGTGTCATCACTTAAACTTCCGTTTAATGTTCCAAATAATTGTTGACCTCCGCCCCAAAGACCTGTGCCCCAACCAAAACCATATGTAAATCCTAAATTACCAGGTTTAATATATGGGTTAACTGTAGCAGAACCACTTCCGTTGACCGTTGTCCCTGCTGCACTTGCCATTGTAACTGTAAATGAATCACTGTCTGGAACAGTGACCACTTGAAAAGTATTAGTTTCAAAATTTGCAGCAGTATAACCAGCTCCACTAGGAGGAGTAACAGATGTAAATGTAAATAGATCTCCAGGTTCTAATGTGTGTGCCGCTTTATTTACAGTCACAGTTGCAGATGTATTTACAGTGCTAAACGTGCATCCTGTCAAAGCAGTATCTAAGGGTGTAATATCGTAAAAAGCTTCTTCATAATAAACTGCTAATAATTTATTTGTACCAATAGCAGCATATCTTCTTCCATCTAAGTCTGCCCAAATAAATTGTTCTCTAGCTGCTCCTACTAAAGTACCACTAACTAATTGCTCCCATCCTCCGATTTTTTCTGGAAGACCATATCTAAATCTAACAAAATCACCGTCTGTCCACTGACCTTCTGCTCCAGTAGCCGTAACTTGTTTATTAAATCCAGGTGCTATTTGTACGTTTGTTAATGGCATACAGAATTATACCATTTTTTAATCACATGATAAACCATAATGAACCCTTTTATCTTTATACCAATCTTTATGAGGGCCATTTTTATCAACGTAATGCATAAATACTTGAGAACACCAATCACCTTTAAATTCTTCTCTCCAATGTGCAACTTCACAACCTAAATATACAGCTGCATCTCCTGGTTCTAAATTTATGGGAGTACCATCCATATATATTGGCCAAGGAGTTCCATCAGAACTAATGTTGACTGTAGTACTTATTTCACAAGATGGTCTATCCTTATGTTTAGGTAAATCAGATAATTGGGTATAGAATCTCCAAAACGTATATGTAGGTAATAGTTCTAATCCAGTTTCTTTTTCCATAATCAATCTTTTTTGTAACATCAAAGATTCCATTATAGGATCTCCATAAAAAGATATATCAATTACACCAGGTCTATCTGTACGAGGACGAGGCTCTTCATAATGTCTTGTTTTTAATATTGTGTAATCTTTTAATAGATTTGATTCTTCTCTTGTGAGAAAATTTTTAATTATTTTATATTTAAAATCTTTTCTTATTTGTTTTATTTGCATATTATAAATACCATAGTACCACAGCATATCGTGTGCCTTTAGTCACTTCATTTGCTTTGTGTGGATATAAAAAATTAGATGGAAATATTACTGTTCTACCTGGTTCAGGTTTAATTTTTTGTGACATTTGTAAATCTGGAGAGAATATTTCAAAATATCCTCCTTCAAAATCATTATTAATAAACGTAATAACACTTATGGTTCTAGGTATTTTATCAAAATGATCTACATGTGGTTTGTAAAAACCACCTTCTTCATACTTAAGTAGATTTATATAATTTGTTTTTCCTACCACTACTTCTGGTGCTTGAGGTTTATACCATTTATAAATAGCTTCATGTGTAACATTAATAAAATAGTTACACCAATGAACGTGTGTTAACTTTTTACTATATCTATGCCAACATAAAGTTTTTGTATTTCTAATATTTTTATTAACTTCTGATTGATTACCCCCACCAACTTTTGCATCTTCAAAATCTAGTTCTTTACAAATTCTATGAAATTTCTCCATAGTCTTTTTATGAAAAAGACCGTCAATAACTTTTACGTATTGACCTACTTCATACGGATTTACTTGTACTGTTTCTTTTTCCATATATCTTTCTTATAATTATGTAAAAATCTAAATGGGTATAATAAATTATTTAATGCATTTTTACTTGCTTTAGATTTTGTTATTTTCATTTTCCAACTTTCTCTTTTAAAAGGTATTATTTGCACATAAGGTGTACCTTTTGCAATAGTCGTATTTAACACAGGATATTTATCACCATTTAAAACAATAGGAAAGTTAATTTCTTTGTGAAAAGTATCTGTATCTACAATCCCTGGAATAATACTAAATCTATCATCTGCATTATTCATAGGAGGTAAAAATAAACAAGAATATCCAGGTGGTGTTTTTATATGCCAAGGATTTAATATTTTATAAAAAGGCAAATCTTTATTTTTATTTACAAGAGGAGATCCTGCTAGTTGTTCAATATTATGAATTTGTGGGTGTCCCTCATGATTCAGATTAATGCCATGATCATGAGCCCCTCGTCCTAAAGGACAGGCAGCAAAGCTATCTTTGATTGGTTTACCTTCTTTATCTACACTATCAACATTGTGTTTTATTTCTAAATCTACTGGCACGTATAAACAATATCCAGACATTAAAGTATCTAAAAAAGGCATACATCCTTTTACAGTCCTAGCTTGTGATTTATGTTCTAACTTTTTAAACCAATCTGGAATATTTATTTTTATTGGTGTCGGATAATCTTGTTTTAAATCAACGTAAATATCAGCAGCATTAAATTCAATAATATTGTTGAACATAAAAATGTTTTACATTTTTATAGTCTATTTACAAGAAAATTAACCTATTTGATTTACGTGCAGAAATGGTATTGAATTTTCTGAACAGTGTTTTTCCCAGTTTATTGGATAAGTTAATGAAGATGTATCTGTACTAGAAAGCACTCCAAGATAATTTTGTAACTGAGTAGTCAATTGTGTACCTTGATTTTTTTCAATGTAAAGTCTAGCTAACCATTTAAAATTTTTAAATTTTTGTTTTAACTCGTCTTCATCTTTTGAAAATAGTTCTACTCCATCAAAATAACTAACATTACCATCTGTAACTATTATTTCTTTTCTATTAGTTACATACGCGTTAAAGTCATCATCTGAAATTTCAACTTCTGAACCTGTTCTAGGATTGATATTCATATCATTTTTGTCAGCTTCATTTCTAGCTACTTTACAAAATTTATTATTATCTAAAATTACAAATGCCATTATTATGCTCCTATATCTTCAAAAATAAACATACCACCTGGACTTCCTGGGTTACCTGCTTGTGCAGGAGTTCCACCACCTTGTCCACCGACTCCAATGTCTGGTGACATAAATATTTTCATATCTTGATTATTACCTGTTAAATCTTTTGTTGCACCCGGTGCTTGTCCAGCAGATCCATCTGATGCTTGAAAAGATGGAGATGGTCCAGCTCCAGTTAAAGCTTGTCCAGCATTAGCTGTAACGTTATTTCCTAAAGTCGTTGCACCAGCTGTGCCTCCAACTGAAAAAGGTTGTGTATGCGGTGCTGTCACTGGAAAGAAGAATGCTCCCATTCCACCAACTCCACCGTCTCCGCCTGGCTGGCCCGGTCCGCCCTGAGGCCCTGTAAAGGCTCCCCCACCGCCTTGTCCGCCACCACCTGCTACATAAGCCACAACTTTAGTTGCATTAGGATTAGCAGTGTAAGTTCCACTAGCAGGTCCACCTTCATATTTTACTGCAACCATATTTCCGCCTCCAGCAGTTCCTGAAGAAGCAGCAGTTAATCTTCCTTGTGCATCAACTGTAATTGATGCAAGAGTATATGAACCAGCAGTTACAGAAGTGTCAATAAGTTGAGCAGCACCTACTGCGTCATCTGCCATTTTATCTACTGTAACAGCATCATTGTTAATTGTAGCAGTTATAACAGCATTGTCTGAAAGTTGTGCAGCTCTAATTGCATCATCAGCAATTTTTGCATTTGTTACAGCATCATCTGCAATTTGTGCAGTTCCAATAGTACCACCTAAAGTATCTAAAGAAACTTCTTTTAAATTTGTTCCGTCAGAATAAGCTGCATAAATTTTTGCAGCATCAGGAGTAAATCCTGTTCCTGAAGCAGTTTTAATTGTAAGGTTTGAAGGATTAGTCAATCCTGTACAATCAAAGATGTAAAATTTTTCTATTGAATCTGGAATAGTACAAATTGTGCTTGATGCAATTGATGCAGTTGCAAATTTTATAACTAAATTTCTTGCGTTTGATAAAGCACCATCTGACATAACAAGTGCTAATGTTCCACCACTTGATAAAGTAACTTGTTCAAAACCAGCAATTGCTTGTTGTACTAAATTTAAATTTGTATTTGTTTTATCTCCCCAAGTACCAGCATTTTCACCGGTAACCATTAGTTCGAGTTTTAAGTCTGTTGAATAACTTGATGCCATAAAAATTCTCCTTAATAAGTTTTTATTTTACATTATCTAAGCAGCCAAATCAACCTCTGTCCAAGTATTAGTTACACCAGGGTTAATCTCTTGCCAAGCAGTAATTATAGGGCTACCAATAGTGGCACTCATTTGAATGCCAGTAACAGGAATATTTGCTATACCCGTCACAGTCACTGAGCCCATACTACTTGATAATTGAAGCCCTCCAACACCTATAATTTGACCTGGTATTTCTGCATGTTGACCAAGGGACATAGCAATACTTTGGCCAGTAACGGACTCTGTAGTTCCTTGCACAAGATTTATTGTGCCAATACTTGAAGTCATTTGTATACCAGAAACATCTACTGGTGTTTTTAGTCCAGCTATTACACTACCTATTGAGCCAGTCAAAGATCCAGCACTTGTTACTTCTACTAATGCATCTCCTGTGATAACTAAAGAACCTATTGTAAAATCTAATTGATCTTCAGCTGCAAAAACAACGATTCCAAAATCTCCTACTAATGAAAAATTACCCATTGTAGATGTTAATTCTTGACCAGTAACATTGACTGTAATATCTGTAAAAGCAGTTTCTTCTCCAATACTTGAAGTTAAAGTTTGTCCAACAGGAGCTACAGAATAATTTACACCCCATGCAAATTCTCCCCATGAACCTCTTCCCCAACCTTCTCCAGTTAAAATACTTTCATCAACAGTAGCTGCACCAATACTTGAAGACATTTCTAGTCCAGAAGTAGCTGCACCAATACCTATAGAAACTTGGCCAACTCCCATGGATTCTAAACTTCCAGTAACCGATACTGCAGCAGATGTTCCACCAATAGTTGATCCTTGTGATGAAGCTAATTGAATACCTGAAGGTTCAACAACAGCATTAGCTGTTATAGACTGTAATGTACCAATAGAAAATGTTGCTTGTGATCCTACAGCTACTGGTTGTGATCCAGATAGATCACCCCATTCGTTTTCACCCCAAGTATCTCCTCCCCAACCTACTTGTAGTTCGGCATCTGCAACAGAAGTTCCGATAGCTGATGTAAGAGATGTTCCAGTAACACTTACATCAATATCAGCTTGATCTCCCCATGCTCCATTGCCCCATTGTAATGCTCCCCATGTAGTAGATGTAATATCAAAAATACCACCCATTCCAATTCCGTGCACATAACATAAATAATAAAAATCAGTTTGTGAGGATGGTGTTACTTCAACATAACGTGTTGTTGCAGCATTAAAAGTAGATACATTTGTATAGCCAGCTTGATTACTTGCTCCATCAAGATAATAAGTTACTCCAGATGAAATTATTCCAGAGGTACTGGTGTTTGTAGAAAAAATTAATGGGTGATTATCATTTGAACTAGCACTTTGATCAAATCGAAGAGTTCCATCTTCAACCCAACTTACTGTGCCTGGTCCTGTAGAATTTCTTGCACCGTTTAAATAAAAAACGTTTCCGGTTCCACCGCCATATAGGTTTCCTGAAGCTACGGTAACTGTATAAGTATACTCTGCCATAGCTCCAGAACCTTAAATTAAGCTAATCTTAAGATCGCAGCAGATGTTGTGAACGCAGGGAACTGAATTGTAAATGTTCCTGAAGTTGCAGTTTTATCTCCACCGAAATCTAATACAGCAACAGCATCAGTTGTGTTTGAACCACCATCAGTTGTTGTGTTATAGATTAATGCACCTCTTGCAGTAAGAGTTACACCTACGAACGATAAGTCTGCAAAATCAGTGATTGCCACTGAAGATGAAACTTTAACACCTTGGTTAACAAGAGCTTTTCCGCCAGCAGTGTATCCTGATGGTGAAGTAACTTCATTACCTGTAGTGTAGTTTGTAGTAGATTTTCCTAAACTTGCTGAGTTTGTATACATCGCTAATTTATATGTATCAGATGATGTATCAAAGTCGTGTTTACCTTGAAGTAATTCTTTTTTAAAAGAATCACATATTGCGTTAGTTGTTATTGCCATTATATTCTCCTTAATTAATTTGTTTGTTTGGAGAAGGTGAAGGAATAACTACTCTAGGCACTCCGTCATCATACTCCGCACGTCTTCTTCTACCCATTTGTTGTAGGGCAAAATTTTGTATTTCTTCATTATACTTCTTTTCATATAAGTTGTACATATCCATAGGTCCTTTTAAAAACCTAAAGGCTTCAGCTAATACCCCATGTAATAACATAGATTCTTGATTTGTAGATAAGTATGTATTTGATGTACTAGTGAATTCAGGTGGACTTTTTATGTAATTAACTTGAACTGTATCTGCTGATGCAGGAGTTGGAGCAACTAAAATAACAGGTCCTTGTTGAACATTGTCTTCCCAATTAGCATAATATTTAGGAGTTCCTGTTGTACTATCATTAGGTGCAAATTCAGAAATAAAACTTGTATCTCTTTTTTCTAAAAAAATTCTATTATTACTACTGTCTATTATTTGTACAGATCTAACAACTATAGCATCTCCAGGTAAAATTACATATCTATTTCCTGCAGTAAAATTTGAAGTAACGTACTTTCTTAAATCATCATAATCAACTCTACCTGCTACATCTAACTCTACAGATTTTATAAAATCTTGGATAATTGCATCAGTTAAAACATTACTACTTACTTCAGTATAGTTTCTTACTTGTGTTAAAAAAGCTGAATGTGTTATTGCCATTATGATATACTCACTGTTACACTGTTTAAAACCATTTCAAGTTGTCTGTTTCTATTTTGTGCAGATGGATCAGCTGGTTTCATTTCTGATGACCCTTGTGTAATAAATGCAAAATCTCCTGGTAAACTCAAATTTGCAACTCCAACAGAAATTCCTCCAGAGTCTGCTTGAACACCATCTCTATTTGTAGGTTGTTGAAATTTCATATTTCTAGAGTTTTGTAATGCAATAGCGTCAGCTGTAAAATGTCTTCTTCTAATCTGTGGATGTTTTGGCTCAAATTCAGAATAATGAACAAATGATCCATTCCACTCTTTGACCATTTCAGTATATGGAAAAGCCATTCCTGATCTATCAGAAATTGCTAATGATCTTTTACCTGTTGCATATTTTGACATAATTAAACTCCAGTAGGATAAAAAGATTGTGGTGTGATAAATGTTGATGCTCTTTGACCATCTTCATCCAAAGCTCTTTTTAATTGATCCTCATAAATTAATTTGTTTTGTTGAACTAAAGCTGGTGCATTTTTCATAGCTAAATAATAAGCCAACCCAGCTACCATACATGGTAAAAATCTAAAAACAACATCAGCGTCATTAGAGTAAACACCTGCATCTTCAATTCTTTTAATTACGTAATATTTTAAAACTTTATAGGTCACAACATCAGGTGCTTGATATAAATAAATTTTAGGAGTCTTTTCTCTTTCAACATAATATTGAGAAGGTTGACCTGTTGCTAATTTATTTGGTAATGCAGCATAAGCAGATCTATCTATTTTAGTTAAAGATACATCTTGTGTGTTTGCTGTATTTGCACCAGCTGCAGTTGTAGATACAAAAGCTTCTAAAACATCACTTACCCCAGCACTCACAGAATATTCAGCTTGTCCTGATACTAAGGTATTTTCGTGCAAAGATACCTTCCATAAATGAATTCCTCTATTTGCCCATTCTGCAAATAATAAATTTAAACTTGTTCTTGCTGATTTTAAACTATGACCACTAGTTGTAGCCATCCCGCATCTTTCGTATGCTTCTTGAATTATTTCTTCAATTGACAGATCAAATGCTGTAGTCCCTGACGTAGCCATTATTATCCTTTTTACGGTTATACAATTTTTTAGATTGTACCACTTTTTGGTTAAATTTTGAAGTCCTTAGGCTTTTTGCGATAGGGTTTGTATTTAACTTGTTTTTTTTTCTTTTTTTCACCTCTTGCGCCTCTCAATTTGCCTTCAATTTGTTTTGGGATTTGTCCTCTTGATATTGCCATATTAATCTACTCTTTGACTTTCTAGTACACCACTTTTAAAAACATCATTTTTAACCTTTATTCCATTTATAAAAGTAATTAAAGTTGTTCTCTCTGATTCTACAGCATTATCAGTAAATTTACTAGCTGAATGTAATTTTTTTGCATCAAATATAATAGCTCTATTAAATTTAGATTTTACATCAAGCACTTTTGTAAATTGATTGTTATTTTCATTTAAATATTTTAGCTCTTCTTCTTTTGGAAGTTTATTTAAATAAATACTTTCTTTTTTATCATTATGAATTGGAGCTTCAAATGACTTGCTTTCCCAAAAAGATGTACCACAATCTTCATGTTTACTTAAGTATACTATTGCTGTTATCTCTCCTGGGTCTGTATGTACCCACCCTTCATTTTTATAAGTATCACCATCTACTTTTTGAAAAGATGAATATGCAGCATAGTCAATGTTTTGATAATGATATGGATATATTAAAGCAAAGATTTTGCTATGAAAAATTTTAAAAAAATCTACATCAACTTTATGTAAAAGTTTTGATCTAGCTCCTGGCCATCTGCCATCTGGTGATTTTTCAAAATCACATTTATTACATAATTCTAAAACTTTTTCTGGATATTTAAAAAAATTATCCTCTATGATTATTGGAATCATAAATATTTAAATAAAAATTTCTTTTGCTTTTCCTAATATAGGTTTATATTTTGTTTTACCTTCTTCTCTAAAAGCGTGCAAGAAAGATTTTCTAGGCATACCCTCTGTATAACTACAGTGTATCCAACCTGAGTTAGGTTCGCCAGGAGTGTAGTACTCGAGGATCAATTGATCCCATTCTAATTCTCTGTGTATCCAATCAGCTAATTCACAATTGTCCACTCCTATCACTTCAAAATCTGCCGCTTCTGCACGAGCATGTTGTGAATTTGGTGAGCTGCCGATGGCCTGACACAACTCTGGGCTACGAAAACCGCTTGTCACCTTAACCCTGCCGAAGTGATCACGTACCGGTTGTAAAATTTTTTCACACAAAACTTTTAGTTTTTCTATTTGTTCTGCGTTTGGATTGTTATTAATACCTTTACGAATTGCAGTATCTGATTTGGTTAATTCCTCAAGAGTAAAATTACGTGTAAGTTCCATATTAAAAATAATTTACGTTTATATTCAATCTTCTTTTTTTGTCAGTACATGTTGTACTATTATGTGGTAATGAACTATCAAAAAATAATCCCCTATTCTCAATTGTTTCTATTTTAGTTCCATCATTTAAGATTGTAAAGCCATTGCATGTATTTAAATATAATATAAAACCTTTGTGTGGAAAGGAAAAATCTACATGTTTCGGATGATAAATTAACTCTTCTGATTTAGGATATAAATTTACTTTAATTCTTCTTAATCCTACTGGCTTTATATATTTAATCAACCTTTCATAAAAAATATCAAAAAAAGGACTTTGTGCAGTCATGTTAAAAATCATATGACTAAAATATGTATTTTTTTCATTTTCATTATCAAGGTCTGCAACTGATCTATTATAAAACCATGGAAAAGTTGTACCAGTAATTAAATTTTTTAATTCTGTAAAGTCTTCTTTTGATAAATAATTATCAACGATTTGGTGGGACATTAATCCAATATTAACTTCTTTATAGATAAAGATCCATCAATATTTGACTCTAATTCTGCCATTGATTTTATGCACTGGTACTTAACATGTCCATCAATTTTTAAACCACGTTTTGCAACTCTCTTGCCTTTTAAACATTCAGACATTGAGGGTTGTATACGCGCTTCCTTGATCTCTCCCTGTACAATCATAAGTAGGGCTACCACTAACTCTGTCATCAATGTGCTCCGTTTCCGTTTGCTCTTACTTTATCTTTTAATTCTTCTACATCTTCTAAAAGTTTTTCAGTTTGTTTTTGTATAAACTGTATGTTTACTTTGTTGTGCATCATGTCTTCAATTCTTGTTTCTATCTGCTCTACAGACTTGTACAAATCCTCTAGTAAAAAATGTTGCTCCTGGTCCGTAGGGATCTGTTCACTTTTTTTAAGCAAATCATTTTCGAACAGCTCACGTGATGTCTCTAACGATACCAACCTTGCCGTAAGCTCGGTGTATGCGAACACGCCGGCTGCAACGAGTAAAATTAGAGAGGCAACCGTCTTCATCGGCATCTGTACGGCAGCTTCTTCGCTTATATTTAAAGGTTTCTTACTCATTTATTTTTGGTTTTGGTAAGGGTAGTATATAGTTTTTTGGAGGTGTTTTCAATTTGCTTTTACCTGAGCTTATAAATTTATCTCCCATCAAATTAACCTCTGGGTTTTCCTTTTTATACTCATCTTTCATGTCATCCCAAAGGCTTTTTGAGTCAGCAGGTCTAGTGTTATCTCTTGTAGGAGTAACACCTCTACATTTAGACACCAGCAAATCAAAATTTGAATTGTATGCAAGACTAGGATTACTATTAACCCTACCGCACATCTTCATTAATTCTAGTTGTTGTTTGATTGCTACGTTTTCTTTTGAAGTCTTACAGTCTGTACCTAAATATTTTCTGTAAGTAAATCTTATGCCTTGTTGTTCATTGGAACTACTATCACTGTAATTATAATTAGTATCTCTTCTTTCTGTGCTTATTTCCATTTCACCACATCTTACACCATACTCATTGAGGTATTCGTTTCTAGGATATGCAGGTTCTACAAAAAAAGCTAAGATGGTGAGGGCCAAGATAAGTATACCTGTAAAATAATAATTCATCCTGAGAACCTCCATAAATTACCTGTTTAAATCTTTTATATCATAGTCGTGTTCTCTAACTTGATCTGCTAGTTGTCTGTATAAATTTTCTGCCATTTGCCATGTCGCTTCTGCTGATGATAGTCTTGTGTTTTGTTCTGTAATTTTATCTTCAGCAACTTTTAAATTTCTTGTAAGATCTATAATCTGTTGTTGATTTGAATTTATGGTATCTGTTAAATTTACGATGTACCTAACACCTGTAAACGTTCCGACTAGCACTGAAGCCACAACAGGGACTAATACAAAATTTTTTTTAAGTATACTAGCTAAGTCCATTTTTGTTTGCTACCTTCCCCACGTTAACACCTTTTTTAATTACATAATCTTGTGTGCCATTTGCACCAATATTTACCACACGTCTTAAATTTTTTTGTAAAAGTTTACTTTGATTTTTTTCTTTTTCTTTTTTCAAATAACTTTCTAATAGCTTTGTATCCCTCATCTGATAAGACTCCTATTTTAATAATAAGATGATCTAAACTTTCAAAAAATCTATATAAAAATTTATCAATCATCTTTTTTACCGTTGTTTTCAAAAGACATATCATCTGCATAATCTTTGTATTTTTCATATGTTCTTTTGTTGTTTTTTACTTTTTCCATTTGGTAAAACATCTTATCAGAATCTTCTGTGACCATGCTAGAGTCCTCTGCATCCCAATACGTAGTTTGTACTGTATAGTCTGGCCAATCGTTATCAGTAGTATAACTAGAACAGTGCCACAAAATACGATTATTAGGTTGAGCTGCAAAATTACCATTATCAAGTTCCAAAATGTGCGCACACTTATGTTCTTGAGGTATTTCAGAGTGTTCAGTATCCAAGATGTTAACGTCTGGATGAGCCCAGTCGATTGTAAATAAATATTTGCCATGATAAAATTTTTTATCTAATCCTAGATATTTACCCTTTAGACCATCCAACCAATCAAAGCAAGTAACACTAGGCCAATAACTAAAACAGTTCCACAATTCCAACTCATGTACTTGCATATCGGGCACTTCGGCTCTATCACACTGTTTTTGGAAAAATGCTGAGATAGGCAATCTCCAATAACAAGCACCGTTTGGTAACATAATGTTAAATAAGATTGAACGACCTGAAATGGAAGTAATGCTAAAGATAACACAGTCACTATACTTTCCTTTATTTTTTTTAAGATCATAGAGATATTCCTTTCTTATTTTACAGTATATCGGAGGAATGTTTGCGTTCAGATATGCCATGTTTATATTTTTCTCGCCAATAGTTTTTTCTTTCTAAAAGTCTTATTCTATACTCGAGTATATCATATCCAAATAATTTTTTAATAAACTGCGTTAACATTTCCATCTTCTTCTAGCCTGTCTTAGTCTTGAATTAGGATCTGCAGCAGCTTTGGGAAATTTCTTCATCTGTCCTGCACTTCTTGCACAAAATGATTTACGTCTTTTAGCAGCTTTAGATCCTGGTTTAACTTTGCCAGTAACCGCTGTTTTTAATTTCGAACCAGGGTTTGCTCTTCTATAGGCAGCAACTCCTGCAGCAGTCATACCTGCACCTTTTTTTGTAGGTCTAAAATTCTTCTTGTTTCTTGCAGGCATGTTGTCTCCGCCTCTTTTCAATTTTAACATACCACCAAGAGCTTTCTTTTTTTTAAATAATGATCTTGTTACTTCATTAAATGAAGGCATATTTGTAAGTCTTTCCATATCTGTTCTCCAAGACTCCATATTCCCTGCAGAGCCAAGACGTTTTCCTTGGTATGGTGTTTGCCCTTTAGGCCCTAATACACGCGTTTTAAATGAACTACCTCTCCCTGTTTGAGCTTTTACAGGTACAATTGCAGCCGTATCTCCACTACCACTACTTGAACGATGTTTATACTTTGTTAAACTTTTTGTTCCTAAACCTAACTTTTCAGCAGCTTTTCTGGATTTAGCAGTGGATTTTCTTTTTTTAATTGTTTTTAGTAAATCAGACATTTTTTTTCCAGCATATTTACCACCAGAGATTATATGTTTGATTCTACTCATATTAAGTAAATGTTATTGTTACACCAGCTGTTCCTGCTATTGTTGCATGAATTCCTTCTAAAAATAAAATTCCAGAACCAGGTAAATACATATCTAAACCTTCTTCTCCGAATAAATATGTTGCAATAATATCTCCCGTAGCACCACCAGTCCTAAAAATTATTGACCCATTAGTGTTATTTCCTTTTCCTTGTATTGAAGTCAATCTAGCTCTTCTTGTTAAAGGCACCATTTGTGCTGTGCTTGTAGCATGGGCTACCGATTGATCTGATGTAAAACTTCCTCCACCACTCATAATTATCCGTTCTGACCTACTAGACCTTTGCCTGAGTATTTGTCTGTTAATAAAGTTACTGCAGCAACATTAGTTACTGTTGAAGCAAATACACCTTCTGGAAATAAAATTCCATCTTCAGGAAAGTTTAAAGAAACTACATCTCCTGTAGGTACATCAACTGTTAGTAAGTTTGTGCCTCCTGCTTTTTTTTCAGTGTTTAAAACAACTGAGCCAGCTCCACCACCATTGGAAGAAATAAATATTCCTTTGAGTCTTACTGGTTGTGCAATAATTGCAGATGCACTAGCTGCTGTAAATCTTGTTGCTTGTATGTCGCCCTTAAAGCTCATAAAAAAACTCCGTTATTTGTGGCTCCCGAAGGAGCCACTTATTTATTATATTTTACCAATTAACTCAGAACCGTTTCTGTTTTGAGTACAAGTAATATAATCTAACTTAGTTACTCTTTGACCAGCAGCGGAAGCTGATACTGAAGCTGCAAACATTTGCATATCGTCAGTATTAATGTTTGATGTAACAGTAGCTGCTAATTCTCTGTTAACAAAAAACTCAACTACTCCAGCTCTATCAACTCTGAAACCAACTGTATCATATGAACTATCAGTAATAGTATATGCAGTGTGTGTTACTTGATTTGTTCCTGCAGCATTTTTAGTTACAAATCTGTAAAACTGTTCACCGTTATTAGACTCAATAGAGATTCTATTTGCAGATCTCCATCCAGAACTTCCTGTGAAAGTTTCACATAATCCAGTACCGTAGTCAGTAGCGTTAGCATCGTTATTTTGTATTCTAGCTTCGTACCAAATAATTGTTCCAGGATTAGTAATTGCTCCAGTGCCATCTCTAGTTTCTGCTACAGCTTGAAAAGTGTTAGCAGTTTTAACTAATGCTAATCCATTATTGTCTGTAGTATTAGCCGAAGTCAAAGTTACTGCTCCGCCTACTTCATTAGAGATTCCAGCTGCTGCTCCACCATCTGCAATAGCTGTTGACCATTCAGATGAAGGAAGTGTGTTATAAATAAAATCATCTTTATAACATACATAGTTAGGGTTGTTATCTACTGGTAAATCTTTAAACCATTTTTTATTATTATTCAAA
>Ga0209348_1000927_pt1 | contig 14727 bp, 25 predicted proteins | sample ETNvirenome_2_30_FD_184065 | JGI IMG/M metagenome (GOLD analysis project Ga0209348, IMG submission 184065) | Marine viral communities from the Pacific Ocean - ETNP_2_30 (SPAdes) (version 2) | ecosystem: Environmental > Aquatic > Marine > Oceanic | place: Pacific Ocean | collected 2013-06-22 | reverse complement strand
TCTAGGGGGATACTGACAACATCGAAAGGCACAACAAAGCCGATGGCCTAACAGGAAAGCCTACTAGCTAGGCATCACAAGGGGGCAGGACGCTAGATAACCGATGCCAGCGGGGCGTTGCCAAGTAGATGCAAATAGGGGGTTGACCCCATAATCAGACTAGTATAGAACCTAGTCATCAACCACTAACTGCCAAGGGCAGAAAGGAACAACACTATGTTCAAAAAGACTGTAAACGTAAAGGCCATTATCCGTAACCCTATCGGTGTAGAGAACCTGCAATTCCGGCGCACTACATCACGCTACAAGCAGAAGGGTACATTCTCTTCTAACAAGGGCTACCTAATGGTATCGCGTAACGCCAGCAATGGACAGTTCGTAGAACGTGGTTAAGATACGTCCAGTCAATCCCGTAGCAAAGGCACTTGCCTTGTCCCGTCGCAGGGCAAGTGTCGTACCACCAAAGAAAGGTAAAGGCAGCTATGACCGTAACAAGCAAAAACGAAACTACGTTCCAGAAGATTCCGGTAAAGAAAAAGATTAAGGCCATGCAAGACTGGCGACGTAACCGGAAGGCAAGCCGTAAAGCTAAACAACAGATGCAAGAAAGGGCATTCAATGCAACGCAGTAATTTTGTACAGCTTCCCCGTAACGCAGATGGTGATATCATTGACCTGTATTCGATACACCATCTGCTGACAGACACACAGGTTGAACAGTTGACAGATGATGACTGGTCGAGGTATCACGAATATCAGGATGAATTAAATATCCTACGTCAACAAGCCATAGAGGAGTTCGGGCTATGAATGTACTGTCGATGTTTGACGGCATGTCCTGTGGACGTATTGCCCTAGACCGTGCCGGTATCAGTGTGGACAAATACTATGCCAGCGAGATAGACCCGTATGCCATCAAGGTGGCGACGGCTAACTATCCCGACACTGTACAGCTAGGCGACTGCACCAGCCGTGCCTTTATGAATTGGGTCAATGCTATGGCAGACAAGGGTGGCATTGACCTGTTGATTGGTGGCAGTCCATGTCAAGGATTCAGTAGTGCCGGACGGCATGGTCACTTTGATGACCCACGTTCCAAGCTATTCTGGCAGTATGTAAAAATCCTGGGCAAACTCAAGCCCAAGTATTTCATGCTAGAGAATGTCAGGATGAAGCAGTCATCAATGGACATCATTAGTGACGCGCTGGATGTCGAACCCATACTGATAAACAGCGACAAGGTGTCGGCACAGAACCGGCAACGATACTACTGGACTAACATACCATTTACTGGTAGGTACTATGAGCCTATCGACAAGGGTATTCTGTTACAGGATGTCATTGAATCTGGCTATGTCGATAGGGACAAGTCGTACTGCATCGACGCTAACTACTGGAAGGGTGGCAACAAGACGCAGTATTTCCAGAAGCGCAGACGCCAGCTAGTGTTCACTGATGACACGATGGCAGACTATCGCAAGCTAACGCCATTGGAGTGCGAGAGACTGCAAACTGTGCCGGAAGGATACACGGCCCATGTCAGCAACACGCAGCGATACAAGATGCTGGGCAATGGCTGGACTGTAGATGTTATCGCTCACATTATGAAAGGATTGGACACATGATACTGGACCCAGAAGATGACCCACGCCTTGTCAATGTACAAGCACAACTGAAGGCATTGCGTAAATACCTGGACGAAAGGTTGTGGGAAAGTAAAGACGTATGCCCAGCTAGGCAAGCAGAGATTAAACGCTTGACTATCATGCTGGCAGAGGGCAAACTGTACGAACCTAAGTTTTAGAGAAAGGAGAACACCTATGCGGCCAGATAAACAGAATCAGAAGAAGTTTGATTTCGATATGTCTTTCGGAGAATGGGGCGAGGATACGTTCCTGCACATGATGGGCATGACACGCGATAAGTTTGAGATAAAGACTGAACGCAATGAGATGTGGACGAAGTGGGGCAACATCGCTGTCGAATACCAGTGCTTTGATAAACCATCCGGCATCAATGCGACAGAGGCTGCGTACTGGGTGCAGAACCTAGCAGACAGGGACAATGATATGTATTGCACAATCATCTTCCCGACAGCCACCATGAAGAAAGTGCTTGACAAGATGCAGCCTCGTCAGGTAAAAGGTGGTGACTACAACAAGTCGGAGATGTACCTTGTGTCATTGGCTGACCTGTTTTCTAAGAAAGCGTACAAGTAGAAAGGAGATACGATATGTTAGGATTGTTAGCGACTGTTGCGTTTGCTATGTTTGCACATGACAACGCAGAATTTATCAACGACATGAACGAGAAGCTAGAGCAAGATTGTTCATTCACATATACAGGCAAGCAAGAGGTGCGGCCTGATGTCCCACACATTGCTGTGGACAACAAGTACGTTTACTTCAGCATGGAACCCTGCCCGAAAGGAGAGTAGACATGAATCTGGTATTGAACACCACGCACTATGATGCACCGAAGGAACACCTTGTCGAATCACTTGGCCTGTTGCCTCACTGGGTTGTCGAGTACAATATCCTGGGTGGTAAAGACCTTGTGCAATACATGACAGAACGCTATGGCTTTGGTCAGTTGTACAAGTTTGAAGGCACAGTCACGGAGGATGGTCGGTGGCAGAGTCCACACGAAGATGACGAAGACCTAGAGTATGTGGGCAAGATGCAGACAAAGGATGGCACTGTATACTTCTATCCCTATGCAATCACTGCGCTGCCGACTGACGATGGCTACTTTGTCACGAGGATGGACTGACATGGACGAGGAGGTGTTATTCGACCATGACTGGGATGACAAGCACATCATAGACATTGAGTGGGACAATCCCAACCATGAAGCTGAAACAGAAATGCTTATCAAGTGGGGGTTATATCAGCCACCAAGAAAGGAGACAGACGATGGAACTCGACATGACTGAAGCTATAGACAAAGCGACAGCCGACGCTATTGAAGACGCAGTTTGTGACGACCTGATTGACATGGGCTATGGTAACATACCGTTTCAGTGGCAACTGATTGTAACTTTTACAGATGAGGATGATGATGCGTAATACCTGGAACATGATTATGGATTGGCGTTACAATCCCTTGTCCCATATACCGGACATGAACACACGGCACATGGTGATGCAAGTGCTGGCATGGATGTGGTGCATAATCTTTAGCATGTGGGTGGGCAGCGTCGTTGCCTTTGGCATCAGTGCGCTTGCCCATGCCCTGCTGATTGCTGGCATCTTTGTCACGGCAGGAGTGTTTGAAACAGCCAAGCGTAGGCCACAATACTTTGGTGGGCTTGGCAGAGGCAATGGAGGTGAGCATGAGTAAGCTATGGGACAAAGCTGTGGAATACTGCCTCACGCACGATGACATTGAGATACTCCTGCTTGCGTGTTGCTGGGCCTTTTTGGGTTGGATGATGTTCCACGCCTTCAACGGAATCATGGAAAGGATATACTGCTGATGAAAGACATACGAGTAGAGATGACAGACGAGACAGAAGCTGGTCTGCAAAAAAAGGTTGACTTATACTTCAGGGGGTGGCATCCTCTTGGGTATGGGACGAGGCTGGTTCGTCCAGTCAAGTACGACGAAGAACGGCAGTGTTGGGTGGCCGTGATTACCCGACAGACATCTTGTGATTGAGAGGAGACTAGATATGAGTGAGACATTGAATGAGTGGGAACTGAAGCGTCAAGCAGCAACCGAATGCTGGAAGGCCATGACGCCTACGCAGCAGGATGCTATACTGACTTTGCTCAAGGCATGGGTTCCGATTCGTAGTCGGGTCAGCGAGTTCTGCACCCTTGACTATGATGACCTGCGCCAAGTAGATGACGCATGGTGGGGCATACGCCACGCCCTTGTCGATAAGGATGTTGAAATCAAAGAGTGGGATATGTAGACTTGCTGCTTGAGTTAGCAGTGTGTTACATGTGGGTGGTAATCATCTATCATTTCTACAGGAGTAGTCTATGAAAAACTTTTCTGACTTGTCGAATGACTACAAGAAAACTTTAGAATACAGGAGTTTACGCCCTGATACTAAAGTGCAGTATGATTACCACATCACTGTGGTTTCGCAGGATATGAATGGCACACGCCTCAAAGATATTACACCATTGTTTGCAAAGAAGATGTATGATGGATGGTGTGAGAGGGGTGTGTCATTTGCGAATCACCTCATGTCTGTAGCTAGGATTATTTTTAATCATGGTGTAAGGATGGAGCATGTAACGACCAACCCATTCGACAAGGTAAAGAAAAGAAACACACAATCTCGTAAGGTTGTCTGGACGCAAGAGGATGTTCAACAGTTTTTATCAGTCGCATATAGCGACTTCAGCACTAGGAACATAGGACTTATTGCACAGATGGCCTACGAGTGGTGTCAGCGTCTAGGTGACATGCGTCTATTGGCGTGGGATTCTATACATTTTGATAAGCAAGCTGTGCATATTGAGCAGTCAAAGCGTAGGGCAGAAGTATTTCTTCCCATATCAGACGACTTGTGCGATATGTTGAAGCAGCAACAGGATGACTTTGGATTCCAGGAATATGTGGCACCTAGACCCTACCCATTGCAGGGCGTGTACAAGCCATACAGTATGTACAAGTTGCCCCGACATGCGAGAAAGATTATGGACGAGGCTGGGTTGTCCAGTGAGTTGCAACTGCGTGACCTACGTCGAACAGGGACAACAGAAATGGTAGATGCTGGTGTGAGTATAGGACAAATCATGTCGGTAACAGGACATGCTAACCCACAATCAGTCAAGCCATACATGAAACATACGTTTGAGAGTGCAAATTATGCCTTGACAAAGCGTCGGAATCATGGTAGTTAAACATTAGATGCGGCAAAGGAAGGATACATAATATGATAGTAACATTAAATGATGTACTAAATGATTATGATGTCAGGTATGGTGAAACTATTCGTACGAATTGTCCATACTGTAAGGGCTACAATACTTTCTCTGTGACCAACATGGGTGGCAGCATCGTATGGAATTGTTATAAGGCATCATGTAAAGCTAGTGGTGCGAAAGGTGTCATGTGGTCGATAGAAGATATCGAACTGATGCGCCAAGAAAAGAAGGAAGAGGATTTTGTGCTACCAGAATACATCGTCCCTTGCAATCAATTTGTAGGAGACTGGGCAGACAGCTATGAGTTGGATGCTGTTGAGTTGGGTTTGATGTATGATGTGCGCGAAGAACGCGCTGTGTTTCTGGTGAGGCACGATAACAAGATTGTTGACGCCACAGGTAGGGCGTTGACAAGGCGACAGCCAAAGTGGAAGAGGTATGGGTCTAGCAGTCTCCCCTATATCTGTGGCACTGGTTCTGTCGCTGTCGTGGTGGAGGACTGTGTTAGTGCTGCTGTTGTTGGCAATGTCAAAGGTTTTGTAGGGGTGGCGTTGCTTGGCACGAGTTTACAACAAACTCACAAACAGTATTTGGCACAGTTCTCCACTGTCTTAGTTGCTCTTGACCCTGATGCTATTGCCAAGTCGGCAACCCATGCACAGGCTTTGGAGAACTATGTAAGCAGAGTTAAGATATTGAATCTACAGCAAGATTTGAAATACCGGAACGATAGAGATATGAAACTACTAGGAGACATGCAATGGAAATGACAATGATTCGCTCCTTGATGGACGAGGAGTTCTACAAAGAACATAGGGTGAACAAATGTCCAGACGAGTTGTTCACTGACGAAGGCGTAAAGATTATACGCTGCATCGACAAGATGATGGAGCAATACAAAAGGTCTGTAACACCAGAGGAAGTGTCGATGTATTTCTTGGCGCACACTCCGGCATTGACCACAGCACAAGAGCATTCCTACCAGGAATTGTTTCACAAGCTGGGTAGCGAAAAGCCAATGGGTAACGACGTGGCAGCGGACGTGGTTTCTCGCCTGTTCCAGCGTCATATAGGCAAGGTAATCGTGAACATGGGGGTAAACTACTCCAATGGTGATGAGGCCACTATGGAGCCTCTGAGGGAGTTGCTTACAAAGTATAACGATGACTTCACACCCGACCTGAATCTTGAGTGGGAAGACATCAGCATTGACTCAATACTGGAGAGTCATTCGCTGGAGAGTCGATGGAAGTTTAACTTGCCAACGCTGGCGCAAGAGATTAGGGGTGTCAATGCTGGTCAGCTAATTGAGATTGGTGCTAGGCCAAACACAGGCAAGACATCCTTCCATGCCAGTATGATTGCTGCGCCTCGTGGGTTCGCACATCAGGGTGCCAAGTGCATCATCCTGTGTAACGAGGAGAAGGCATTGCGTGTGGCAGAGAGATACCTCACTGCTGCAACGCATATGACGATGGAAGAAATATCTAGGGATAAGGAGAAAGCACACAGGCTATACAATCAGATTACAGACAACATCAAGTTCAAGGATTCGACAGGTAAGAACATGGCGTGGGTAGAGAGCGTGGTCAAAAGCTATCAGCCTGACGTGATTGTGCTAGACATGGGTGACAAGTTTGCCACGATGCATGGGTACACGCGACAGGATGAAGCATTGAAAGCTAATGTCATCTATGCTAGAGAGATTGGCAAGCAGTATGGGTGCGTTGTGTTCTACATGTCACAGTTGTCGGCTGAAGCAGAGGGTAAAACAGTTCTGAACCAAAGCATGATGGAAGGGTCAAAGACAGGCAAAGCAGCAGAGGCAGACCTGATGATACTGATTGCAGCCAACCCACTTATCGAAGGGCAGAACAGACAAGACCCACAGCGTCATCTGAATATTGTGAAGAACAAGTTGACAGGATGGCATGGGCGACTACATTGTAATTTGGATAATGTTTATGGGAGATACGAAGTATGAAGCTAACATTGGATGTAGAGAACACTGTAACAAAGCGTGATGGTAAGATGCACCTTGACCCTTTTGAGCCAGAGAATACACTGGTCATGGTTGGGATACTTACTGACCAAGGGCAGTGCTTGACGTTTCCATTCGACCACGCTGACCATCCTAATCAGGAGGACTATTACGAGCGTGTGCAGATGCTTCTTGACGAGGCCACTGTGCTTATCTGCCACAATGCAGCGCATGATTTGCTGTGGCTGTGGGAGTCGGGCTTCAAGTATGATGGCCCTGTGTTTGACACGATGCTGGCAGAGTATGTCTTACAACGTGGGCAGAAGGAGCCACTGTCTCTTGAGGCGTGTGCAGAGCGTTACGAGTTGGATACAAAGAAGCAGGATACGCTGAAAGAATATTTCAGGCAGGGTGTAAGCACTCGTGACATACCATACAATGAACTGACTGAGTATCTAGTCGCTGACCTTGAGGCTACGCAGCAACTTGCTGACAAGCTAATGCATCGTCTGAACACACCAAAGGATAGTGGTCTGATGGGTACAGTTGACCTGACGAACCAAGTGGCTGTCTGTTTGGCTCGTATCTATCAGCGTGGTTTGACTGTGGACATGGGTGCGCTTGAGGATGTTAGGGCTGAGTTCCAACAAGAGAAGGACATGCTGACGTACAACCTGACAGCACAGGTGCGTGAGTTAATGGGGGATACCCCAGTTAATCTCAACAGCCCAGAGCAACTGTCATGGGTTGTCTATAGTCGTAAACCAAAGAACAAAACTGTGTGGGCTAACGCCATCCATCCTTACATGAAGGAGAAGGACTTTAAGGATGTTGTAAAGACTGAGACAGAGATTGTCTACAAAACCGGCGCAGTTAAATGTAAGCCATGCAATGGCACAGGATATATTCGCAAGACAAAAAAGAATGGTGACCCATATAGCAAGCCAAACAAATGTGTAGACTGTGCAGCATCAGGCTTTCTGTATCAGAGAACAAAGGAAGTTGCTGGCCTAAAGTTTACTGCACCCAATGCCAAGTGGGCTAGTGCCAATGGCTTCTCCACAAGCAAGGGTAATCTATCTATACTGAAAGGCATAGCAACGCAGAACAACATGCAGGTAGCTAGGGATTTTCTCAACGATGTCAGTAGGTTGAGTGCATTGGATACATATCTATCATCCTTTGTTGATGGCATCAAGACGCACACAAAGTATGATGGCAAGCTACATGTTCGATTGTTGCAGCATCGCACGGCTACAGGTCGCTTCAGTGGTGCTGACCCCAACATGCAGAACATGCCTCGTGGTGGTACATTCCCTGTCAAGCGAGTGTTTGTATCACGTTTTGATAATGGTAAAATTGTGGAAGCAGACTTCGCACAGCTTGAGTTTAGGGTAGCTGCTTTCCTGTCACAAGATGGAGTTGCAATTGATGAAGTATCTACTGGATTTGATGTACATGCGTATACCAGTGAAGTTATTACTAATGCTGGTCAACCGACAAGTCGCCAAGAAGCAAAGGCGCATACGTTCGCGCCGCTTTATGGAGCAACGGGCTTTGGGAGAACTCCAGCGGAGGCAGAGTATTACACACACTTCACGGAGAAATACAACGGCATCGCAAGTTGGCATTCCCGACTGGCTAAAGAGGCTTTAGAAAACAAAAAGGTTGTCACACCTTCTGGCAGGGAGTTTGCTTTCCCTGATGTGCAAAGGCTGGAGAGTGGGCGTGTGTCACATTTTACACAGCTAAAGAACTATCCTGTGCAGTCACTGGCTACGGCAGACATTGTTCCTGTCGCTCTGCTACATATTGACTCACTGCTACAGTATGCCAAGTCCTGTATTGTAAACAGTGTGCATGACAGTATCGTGATTGACATGCACCCAATGGAAGAAAGACTTGTGTTACAAGCTATTGACACAACCAATAAAGAATTACCTGGATTAATCGCAGGTAGATGGGGTATCGACTTTAATGTGCCTCTCGTATTAGAAGCAAAGATTGGCCCGAATTGGCTTGACACGAAAGACGTAATGTGATATAACTCGTTTTTATTTTTCGCAGAAAGGAGTCAACAAATATGAGTGAACTAACGACTATTGATACAGACAACTATGCAGCTATGGCGCAGATGATGGGCATGGCCTACGACACAGGCGAAAAGAAATCTAGTCTGGCACGGCTGCGTATTAACAAGAAATCTATCATGGGGGATGCCGATGTAAATGGCAAAACTATGAAGATGGAGATTGTGTCTGCTGGTGCGTTGGGACTACAGAACACAGACAATCAAATCATCTATGCTGACAAGGTTGTGCTGCGTCCTTTTGTTCAACGCTTTATGTACCAGCGATACGATAGCAATGCCAACAACTATCATAAAACTGTCATGGCTGATACCTTAGACATTGACTTGAAAGATAGTGCTGGCACGTTTAACTGTGGAAAACCTGGTGGTTACATCAAGGACTTTGATGCGTTACCGGACAGCACAAAAGAACTTATTCGTCAGATACGCAGGGTTCGTGTTGTGTTTGGTACGGCATCCATGTCTGGCACCACTGAACAGGGTGATGCGCAGGATGTTACTGATGTCCCATGTGTGTGGGAGATTGATAGCAAGGAAGGTTTTAAGAACGTAGGTCAGGCTTTTAATAAGCTGGGTCAAATGCGGCGTCTTCCCCCACAGCATCACATGATTGTGAAAACAGAGGGCCGTGAACTGCCAACTGGTTCTACGTTCTATGTTCCAGTGGTTAGCCTTGATATGCAAAATAATCTTGAGGTCACGCCAGAAGACCAAGGTGTGTTCAAAGAGTTTATGGAGTATATTGAAAACTTCAACACGTGGGTCTTGTCCGAATGGGATAAGGCTGCAAACGGTCAGCCAGAGGATGATGAAAGCGTTGTTGGCGAGTTTATTACGGTAGATGTAGACGATGAACAGTCTTAATCATCCTGCTGAACTAGCTATCCACAGTTATCTTGGCAGTGTCGTGAATAACAAATCGACATTCTCAAGTGAAACTGCTGCACAAGTTGCAGAGGATGTCAGGGAAGCTGTTCTACGTCAGTTCAACAGGACTGAGCCAAGGGGATTTCGCCTTCGCATGTCTAATGTGGGTAGGCCGTACTGTCAGCTATGGTTTGAAAAGAACAAACCAGAGACAGCCATGCCTCGCCCCACAACATTCGTAATGAACATGATACTAGGCGACATCATTGAGGCAATCTTCAAGGGCATACTGAAAGAGGCAAAGGTTGAGTACCAAGACTCTGAACGTGTGACATTACCTTTGAAGAACGCAGACATTGATGGCACATATGACTTGATTATTGACGAGGCAGTTGACGATGTTAAGTCTGCATCTGACTGGTCATACAAGCACAAGTTTCAGTCATACGAAGTGCTGAAAGACAATGATTCCTTTGGTTATGTAGGGCAGCTTGCTGGCTATGCAAAAGCCACGGACAAAAAACCTGGGGGCTGGTGGGTAATTAATAAAGCCAATGGGCAGTTTAAATATGTACCAGCTAACATCGACATCAACATAGAGATTCAGAAGATTGAAAATCTTGTGGAGAAGTTGGAAGAGAATAAGTTTGAGCGTTGCTATGACGCACAAGCTGAAACATTTAGAGGCAAAGAGACAGGCAACAAAGTCTTGTGCAAAGAGTGTTCATTCTGTGATTACAGATTTTCTTGCTGGCCCAACTTGCAGGAACTACCTGCTGTAAAGTCTCAGGCAAAAGAACCAAAGATGGTTAATTATGTAGAACTAGCAGAGGAGTATGTAAATGGATGACAAACTTGAACTTGATGCTCTCATCGAAGAGATTAAACTTACTGAACAGAAACTTAGCGACTTGCGTAAGGAATATCGTGAACGCAAAACTGCTGGGGTTCGTGCAGCTATTGAAGCGCGTAATGAAGCAGACAAAGTTCTCCGCGAAGAACTAAGGGCTATTGGATATCGTGACCCTGCCGACTTCTGGCGTGGTCGCGCACTGTAGTGTTTAACGGCAAAGCATATCGGGCAGCACGAAAGAATGGGTATCGTAGTGGTCTGGAGCAATCTGTTTCCGAAAAACTAACACAGCTAAAGATAAAGTTTTTGTACGAGGCTGTGAAGATTGAGTGGGAAGACTTAGCATACAGAACCTACACACCCGACTTCGTGCTGCACAACGGTATTATTATTGAGACAAAGGGTATGTTTACGGCTGCTGACAGAAGGAAGCACATAGCCATAAGTAAACAGCACCCACAACTGGACATTCGTTTTGTGTTTGAGAACAGTAGACGTAAGCTACGCAAGGGTGCCAAATCATCTTATGCAGAATGGTGTATAAAGCATAGTTTTAAATACTATGATAGAATTATTCCTGAAGATTGGTTAAAAGAAAAAGGAAAGAATAAACATCCGAAGTTTATACCATTCAAGGGCGAAAAAAAGAAAGGAGTTTATCGTGGCAAGAGCAGTAGAAGATGAAGACTTTTTGATTAGAATACGCCCTACCTATACAGCAAAAGGTGAATGGTCAGGGGATGCAGAAGTATCAGTTATAACTTCTGAGAATAATGAGTTGACAGAAGAAGTATATCGTGGTATGGAATTATTCGTTAGGATGATACTGTCTGCGCTTCCAGTGATGGAGCAGGATGAATATGTACGCGAACAAATATATAAATATTGTGAAGAGTACACAGAAGAACTGATGACGTTGACAGATAACGAAGAGGAACAAGAAGTTGTAATCAGACGGGATGATGACGATAATGTTGTACATCTGACATTTGCAACAAAAACAAAAGGAAAAGCATGATGAGACATGAAACCTTTATGAAACTGAAAGCTGATGAGGAGAAACTTATGGACGAATACTATACTAAACAACTAAGTAAAAAAGAAGATATGGTCAACAGCCCCTCACACTACAATCAGTCTGGTATTGAGTGTATCACAGCCATTGAGGCAATGCTTGGGCCAAACTTTAAATACTATTTGCAGGGTAATATAATGAAATACCTGTGGCGTTTTGACTACAAGGGCAAGCCACTAGAAGATGTACAGAAGGCAAAGTGGTACATCAATGCACTAGAGAAGGTTATAGAGGATAGTGATGCGAGTTAAGATTTACGTCACACTAGACATTGACCCAGAAGAATATACGATGCCAGCCGATGAAAATCCTACAGAAGAAATACAAGAAAGTTTAGAGGATTACTTTCACGAATTACCTGGTATGGAAATCAAACATATGAAAATAAACATGGAGTGAAACATGAACAACTATTTACCTACAGACTATCAAACATTTATTGCCACCTCTCGTTACGCAAGGTGGATTGAAGAAGAAGAACGAAGGGAGACATGGGGTGAAACAGTCGAAAGATACTTTGATTATATTACTGGGCATCTGGTCGCTAAACATGACTATCAGCTTTCTGATTCACTAAGAGGTGAGTTAGAAGAGGCTGTACTTAATCAAGACATCATGCCAAGCATGAGAGCATTGATGACTGCCGGTCCCGCGCTTGACCGTTGTCACGTCGGTGGTTACAACTGCTCCTACGTACCTGTGGATAATACACGTGCATTTGATGAAACAATGTATATCCTCATGTGTGGCACTGGTGTAGGCTTCTCTGTGGAAAGACACAATGTGGAGAAGCTGCCTGTCGTCAACGAAGACATGCATGACACGGATACTGTCATCAAAGTTGGCGACTCCCGCATGGGCTGGGCTACGTCGCTGCGTGAATTAATTTCGCTCCTTTACGCAGGAAAAGTCCCGAAGTGGGATACCAGTGAGGTTCGCCCTGCTGGTGCGCGTCTGAAGACGTTTGGTGGACGCGCTAGTGGCCCAGCCCCTCTGGAAGAACTGTTCCAATTTATTGTGGACAAGTTTGTGAATGCCACAGGTCGTCGGCTGTTTCCGATTGAGTGCCATGACATCATGTGCAAGATTGGTGAGGTCGTCGTAGTTGGTGGTGTTCGTCGCTCTGCCCTCATTAGTCTGTCTAATCTGAACGATGACCAGATGGCACATGCAAAGTCTGGACAGTGGTGGACAAACGAAGGACAACGTGCGCTTGCTAACAATAGTGTCGCGTACAAAGGCAAGCCAGAGATGGGTACGTTTATGCGTGAATGGCTATCTTTGTATGATAGCAAATCTGGTGAGCGTGGCATCTTTAATCGTCAGGCCGCACAGAAGCAAGCCGCAAAGAATGAACGCCGTGATGTGGAGCATGACTTTGGTTGCAATCCATGCAGCGAAATAATCTTGCGTCCGTATCAGTTCTGTAACTTGTCTGAGGTCGTTGTTCGTGCAACCGATACGCAACAGACTCTCACAGAGAAAGTGCGTCTGGCTACCATCCTTGGCACGTTCCAGTCCACGCTTACTAACTTTAAATACCTACGTAAGATATGGAGACGCAACACAGAAGAAGAGCGTTTGCTTGGTGTGTCACTGACAGGTATCATGGACAACGCCATGATGTCTGGCAAGTCAGCACATCTGGGTATGAACATTGGTGCGACATTAAATGCGTTGCGCGTACAAGCGGTGACCACAAACGCTGCAATGGCTTCTGAGTTGAACATCCCTATCTCTACAGCCATTACATGTGTGAAGCCGTCAGGGACAGTTTCACAGCTTGTAAACAGTGCGTCTGGCATCCATGCTCGACACAACCCATACTACATTCGCACTGTGCGGGGTGACAACAAAGACCCCCTCACACAATTCTTGGTCAATGTAGGAATACCGGCAGAGCCAGACGTGATGAAGCCGGATAGCACTACTGTGTTTAGCTTCCCCATGAAGTCACCAGCAGGTGCAGTAACAAGATTTGATATGTCAGCTATTGAACAACTTGAACTGTGGCTTATATATCAACGTCACTGGTGTGAACACAAACCCTCTGTAACTATCTCTGTCAAAGAGCATGAGTGGATGGACGTAGGTGCTTGGGTGTATGAACACTTTGATGAAGTATCAGGTATTAGCTTTCTGCCATTCAGTGAGCATACCTATCAACAAGCCCCGTATCAAGACTGTACAGTAGAACAGTATGGTGAGATGCTAAAGCGTATGCCTGTCAGCATTGACTGGTCAAAGCTACAGGAGTTTGAGAAAGAAGATACTACATCCGGTGGACGTGAATTGGCATGTACAGCAGATGCCTGTGAAGTTGTGGACCTCAACGCAGCATGATTGATGGTTCTGACATGCCCAACTGGTGGCAGTGGTGGTTATTGGGTGCCATCACTGTCAACACAGGCATAAACGTAGTTGTGTTTTTCAAGCACAGGTTTAGACAGAAAGGAGTTGACAAATGAGAGAGCAAATGATAGAGGTATTGCGTAAACATGCACAAGCAAATGTCGCTTTGCATGTAGCTAACATAGAGTGTTATCTCAGAAATCCTGTAGGTATTGGTGAACACTCAGATATTATGGAAGCCATGCAAAGTGAGTTGGATAAAATTGCTATGCATGAAGATAGGCTGGACATACTGAACAATTACTTCAATGAGTAAGTTGGTATGGAAACGCGGGAAGGATTACATAATCTACAATCCTCCTCGCAAGTCTGAACAATGGGAAGAGTGGCAAAAAATAAAAGAAAAGGAGAAGCAAGATGAACACAAGTCTAGCAAAAAACTTTGAGGACGGGTACAAGGCATTCGGTAAGGTCGAGGAGTTTAAGAGCAAAAAGTTTGGCACTCGCTATCGTCAGATAGCTAACCCACTAAAAAAAGATACCACCCCCTATCGGGAGTGGCAACGTGGATGGGAAGCTGCGTATTTTAAAAACCTGGAGAAACGGAATGGACTTAGAGCA
>Ga0209348_1000926_pt1 | contig 14739 bp, 14 predicted proteins | sample ETNvirenome_2_30_FD_184065 | JGI IMG/M metagenome (GOLD analysis project Ga0209348, IMG submission 184065) | Marine viral communities from the Pacific Ocean - ETNP_2_30 (SPAdes) (version 2) | ecosystem: Environmental > Aquatic > Marine > Oceanic | place: Pacific Ocean | collected 2013-06-22 | reverse complement strand
CAAGGCAGGACAGTGGTGGGAGAACGAAGGACAGAGAGCCTTGGCTAACAACTCTGTCGCGTACAAGTACAAGCCTGAGATGGGTACGTTTATGCGTGAGTGGCTTGCGCTGTACGACAGTAAGTCCGGTGAGCGTGGTATGTTTAACCGTGAAGCGGCAGACAAACAGGTAGGCCGTAACGGACGCCGTGAGCAAGGCCACATGTGGGGAACAAACCCATGTTCAGAGATTATCCTGCGTGGCTATCAGTTCTGTAATTTGTCAGAGGTTGTTGTTCGTGAAACGGACTCACTAGATGATTTGAAGCGTAAAGTTCGTTTAGCTACAATTCTTGGAACCCTTCAGTCTACTCTGACAGACTTCAAGTATTTGAGGAAAGTATGGAAAGACAACACAGAAGAAGAGCGTTTGTTAGGCGTATCCTTGACTGGTATCATGGATCATCACGTGCTTTCAAAGAACGTAGACAGCAAGCGTTGGCTAGAAGAAATGCGAGAAGTAGCCGTAGATACAAACAAGAAGTTTGCGAACATGCTTGGAATACCTCAGAGTGCAGCAATCACCTGTGTAAAGCCGTCGGGTACTGTATCTCAACTCGTGGACGCGGCTAGTGGTATTCATGCACGACACAACGATTATTTTATTCGTACGGTTCGTGGCGACAACAAAGATCCGTTGACACAGTTCCTTATCGAAAGCGGTGTGCACAACGAGCGTGACATGATGAAGCCAGATTCTACAACGGTCTTTAGCTTCCCCATGAAGTCTCCAGAAGGTGCGGTAACTCGTACTAAAATGACAGCCGTAGAACAGTTGGAGTTATGGAAAACATACGCAATTCATTGGTGTGAACACAAACCCTCTATCACTGTGTCTGTCAAAGAGCATGAATGGATGGATGTAGGTGCATGGGTGTACGAGAACTTTGACGTGGCATCTGGTGTATCATTCTTGCCTCACAGTGATCATACCTATCAGCAAGCCCCCTATCAAGACATCGAACCAGATGAATACTTGGAATGGAAGAAGATGTACGAGAATGTCACCATCGACTGGAACAAACTTTCTGAGTTTGAGAAGGAAGATAACACAAGCGGATCACGGGAACTTGCATGTACTGCTGGCGTGTGTGAAGTAGTGGACTTGAACGCGGCATGATACAGATCAAAATAACACCTGAGATTATTGCCCGTGCCAAAAAGAAAGCTGCCACTGTAGGTAATCTACAGGGCAGCATCACGGGCAGTCTCAGTAATGTGGTGGGTGCGATAGGTGAGATTATCGTAGAGGACTATACGGGCGGCACAGAGGCCAACAGCAAGGATTTTGACTTGATGGTAGGAAACGAACGTGTTGACGTAAAGACCAAGCGGTGTAACACAACCCCTTCACCTAACTACGATTGCTCTGTAGCTGCACATGGTACAAAGCAAGACTGCGATAGCTACGTCTTTGTTCGAATCTTGACAGATCACAGCAAGGCATGGATACTTGGTAAAATACCTAAAGCAGACTATTACAAGAAGGCAACTAAATACCGTGTAGGGGATGTGGACCCTGCAAACGGCTTTGTGTTCAAAGCTGACTGTTACAACCTAGCAATACAAGAACTAGAGAGTGTCAATGCCAAGAAAGAAGCACAAGGCTAATCTGTTTCAATTTACAGCGTACTTGAATCAGGACGGACATGTCGAACTGGTATGGGATGGTGTGCCACCTCATGAGTTCGAATCAGCAATGAACAAAGGGATGCCAGAGTATGAAGGTGCACACTCAATAGCATCCCTGTTGCGTTATCTACGGTCTATGGCAGATGAAATGATGGAAAAGTCTGGAAAGTTTATTTAGGCTTTCTTCTTCTTCATGTTCTTTTCGATAGCATTTTGACGGGCTGTTTCATAGCCGGACATCTTGCCATCTTTGTTCAAGTCACCTAGCTTTGCCTTGCCGCCGTATGCCATACCCATCATGGCTCTGTCAGGCTTTGGCATACCCATCGCTGGTTTAAATAGTGGCTCTGGAGCCGACATCATGCCCCCCATTTGAGCTTTTTTGCGGGGCTTTTTTGTTGCCGTGCCGCCATACATCATTGGCTTACGCTTTGCAGCACCACCATACATCATGGCCTTGCGCTGTCCGTTATTGTACATTTTCATTTCATCACCCTTTACTGAGAAATTGTTTCTAATTCAAATTGAGTATCTTGCTCTCTCTGTGCATCTTGTTGTGCAGCTAAGATAGCTTCTTGTGGAACGAACTCAGGTGCCTTGTCTCCTGACTCGTATATTGATCTAGCCAAGAAAGATTTAGCTAGAACTGTAAATCGTTGGATATCGTCTTGTGTGACTTCTCCCGGAGTCTCAAGCACCTTACGTAAGATACCTGCTGCCTCTTTGTTTGACGCTGCAAGTTGCAAAGCGTTAATCTCGTTGTGTGACATTACACGGACAGCGAACTCTGCCGCAACGTAAGTCGGACTAACCATACCACGAGCAATGTTAAACGCACGGCTGATAATTTCGTTTGGAGATATACCGCGAATCTGTCCCTTTGGCGCGAACTGTGTAGCGGCTGCACCAGAAGCGTACATCATGTATTCGCTGATGTCTTGCATGAAGCTTATGTGATCTTCATCCATAAACTCTTCTAAGATAGCAGTGACGTTTGGATTGTCTAGATCAGCGTGAAGGCTGGCTGCATCTGTCAGGGTTTCCACAGTTCGTTTCTTACCATCAAGAGCCTTGAAAGTTATCTTATCATTAGCCTGTTTACCTGCACGTGCCAACAAACCATTCATCAGCATGTACCGCATACCGTCGTTAAACTCTTGTAAGGCATCTTCTTGAGATATGCCCGTGCTTACCATCGTATCAACGAACTCTGCCTTTAAGCCTTGCATCAAACTAACGTCATTATTTAATACGTATTTTTCATAGAATCGTAATGCGTCTGTCTCACCAGATATTTGTTCAAACTGCTGGACAGTCCGCTTCCTAAGACCTACAGCTTCTGCAGCAATCGTTCCCATGTCTCCTACTACACCGTTGATCTCGTCCGTAAATTCTTTGTATTGTTGACGGAGACTTTTGCTAACAGCCATCAAGTCTACAATATCCTGTTCTTGAGCAATCATCTCAGTCAAATCAACTAATGGGCGTTGTACTGCTGGACCATCACCTTCTTTGACCATAACCTGAATGTTCGGGTTTACTCTATCTAAGAAGTTTTCTGCTGCATCGAAATTGTACGTTCCTGACGGTAGATCATTGTTCAGAAGATCTGCACGAACAGCGTCACGCAATCCCTTCTCTTTTGCAGCACCCCAATACTCATGTAGGTTTGCTCTGATCAGGTTTTGAACGTTTTCAAATTTTGCACGTCCTCTGTCTGTTGTCAGATCAAATACAATGTTACCTGCTTCGTCTCTATCTCCCCAGAAACGAACTAGATCGTCCATCATGTTTCTAAGCTTATCAGATGCAAACGCCTTATCGTTCATTGCATTATCAATAGCTACAGCAAGATCTTTGTGCCAAGTCTCTGGTTCACTGCCCAGCTTGTAAGGTGCCCGTCTGCCGCCCGGTGTTCTTGTAACGAACTCAGGACCACTCCTTGCACTTACAATCTGATCACCCTTGCTGCTCATGCGAATCGGATCAAATATCAGATCCCGGTATGTGTCCCGTGCAAGCTGTACTTCAGCAAAAACTTCAGGGTCTGCTCTTAGGGCATCATCAAACAAGTTCGCTGCATCTCTGTACGGCTTTGCCATCTTGTCATCTTGTATCGATGCGGCTTTCTTGGCAAAGTGTCTGCGAACCTCATCTACCTCAAACGGTTTAGCCACGAACGGCGCAAACCCACTACCTTCTTTTGCACTAAAGTGTAAGGCCATGTCTACAAACGAAACCTGATCACCTAAGAAATCGGGGTTAGCTGTGCCATCTGCAAGGCGAGGTGTTGTAACCCACTCGACCAACTCAGACAAATCTTCATCGTCTAGTTCCATGTTCTTACGCAACGAACGCTCTGCCATATCGTTGAAAGCATTAAACGCCATGCGACCAGATCGACCACTTAAAAACTCTGCTTGAGCATTAAACAAACCACGCAGAGATTTGGAGTCTATATCACCTTGTGATTGTACAAGTGCGTTTATGGCACTCCTGATATCGATATCACGGTCACCGATGACTTCATCTGCTTTTGTATAAGCGTTTCGTGCAAGAGCGTAGATGCTGGACATGTGAGCGTCGTAGATATCTTCTTGTAAGATACCCAACTGTCGGCGGTGCTCTGCTGTTCCTCTGAGGCCCTTTATAGCTTCAGCACGTTCGTTTAAGGCCAGAGATACCTCCGCTGCATTTTTCAGGATTATCTCGCGCTTGGCTTTGATATCCATTGCTGCATTAGGAGACAGAGCAATTTCCATTTCTGCCAATCTATTTACGATGTCGGCGTCTATCTCTACATCAGGATTGGATAGCATGTTCGCTTTGTAACTTCTAAGGGCTTCCATGTACTGAACTTTTCTATTGGCAATGTTCATGCGTTCAGCATCTGCCGCTGCTTCAAAGTTCTTTACCCAGCCAGCTATAAACGCACTATCGTCAGGATCTACGCCTGTAGCTGCAGAAAGTTCTTTTAGACGATTGATAGCAAGGCTTGCCTGTTCTAGTGCGTTTTCACTTTGCATCTGTAATTGAACAGCATCCGACAACTCTTGTCCTTTTACATTTTTAAGAGAGTTGAACTCTAAAGCTTGCAGAGGTGCTAACCCTGATATGTGAGCAAAGGAAAGCTGGAACACCCTATCAGCTTCTTCCCGTGCTTCTCCTTGTGGGAACCTTGAAAGTATTCTGTCTTTTAGTTCGATGTAGTTGTCGATAGATTTGTAGACCATTTCTTGTTGTTGTGGGTCTAGCTGTTTCATCATCTTATCAAGAAGCCTTACAGATGCTAATTCTTTGCCCTTTAGACGACGACCCAGTGATGCTTCCATCTCTGCCACATCTCTGTTTACCAAAAGACCCGTTGGTATAGGTGAAATATTTTCTAGGAATTCACCTATATTAGAACCTATAGAATTAACCAGAGGTATTTTTGATATAAATCTAGCTGGTCCACCTACGACTTTATTTATTGTTGGTCTTCCACCAAAAGCAAATCCTAGTGCACCTATCATGCCGCCTGTATCCGGTTCTATTCCAAGAAAACCGGGTAGCAAGTTATAACCTGCTGTTTGACCAATTGCGATAACTGATTCATCTACGAACAGGTTGAACATGTAAGGGTTAGATGCACCGTTGTATATCAGTCTGTTTCTTCGGGCTTGTAATCTGTCGATATCGCCGCGCAAGACTATTGCGTCATTACCTTTTTTAGTAGCAAGTTCTTTTGTTTTTTCGTCTATTGCTCTGTCTAAGTCTTTTATATTTTGACGGGCAGTTTGATTTGTTTGTGCAGCCCCTATAGGACCACGATTGTTCAGACTAGCACCTATTGCGGCTGTCATTTTGCGCCAGCTTTTAGTAAAGGTGTTTGTTTTTTCTTGTATCTCTTTGTTTCTTATGAAAGTTACCGGATCTATCAGGTCAACTTTTCTATCGGCTTTGGCAGCAGTTTCGTACAAACCTAGTTGCTTCTTGCCTTTTTGTAAATGAACAAGACCGAATGCGCCGCTAATAGGAGCGTTTAATGAAAGGAACGCCAGACCCTGTTCGCCTGTAGTCAGTTCACCAAACCCAAAGTCTAGCATCTGTTCGCCTACACCCGGCGGTATCATAGGTAGTTCTAGTCTACCCATACCTTCTATTTCAGGATTGTACGTATCTTCGTATGCTTCTTGCCCGTACTTCTCAATGAACTTTTCTTTGAACCTGTCGTTCATTACGTCGTCGTAGGTCGCACTAATTCCAAACTCATCCATCTGCGAACGATAATTTGCAAAGGCTTCCGCCACTAGGGGTTGTCTCTTAGCCCACGCTTCTTCCCAAGTCACATCACCTGACATAGATTCAAACGCAGCAGGTGCAACGTGCATACCTAGAACCTGAAGATAGTTCGGTACGTTAGCCAAAAATCTAGGTGTCTCTGCTAGTTGTGCACCTGTTTCAGAGAAGAACTCGCCTGTACGGTAGTAGTCAATGATCAAGTCACGAACTCGTGCGTCTTTAATCTTAGGATCTAGGAACGAGAACAACCGCTTCCGGTTCTCCACGTAATCTTCTGCCGTTTCCTTCTGACTATCAGATAGGTTATCAGGAAGGTTCGTTTTGATACCTTCGTCTGTCACCTTTGTAAAAGCAATAGGCGACTGAACTGGTGCCATCTTTGCAGAGTCTATCTCACCTAAGATATACCGCTGTGCTTTCTGATCACCTTGCCTTGCCCTGTCTATTGTAAACTGAGGTATTTCGAACCCGTTGATTACAGTAGACGAACCTGATAGGACCTCATCGTAGGTCGGAACCTTTGATGTATCAGGGGAAAGCGACTCTACCGCTTTACTTTGTAGAGATAGTGGTAGATTAGCTGTAGGTGTTCTTTGAATCTGATTCATAGGTTACGCACCTGTTCCCGGTTTCTTGACATATCTTCCGTTCTTTACGATGTACAGTCCCGGCAATGTTTCTCCGGTTTCTTTATCCTGCAGGGTTAAACCACTAAGGTTATTACCATCAATTACAGTTACCAACTCTGGATTCAGACCCTGTACGATGCGAGGGCCAGCAGGTTGTGACTGGTCACCTGCTGTACCATTGTCGCTTTGAACCTCCGCATTTGCTTCAGGTTCAGGTGCTGTTACTACGCCTTGTTGTTGTTCTGGTGCAGTTACAGTCTCTGCAGCCGGAGCAGCCGGAGCCTGTGTAGTGGCAGGAGCAGTAACAGGTGTTTGGGTCTGATTAGATGACCTCAAGCTATCCGCCGTTAGAGGCTTGATATTTTCAACAACAGCCCCGTCTTTGTCTACGTATACGTTTTGTCCATCCTGCTTAACAGGATTACCATCTTCACCTATTGCTATGTATACAGCAGAACCGTCTTCTGCAACGGCACTAGATGATAGCTGATTCGGCTGTGGTGGAGCGTAAGCAGTTACAGGTGCGGCTACATCTAGGTAGTTAGCGTAACTTAGATACCCTGCTTTCTTTGCTAGTCTATCTACTGCATAAACCCCGCGAATTAGTTTCTTAGATCCAACTGTTGCTTTTGAAGTGGCATCTCCAGCTATTTCAATGATAGCACCATATCTCTGTTTCTTTACTTCAAAGTCTTTAATAGCAACTTCAAGACGTGCCTTCATCGACTTGACGGTATCAAAGTTCTTACCTAAACGAACAAGCTGGGCTTCGATATCTTGGTTAGATAAACGACCTGATGGATCAGCAGCACGTGCCATCTGGAATGCAAGTGCTATTCGTATAGCTTCGAACCGTGCATATCGTGCACCTGCCTCTGCTATAGTTTCACCCTGCTTTGGTTTAGAATTCATACCTGTGATTCGGGCTTGTTCTATCCGGTTGTTTAATCCTGAGATGTATTCAGTTGTAAGGAACTCTACGGGATCGCCGTTATCATCTACTTCAGCACTTCTTCTCTGCGCTTCAGCGGCATTAACTATCTCAGAATTAGGGGCAAGGTCTGCTACATCTGCCTTTTGAAGATTTGGTGATTCATCGCCTACAAGGGCTGTAAAGATTGCACCTGCAGAAGCAAGCTTGCCTTTGATCATGTCTAGTCCGGGTGGGCCAACAAAGTCTTTCTCGACCATAGCTTTGAGGCCATACAGACCTGTTTGTTGCGCCTCACTACCTAGTGTATCAGTTAGTTCTTGATCTAGGGTGACCAGCTTATCGAAGTCTTCTTCTTTTGCTTCCCGACCAAATATAGTCTTTGCAGCATATAGCTTTGTAGTAATAGCTTCATCTACATATTCAAACCCAGTGTCAGGGTTCCAGTTATCTAGATGCTGAAATGCACCGAACACGTAGGCCATACCAATAGGATCGTTGTTTACTTTATTGCTTACTGCTTGCAACAATTCCTTTGCATCTTGAGGTCGCATAGTATTGATAGCAACGTTCTTAGTAGGAAATACCAAGCCTCTTTTTCCGTAATCTTGTGCAATATCACGTGCAGCATCAAAGTACATCTGTCTTTCGTCTTTACTTCTTCCGCCAGCTTGGGATGTGTACTGTGCCCACACATTCGGTAGAGCGTTTATATCCGTTCGTAAAGACATACCCAATGATGCATAGCCAAACTGATTGTCTCCCATACCGCTCATGGTGATAACGTTGCCAAAGTTACCCGGATCAACGGCTGCTGGTTTTCCGGTGCTTTGTGCATATGCTCGACTCAAGATAGAATAATTTGGATCTTTATTTCTTAGGCGCATCACTCTATCAAACTCTTGGGCTGGACCGAACATACTCATGTTCATTTGAACTGTGTTACCAGCTTGTTTGTTTGCATTATAGTTGTTCATTATAAATGCAGCGTGACCGCCGTATATGTTTTCGATCTCCTTTATAACACCGTCAGGGGCTTTAGCAAGCTTTTGTAAAGCTACTGGATCGGTAAACAGACGGGAGTTCATTTCAGCAATAGCCGCGTTACTGTCGCCTGTTCCAAACTTTCTAACGTCTACACCAAACCCAAATTCATAGTCACCCGATCCAATTAGTGATTCATAGCTTCCTGCTTTTTGTATAGCAGTCTGCGCTTTTGCCAAATCAAGATCAATACCGTCCGTAGCGCGACCAAAGATGTCTATTTTAGGGCGGTCATCTATCTTTTGTTGTGCAGATTTAATTAAGTCAGAAACAGCACTATAGCCTTTCTTTGTTGCTTTTCCTTCCAACAAAGATTTCAAGGCCATTTCTTCGATACCATCTAGCTTTTCTTGTTCACCTAAACGACGCTGCTTTTCTGCATCAATATTTTCACGGAAGCCTTTGACTAGGCCCATTGCAAACGCTGCACCAATACCCATCTTACTCAGCCTCTCGTTTCATATTAATAAAGTTCTCTTCTTCAGGCTCTTCAGGCGCATAGCCTCTACGAATGTCTGCGTTTATCTTTTCGCTAATTACAGCGAACATCTGAGGATTGTTACGCTTCATCATGCGGAAGAACGTCTCATCATCCATCTCATCTTTTTCTAGTTCGTCGTCACGTTCAAAGAAACGATATGGAATGCCTTCTTCTTCTGCCATGCCAGCAATAACCATTGCAAGCGGACCTTTGATCAGCAAGCCTACGTCCGGTGTGAAGTTACCTTCCTGAAAGTTCTGTATGATATAGCCTTCAACTAGAGCCTCTACAGATGCACCAATCATAAGAACCTTCATCAGTTCCTGCTTGTTTTTTTTGCGACCTAGCTTCTGTATAGCAGTATCCAAAGCCTCTTCAGGATCAACAATTCTAGGAGGCTTTCCCCACGGCCACTGTTGGTTGTCTGTTGTCAGGCTGTATCCCGGCGGTGCCGGAGCAAACGGATCTTTTGCTTCAATCGAACCCGCTGCTGCTCTATTAGGATCTATCTTCATACTTGTATCTCTGTTAATTCAGGAGTTTCAGTAACAATAGTGCGTCGTCCAGCTTTCAAGGTAGGGGCTACGTTGCCCGTAGCTGCACGTAGATTTGCCATATGATTATTATTAGATTGAATCAAACGCTGGGCTGCTTGCCTAACCGCTGGGTTGGAGTATAGTTGTCTTTGTATAGGGGACAGTTCAACACGACCAGTAGCTTGTCCGCGAGTTAGTTCCTGTACAGAACGATTCTTTCTAAATTCTGTAGGCTGAAAATATTGACCTTCGTTCTTTTGTCCGGGACCTATACCCTGAGATTTTAGGAATGCTCCAGCCCCTTTTTTGATGAAGCCGCTCATAACCCCACCTGAACCAAGCAAACCGCTTGTTGGTTGACCTAGACCGGGGCCAATAGGTGGGCCACTTCCTGTAGGTTGACCGGGACTACCAAACAAGAAATCCTTACCTATATCCCAAGCTGTGGATAACATATTGCCTAAACTAAAACTCATATCCTATTCCTTCTAGCTTGCAACCCAAGCAGCAATCCAGTTACCAATACCCATAGCTAAATCATCTTTTTGTTTCTTATCATATAGTTTGTTTGTATTGGCAAATTCCATAGCCATGATACCAACCTCGTGCTGTCGTTGAAGGGCTGATTCGGACTTCTGGAAATTCCAAGCAGCAACATCACGATACTGTTGCCACAAGTTGTTCAGAGCATTCTGGGATGCGTTGAATGCGTTTTGTGCGTTCTGTCGGTTCGCTTCGTTTTGGGCTGCAGTGTTAGCCGTGTTGACTTGTCTGCGCCACTGTGCGTTTGATTGGTCAACAGCGTATTGCATATTAGCGTTGAACTTATCACGAGCATCGTTCAAAGTAGCATTGAACTGGCTCATGGCATTTGCTTCACTAACGTTGAACTGTTCCATAGCAGCTACACGATTGGCATTAGCTGTTTCAACCTGTGAACCTAACTCTGCAAAGAACTGCTCAACCTGTAGTTCGTTCTTGGCGTTGAACTGCTGTCGTGCATTTTCTTCTGCAGCATCTTTAAAAATACCTTGAGTCAAGGCGTTGTATGAAAGTGTGTTGGCTTGCTGCTGTGCATCCAAGTTCTTTGTTTCAGTAGCAAGCAATGACTGTGCGTTCGTTACAGCCGCTGTTAAACGAGCGTTCAAGTTAGCCTTGTCCATTGCAGCAAAGGTTGCGGCGTTAGCCAGAGCCATCTGCTGTTCGTTTTTCAAATTCTCTAGTTGGATGGTTGCATACTTGTTTGCATCTTGGCTTGCAATAACTACACCTGATTCAAGGACTGCCTGTGTCATTGCAGCAGCAGCCATCGAACTTGCACCTAAACCCCGTGCTTGCATCACACCTGTTATCTTACGAACGGCAGGAGAAGCCCACGGGGGAAGTGGTTGACCTTGCTGAACACTGTTCATCAGTTGAGAAAGCTGATATTGTGTCGTTGCTTGAGGGTCAAGCTGTTGAGTTGCAGCAGTTCCTATAGATCCAGCAGATACTGTTCCTTGAACGCCTGTCATATCTACTTCTACAGGCTGCGTAATTTGTGCAGCTTGCATAGGACCAGCAGCTTGAATGTCAGAGGTAACGTCGTCGATAGCACCTACTTGTCCGACAGTAGGCGAACTTGCGGTAGGTGCTGTTGGGGTTAAACCTTGTGTGCTTGCAGTAGTGACGGTTGCACCTGCTGTTGGTTGCAACATCTTGTTAGTAGTTGATTCAAGTTCACTTGGGTCTACATTCTGTAATACAGGACTAACTTGAGGAATCGAACTGGTGTCTCCAGATGCAAGAGCACCAACTTCAGCCTGTAGTTCTTGATCAGTTGTAATTGCTGCCATACCCTAGTCCCTTTGTAACGCTCTGTCTAGCTTATCTTCGACACGATGCAGTGCTTCCATAACCCGTGTCATGTCCTCACGTAGTTCGTTTTTGGTAGCGTAGTCTTCACGTGTTCTATTCAGTAATATATCTATGCGCTTCATTTCAGCCATCATTGACCTAAACATCCAGAACGCTGGCGCAATTACCAGTGTTAGGATAATGTTCCAGAACATCATGCTGGACATTTCCATTAGCCAGCTATCTCTGTAGCAATAATTGATGAAATGCCACGCTCATACCCAGTATTATTATTATTGGCATTTGCCGTTTTATTTGTGTGCCAAGTTGCTGATTGAGACACATAAATACCAACCTTGTATGTTATTTGTGAAGTTGTAGAAGGCGTGTCAAAGTAAGAGTATGCTGTACCCTCTGGAGTGCTATCGTTGTTATCACCACCAATAGACCGCCAAGTTCCTATAGCAATACCACGCGCTGCTGTTCCATCAGCAGGTGCTTGCAGTTTTGTACTGTCACGCAGGAAGTACCAATTACTGTTCCAGATAGCAGCATCAGTTGACCACTCACCGTAAACAAATGCCTCAAGTCTAATAATGCTATTTGTTGCACTTGGCGTAATGTTCACTGCCAGTTCGTCAATCGTGTAGTCACCACCTGCTGACATAGCATCTGAGGTTGTGCCAGTGTATTGCGTGTATTGAATTTGCAGTATTTTACCAACACCACTAACTGTACCAGTAAACGCATAGTTATCTGTCAAGTCGAGTTCAGTAGCACCAACAGCGTTTGCTACGATTGTCCTGTTTGCTACATCTCTTGCACGAGTCATGTTTAATCTCCACTAGGCTTTGGATATTTAGCCTTGATTTCAGAAACGTGTTTTTGCCAAGCGTCTAGTCCGTTTTCCGTGATGTATTCAATCTGACTTGCTACATCACCATAAGCAGCTTGCCTGTTTTGTAAATACTCTGGTATTTCTTCAGATTCAACAACAGGTTCAGGCTTTTGACTAGCTGTGCTTTTGGAACCCACAGAGATAAACGACGGAGCAACACCAACCTTTGGGCGAAAGTCCCATGCCTTATCATCAAGGTCTTCCTGCGTCATGTCAGATGCAAGAACAATCTCAGCCCAGCTATCATCTGCGTAGCGCAAGGTGGCTATGCCATTTTCTATTTTTTCTACTGTGTACTGTGTCATTTCCACTTCTCCAGAGGACATTTCGCATTTTTAAACTGAACTTTAATTTTCATAATGCACATACATTTCTTACATTGTGATATAGATTTTCTGTACCATTCGCATTCTTCACAAATGTAAAGCCTTTCATCAGCATTCACGATAAACCTCAATGTAACTTTTGTTTACCGATTTCCAGTTGTAATCAGCAAGAAGTTCTTTTTCACTCCAACTGTAGTAAGACATACAATCATCAGAACTTGAATTGTTCTTGTAACCAGTATGAATTAAAAATGTTGGCGCATGTTTCAAACCTAATTCTATAACTTCTTTTTTTTCGTTTGGCTCTGCTGCCGACAACACAGCCCCATGAGCAATAGCGTAATCGTGTTGACCAAACGGTTTTTGCCTGTATTCAGCTATAGGCCCATAAGGGTCATACAAGGTGAAGTCATAAGGCATTAATTCTTCTACCTCTCCTGTACCACATCCAATACTTAATATGGTCTTAACATTGTCTGGTATTAATTTTTGTAACTTCCTATAGCTATCCCACAAATAAGATACATATTGATTTCCAAACATTGCTCTGTAATCATCAGCATTATAAAACCTTGTCACACCTGACCACCAGTAATCGTACCGTTGTTAGTTAATGTAACACTAGATATACCTCGTATAGCCGCACCAGCCGCACCCCCACTAGCTCCACTAGCCCCGGCAGCACCATTTGTACGGTTACCGTTTGCTCCAGTGCTTCCCGTACTGCCAGTAGCCCCTGCTGTGCCATAAGCACCCCCAGCACCACTGGCCCCGCCTGTACCACCTGTTCCGGCACTTGTGCCGCCAGCCGCACCACCGGAGCCTGAATTAGATGTACCAGCAGACTGACCATAACCCTGCCCTACGCCACCTGCTCCACCAGCACCCCCAGCACCGCCGTTGGTATTAGTTACGCTATACAACCTTGCGTAACACTTGTAATAACCGCTGTCCATCTGGCTAACAAAGACGGTATGTGAGTGAATGTGGTTATTTTGCACCTGTGCGAGACTCACACAATCGCCATCACTGTTAGCATTTGTCCAATATGTAGCGGATGACGCGTGACTACCAACCTGCCCCCCGCCACCTGTGCCGCCTGTTCCCCCGGCTCCGCCACCACCGCCACCAGAGCGAATAGTGCCATTATTTACAAAAGTACACGCAACATCAGCTTCAAATGCGTCACCACCTGCAGCCCCTGCAGCCCCACCAGCACCTGTCAATGTACCGTTGTTAGTGATTGTTATTGTACCAGCACCACCGCTGTCAATCTGTAGGGCTTCTTCAGAAGTTGATGTTGCACCAAGTTCAACACCACTATTAATAACAATTTCTTTGGGATAGTCTACAGCGTAATCATCACCAAACAATGTAGAAGCATTTTGGTTTGTAGCTGTGGAAGAAAACGTAAATCTAAAACCTTTAGCAGTGCTACGAAAGTTATCAATCTTGATAGTGCCACTAGTAGGCACGGATGCAGCTAAATTTGTACCTGTATTATTTCCGGCTTTAGCCCTGACATGCGAACCGCCACGATACATTTCACTTAGCTTTATAGTGCCAGACCGTCCCCACTCAGTGCGGATGTCACTCATGCTAACTGTGCCACTACCTATAGCCATTAAATACTTCCGAATGCTGTTACATCATCTACAGTTACAATTTCGCCATCAGATGCAAATTTAATCTTCGCTACACCGTTGTACTTAAAAATCAAATCATTTGAACTAAGTTCAATTGTCCATTCGTTAGTGCCACCGATTAAAACATCCCCATTCAAACTAACATTTCCTGAAAAGGTACCGCCATTTTTTGCGGAAACTGTGTCAGCCACAGTAAAAATATCATAGACAACAACTTCAACAACATCACTTGCGGCTAAAGCAGCCAAGCCACCAATTGTATTTGCAGTTGTAGTGTTGTAATCAGTACCTGCTACAAGAGTTACGCCATTGAGCATTACGTCTACAAAGTTGCCATCACTAAATACTAAGGTTAGGCCATTGTCATCTGTACCTGACAGTGATGTCTCACTACCAGAGGCAGTAAAATAGTAGCGTTGTCTAACGCCAGTTCCTGTTGGGGATTTGCCTATGTATG
>Ga0209348_1000925_pt1 | contig 14740 bp, 11 predicted proteins | sample ETNvirenome_2_30_FD_184065 | JGI IMG/M metagenome (GOLD analysis project Ga0209348, IMG submission 184065) | Marine viral communities from the Pacific Ocean - ETNP_2_30 (SPAdes) (version 2) | ecosystem: Environmental > Aquatic > Marine > Oceanic | place: Pacific Ocean | collected 2013-06-22 | reverse complement strand
ATGTGGAGATGAACTACGAAGCAGTCAAACCTGAAGATCTCGAACGAGAGTTGAATACTGGTTTGCCTATGTACAGTGGCACAAGTCAGGTTGCATCACTGCTTCGTTATCTTAGGAAATGTGGTGATGATATAATGAGTGGGTCACGAAACTATATTTAAGTTGTCGCACCCTTTATTCTATCTGCTAAAGTTATTCTATCTTTTGGTTCTGCTAGGGCCGCAAACTTTTTTTGTTTTGGTGTCTTGGGTATGCCACCTGCTTTACCACCGTTGCTTTTCTTTTCAAACTTCTTAATTGCTCCACCAAGATTATAACCCATATCAAACTTTTTTTGTTGAGTCATCATACCCATAGCATCTTGTGTTTTAGGTGTGGCTGAACCTTGAGTTCTGTTTTGTTGAGCGAGTCCACCCATCATCATTGGTTTACGTGGCATAGCCATACCACCACCATACATTTTAGTTGGGCGCTGCCCATTATTATATTGTTTCATTTAACTTTCCTCTTCTTCTTTTTCTTTTTTATATTGCTCAATTAATTTCTCTTCTGCTTCAGCTAACTCTGCTTCAGTCGTTGGAACATACTTAGGTGGTTCTAATCCTGCTCTAGCTAAATCTTTAAAAACAAAATTGACAATTAATTCTGACAATTTTCCAACATCTCTTTCAGAAGGTTTAACACCTATCGTAAACATGTCTTTCATAATTCTAGCAGCTTCTTTGTCTTGGGCAACAAGTCCAAGTAATTGTATTCCTCTCATTTCTGCTATGCGAACTGCAAACTCTGCGGCCACGTATGTTGGACTAACCATACCTCTAGCTAAGTTAAACGCTCTACTGATAGCTTCGTTTGTGGATATACCTCTAGTTAATCCTTCAAGTTTAACTCTGCTAAAATCTCCTTTTTCTACAAGAGCCATGTATCCTACCATATTTTCAAAATATGAAAAATGTTCTTGATCCATTACTTCTTGAAATACGGCTCTTTTGTTTGCATCTTGTAAATCTAAAACTAAATCTTGAGGAGTTTGTAAAACTTGTATAGGATGTTTTTGACCATCAATCCCTATCTTAGTTCTAGAAGATAAATTAAAAGGTAAAGTATCTTTACCCTCAATCTTGGGATCAAAGAATACGTCAGGCACATCTTCATCTCTTACCATACCCTTACCAGTTCTTAAACCTGCTCGTGCTAATCCTCCCTTTGCTATAAGAGAAGCTATGCCATCATTTATTTTTTTACGAGTAACCTCTAAATCAGCTTCTGTCATGTTAGGATCTGAAGTTAATTCTTTTAATATTTTATCTTTTAATTTTCTTAACTTTTCAGGTCTACCTCTTGTTACATATTCATCATAAAACTTTTCAGGATCACCTCCTATATTCCCAAGTTTTTCAACTTCTTGAAATATAAATTGTTCTATCTTACTGTCAGTTTTTGTTGTGGCTATTAACTCGTCTTTTTGATCTTCAAATCTATTTACTAATTTTCCGTATTCATCACGTAGTTCCTCATGTTTACCCATCTGAGCAACGATATCCTTTTGTTGAGATAGAATACTGGTGAGATCTATCGCTTGTTTATTTCGTACAACAGTATTTCCGTTTTCATCAATTTCACGAACTTTAAATGTTAAACTACTTGATATGGAATCTAAGTTTTCATAAGTTGTAAAATCGTAACCTTCTTGTTTTCTTAAAGCTATTCTTGCTCTAGGACTTGTCGCTTTTTTTAATTCGCTTGTTGCTTTAGTCGCCCAGTTAGCTCTAACCATAGTGCTTACAAGACCAGTAATCATTTCAAAATCTTGTTTACCTTTAGGGGTTGTTAAATCAAATACAGGCTTACCACCAACTCTTCCACCAAAATTAAATTGTAAGTTACTAAATATTTCTTTTAATTCAGAACTTGCTACAGCATTTTTTTCTTTGGATAATTTTATTATCTGATCAACCATTGGCTTAAAAGCAGTTAGAGGATTCATGTTGTTCTTATAAGCAAACTTAAATGCAACATCTCCTTTAAGTATTTTTAGTGAATCTTTGTCTAAGTCAATGCCTTCTTCTCTAGCCATTTTAGCTATATCTTCACCTTTTAATTTACCTGCAACTGTTCTAGGCCCATCTCTTGCTGTTATTAATTTGCCCATAAATCCTTTTCTTATTCTATCAAAGTATTCGTTTTGATATAATTCTGCAGCTTTTTTATAAGACGCACCTAGCTCTGCAGACTGTGCTGTTACTAAATTACCTAAAGATTCTCCATATTCGATATATTGTTTTGCTAAAGATTCATCACCAATCTTATAACCAAATTCAACAAATGCAGTTTGCATTGTGTTTATATCTTTCGGTGTTGCAAGAAAAGGTTGAAATTTAACAGGTGCATCGGCTGTGCCATTTTTCTTAAACCAATCAGACCAATATAATGCTATGTCAAGTTCAGTGGCTTCTTGACTTATAAAATGTTCACTCTTAGGATTTGTAGCCATCTGTTCCAAATCAACTCTGACTGTTGGGTCTAAATCATTAAGTCCGTTTCTAGCCATCCTTTGAAATGAAACGTAAGCTTTTCTACCCATGACACTGTTAAAAAATGCACCTTCTTTTGAAAACAACATTTTTAAAGGAATGGCCGCAAGTTCCTGTTTCATATTTTTCATAGCAAATATGGAGTCAGTTAAGTCTATCTTTACTTTTAATCTTTCAGCTAACTGTTCTGTTTCTCTGTAGCCACGAGCTGCATATCTTCTGCCTGCACCCATCGTATGAGATATAAATTCTTCTACAAGTAATCTTGTTCCGTTTATGTAAGCTTCATCACTATCTGCCATAGTGTTTAATTTGTTTATTCTATCTAAGAAAAATTTGTTGACATCCGTTGCTTGATTTTCAATATCGGCAAAGTCTGCTTCCATGCCTTTTATCTTTGTTATCCTATCTCCTATTCTTTCTTCAAGTAACGAAACATTTTCGTGAAATGATTCAGGTATATCTTTTGTTGGATCTGAAAAATAAACCCTTTTCATTTGTTTCAGAGTTTTATCTAGAGTGATCATTTGATCATCTAATCTTTTTATAAAATTTATGTTTGCTTGTTCTAAAACATCAAGCATTTGTAATCCTGCTTGATTAGTCGTGATGTCTATACCTTTATCTTTTAACATGTCTCTAAATGTTTTTATTGCAAAATTATTTTTACGAACTTGCTCTGTATTTAAATTATCTAAATCAATCATTTCGTCTACATGTTTTAAAGATTTAACATCTCTAAAATTCATTTTGTTATTTACTAAAGCACTCGCTGCTTCTAATGCACCTATACCTGATGCTTGTGCAAAATTAGATCTGTATAGTTCTGCAGCGGTATCTCTAACTTCTTCTGGAAATGAATTTATAAATTTAGTTTCCATAGTAGTGTATTGTGTTATAGTATCAAGAGTTCTATCTAAATTCTTTTCATCCATAACACTTGCTAATTCAAGAACATATCTTGAAGATTTAAACTCATCTTTACTTAGACCAAAACCTCTATCATCAATTAACTTTTGATTGTATCTTTTGAGTAAATCTGCGTTAGGAAGTATCAGTCCTTTTCCTACTTGAATAAACTGATTAGTTCTTATAAAATCAACAAGACCTGATGTCACTTTATTATTAGCTAAAAAGTCTCCTAGATTTTTAACTATTCTACTTCGTGTTGCAGTGGGATTATAAAATACATTCCCTAAACCTCTACCTACTTTACCTGCTACAGCCTTCATAGTAAAGCCACCACCTGCTATGTAAGTCAATGCACCCCACATCTCGCCTTCAAATTGACTCATCTCAGGATTAAAAAATTGATAAGCTTCTCCAAAGTAATATTGCCCTAGACTTAGTGGAAAAGCTTCTTTAACTGTAGATCTGAGTATGGGCAACGTGCTTAACTTAATTTTATCTACATATCTTTTTGTAACTAATTCATCTATTTCATTTTTAAGTATTTTAAAATCTGCACTGTCTGCTTTTCCTGACAATAACATTACGTCTAGCTCACCTCTTTTTTCTTCTATGGTGTTAGATAGACGTATTTGATAGGCTTCTTGTTTTTGAGTTTCTAATCCTCTTTTTATTGCAACTAAATTTAATTTACCTGCTGCTGAACCTGACTTTAATCTGAAGGCGGCTCCTGCAACTCCTAACTTAGCAAGCTCTGGATTTTTTTTCATCGCTTGCTTTACCATCTCTATTTGATCAAATCCAAACTTTTTAACAAGAGCTTGACTTGCACCACCTATAGATATCATAGACATTATATTTTCGCCTAAAATAGTTGCGAATTGCTCTGGTGAATTGAGTGATTCAAAAGATAATTCTAATATGCCTTGTGCGTCTGACTCTGATACAAATTGAGTAGGTAACACTGTGCCATCAGATAATTTTGTTTGAGTAAGTTGTTCAAATCTTTGTGGAGTTATAATTCCATCGTTTTTTTGTTGCTCTAAATCTTCTATAATAGTTTTATTTATAACATCTGATAATTGAGTTACACCTATCTCAGCAAAACTTTTTCGGAACTCAGCAGTCTTTTTATTTCTAAACGGCTCAGTCATCGACCATGCTTCAAGAAAATTAGCACCTGTTGCAGATCTTAATTCTGTTATTCTTTCAGCTAATTCATCCACATAACCCACACCAAAATCTTTTGCGAGTGCAGGTAATTCTAAAAAAGTACCTCTACTTATTTCTTTTAATCTTTCTTGAAGAACAGGTATAAACTCTGTGTTAGATATGTTGTTAACAAGTATTTGTTGAACTCTGTTTTGACCAACTGAATCAATATTTGTGTTTCCACCTATCTTATCTTTAACAAGACTTAATACTTTAGTTTGAAAAGTAAGTTGTCTTTCCTTAGAGTTATTAAATATTTTAAATAAGTATGGATCGTGTGTTTCTAAAAAGTTTTTTCTAGGAACATACTTACCTTCAGGCGTAACATCTGCACCTTCTAAATATGTTTTAGCTATGGATATTTTTCCATCATCACTGACAGTTTGTTTTTTACCTATATTTTGACTCCACCATTTCAGTAGAGCATCGTCTTTTTCTGCCATTGACGGTAAAAAGTTTTTACCTTGATATTCTTGTATAGAGTTGTTTCTTATACCTTCTTTAAAATCATTGTAACTGAGAGTTCCTATATCTCTTTGTTGTGTTATTCTTTGTTTACCCTTCTCATCAAGAGTACCTCCAACAATTCCTTCCGTAGCTTGAGCAAGAATATCAGCACCAACTAAAGGTGCAGCAACAGGGCCGTAAGTTTGTACATCCTCTGCAAGTTTAGCTCTTTTGCCTATCTTTTGTATTAAAGAATCTTCTTTTCTATCTTGTTCAGGATTTAACTTAACTCTTGTTTCATCTGCTTTTTTTAAAGCTTCTTTTTGATCTTTTTCAAATTGATCTATAGGCTCTGCTTTAACAGCATCAGGAGTTGTTTGTTCAGGATTCTGTTGTATTTCTAACTCTGACATTTAAGATGTACCTTCAGGTTTAATTCTAAATTTGGGTAGCATTTCGTTTTCTTTAGTCTTTGGTATTATCTCACCTAAAATTTTACCATCCTCTGTTTCTCCTGTTTTTCTATAAAAATTTAGGTCATTGTCTTTTGTAAAAATATTGACGTAACCTTGTGCAGGTTTATATGTATTATCAAAAGTAATTACTCCAACATTAGGAGTATCACTTCCTAACCCTGTTTTTGGATTATTGTATTCTTGCATTTTTTTATTAATATAATTTGCAGCAATAACTCCGTCTATAAATCGTGCTTCATTTTTTGTTAATCTAGTTAGTTTTTGACCATACTTGTAAAATACTTCAACAGAGTCTCTTTCTCTTCTAAAATCTTTTAAAACCATATCTATTTGTGCAACAGCAAATTCAGGAGTGGCAAAAGCTGCACCACCTAATCTTCGTAGCTGTAAATCAATATCTTGGTTAGATAGACGACCTGATGGGTCTGCGGCTCTTGCCATTTTAAAAGCTAATGAAATACGCAGTGCTTCTATTTCTGCAGCTAATCCTGTCTTTTTATCAACTCCGTCTTGTAACTCTTTGAGATAGTCTTGAGTTATTGCATCTTCTCCATCATCATACTTGCCACCTACTTTTAACTCACTATCATTTTGAAATTCTCTAATTATATCACCTACAAAGCCTTTACTAGGACTAAATACACCTATGATAGTTTCTCTGAAGGTTTTATAAGCGTCAGTGGTATTTAATCCTGCAACTTTTAATTGTAAACTTTCTAAGTCAGCAACAGAATTTTTAAGAGCTTCATATCTTGTTGCTAAATCTCCTTTAGCTTTATCACCTTTAGGCACAGATCCAAATCTTTGTAAAGACATGTAGTCTGCACCACTATAATTGATAAACCTACTGTTATATGAAGATGTTTTATCTTCATCAGGCACTTCCATTATAGGCATCAAAACTGCTGCGGCTAATTTTATGTTTCCTTGTTTTACAATTTTACCATCATATATTTCGTTATTAAATTTTGTTATTTCTTCTTGATCATATGTTAGTAAAGCTCTGTTTGGGTCTAAACCTCTAGCACCCGGTAAACTTGCTACAGCCACTCCACGATTAAACAGTTTTATTTTTTCTTCATCGTTTATTGTTAAATCTTGTATACTTGATTCTGCTAAAAACGCTGCTCCTGCATATTTAAAATTATTAGCAGGTGCTATTTTTGATACTATCTCCATGCCTACTTTTTGTTCTTGAGGATAATTGTAGCCACCGTAAGATTTATTGTTTGCAATAAAATATGTTTGATATTTTTGTTGAACTCCCCCACTCTCTGATGATTCAACTTTTTTATTTGCAACACCGTCTACAGCTTCTATGATATCACTTTCAATTCCTGTAGACATACCTAAAGCTTGTTTTATTTTGTTAATTCCTGAGAAGACGTTTCCTTCTTGGTACATAGATTCAGATGGGTATATCTGTAATGTATCTTTAGGATTAAAATCACCTATAGTATTTTTATGAAAACCATCTTTATAAGTTTGAGTTGCACCTTGTAATACACCTTTTATCATTGCTTTAACTTCTGGAGGTGAATTTTTTAATCTAGCAAGTTCTCCTTCATTGTTACCAAGATCACTACTCATTTGTTGTAAAAGACTAGATGAGTTTATCCAAGTTGGTTTAGTTTGAAACTCACTACGGAAGTTAAATGAGTTTACACCTTTACCTATCATAGTTCCAAAGTTCTCAACCTTTTCTATTCTTTCATACAAAGACGGAACATTATATATTGGAGCTTTACCTTGAGATATGTATGATTGATTTATCCCAAACATATCCATAGCAGTTAACATGCCTGATTTGGTTTTTAAACTGACAGGTTTTATGTTCCCTGCTGCAACGTCTTTTAGATATTGTTTTTGAGTTGCAAAACTGGCATCCAAATTCTTTTTTATAAGCTCTCTACCAAAAGCTCTGTTTTCTTTTTCTAATTCAATTTTTTTAAGATTAGCTTTTTCAGCTTGCTCTCTATCAAACTCAGCCTGATTTCTCATTATCTCGGTGCTTTCATTAAGGAAGCCAGTTGCTAATGATACTAAAAAACTCATTTTTTACCTCCCTGCATACCTAAGAATCCTTCTGCACCTTTTGGTGATTTACCACCCATGCGTATATCTTTATTTATTTTTTCACGTATAAAGTTAAACATACTTGGATTGTTCTCTTGCATCATCTCAAGTAATGTATCGTCATCCATAGTGCCTTCGTCAAGTGCATCTTTGTTTTCAAAAAATCTATATGGAATGTTAGCTTCTTCGGCTATGCTTGCAATGTAAAATGCTAAAGGTGCTTTGATAAGCACTGCAACGTCAGGAGAAAATCTACCCTCTTGAAAGCCTTGAAACAAGTATCCTTCAACGATCATTTCAATAGAAGCACCACCCAACAGAAGTTTAACCAACTCAAGCTGTATTCGATCTTCTTTTAGTGAGTTTATTGCTTGCTCAAGAGCTTGTTCAGGATCTGCAACTTTGGGGGGTTTACCCCACGCCCATTTAGTATTATCTTCTGTTAATGAATGTCCGGGTGGTGCAGGAGCAAAATTATCTTTTGCTTCTACCGTACCCTGTGGTGGCATAATCTCTTCCATTATTGTATCTTTCCTAAAGTGCTAGGTCCTAATGCTATATTTCTATTTTGTTTTCTTATAGGAGAAACAACGTCTACAGGCATTAGTCTTATTATATCTCTGTTAGATGAGTTAGATAACATTCTCATAGCATTTTGTACGTCAGGATTCGCATAACCTACTCTTTGATTGGTAGGAGTCGGTGTCAATCTACGTGGACTTGTTAACTGACTTACTGACCTTGTTTTTGGAAATTCTGCAGTTTTAAAAGGTTTATCTTCTTTGTCTCTAGATGCTACGTATGCTTTTGCACCACTTTTAAAAAAATCAAAATCTAGAAACGATGAACCTTTTGTATCTTTTGATGCAATGTCCATTCCACCACTTCCTCCTTTTGGATCACCTTGACCTCCAAAACCCCCTGCAAATGTTAAAGCAACTGTTGCTAAACTAAATAAATCCATACTCTATCCTTTAATCTGATTTACTGCCTGCCATCCATTGTGCAATCCAATTACCTACACCTGTGGCTAAATTGTCTTTTTGTTTTTGACTGTATATCTGTTGAGAGTTAGCAAATTCCATTCCCATTATACCAACCTCGTGCTGTCTTTGCAAGAATGATTCAGACTTTTGAAAGTTCCAAGATGCGTTATCTCTGTATTTTTGCCACAAATTGTTAAGAGCATTTTGACTTGCATTATATAGATTTTGTGCGTTAATTCTGTTTGTTTCATTTTGCACGGCTGTGTTTGCTGTATTTACTTGTCGTCTCCAATTCACATTAGATTGATCTATAGCAAATTGCATATTAGAATTAAATTTATCTCGTGCATCTCGCAGTGATGAATTAAATTGTGCAACAGAGTTAGCTTCACCTGCGTTGTATTGTGCCATAGCTGATACACGATTTTTATTTGCAGTTTCAACCTGTGCTTCAAGCTCTGCAAAAAAGTTGTCTACTTGTAGTTGATTCTTTGCATTAAATTGTTGTCTTGCGTTTTCTTCTGCAGCGTCTTTAAACAAACCCTGTGTCAAAGCATTAAAGTTTATTGTGTTAGTTTTTTGGGCTGCATCCAAATTCTTTACATCTACGGTAAGTAATGACTGTGCGTTTGTCACTGCACCTTGTAGTCTTGCAGATAAGTTTGCTCTGTCCATCCCTGCAACGGTCAGTGCATTTTGTAATGCTGTCTTTTGTTTGTTGTTCAAGTTTTGCAACTGGATCGTTGCATATTTGTTTGCATCTTGTACAGCTATATTTATACCTGATTCCATCACAGCTTGAGTCATTGCCGCTGCAGCCATACTAGATGCACCCATACCTCTTGCTTGCATAACTGCAGATACTTTACGTACAGCAGGAGATGCCCAAGCAGGTAACGGTTTACCCTCTTCTATACTAGACATCAACTCACCAAGCTGATACTGAACTGTTGCTTTTGGATCGAGAGTCTCTGTTTGAGCAACAGCCATAGCTTCAGGACTAACTGTTCCCTCAACCCCTGTCATATCAACGTAGTCATCTCTAGGAGCTATTTGTGCATCTTGTGCTTGAGTTATGCTAGGTGTTATTCTTTCAATAGCACTTACTTGTCCTGCATCAGGTGTTGTTTGAGTAGGAGGAGTCACCTGTAACTGACTCGTATCAGCCAATGCTGTTGGTGCAAGTGGGTCAGTGTCAAGTAATGTACCTTGAGTAGGTTGTATTGTTCCTGTAGTTTCAGTTTGTGTGACGGCTTCAACTTTAGGAACATTGCCTTGACCTACTGCCTGTTTACCTATCTCTGTGGTAAGTTGATCATCTGATGTTATTGTTGCCATTATCTACTTCCCATCAATACTTTGTCTAACTTATCTTCTAATCTTCTTAGTGCATCCATCAACTCATGCACATCATCTTTTACATCATCTTTACGTGCATACTCTTCTCGTGTCTTGTTCAAGAGTATCTGTATTCGTTTTACCTCTTGGAACATCTTGTTAAATGCCCAACCAAATGGTACAACGACCATAGTCAGGATTATGTTCCAAAATAACATTGGGTCAATGCTTTCCATTGATTATCTCACTAAATATTCATGTACTGTATCAGATATTTCTCTCATCTTAATCCATCTGTCACCAACAGTTTGTCCAACATTAACTCTAAGTTTTCCTACTAATCCTATAGCACTGAACTCTTTTCTTTTTAATCTTGATACATATGTTTTACTTTCATCAAACGCTGAATTAAGTTTTCTTCTTGTGAGTTTATCTCCGTTTTCAAATTCAGATGTAACCTTTGCATCTTTAGGAACAGTAACATCACTCGGAATTTTATCTGTCTGATAAGTTACAACATTATTATTTTCTCTCCACTCAGTTTGGGTGTACTCTTCTCTTATATATCTGCCATAACTATCTGTTTCAAATTTGTCTTTCCATTTTTCATCTTGTGCATCTCCAAGAACTACTGGTCTTGCAGAAACAACACCTATAATAGTTGCTTGTGCATCATCACTTGTAGATAACCTTATTTTATCTCCGTCAAGCACCACTGTTTTTCCCACTCTATCTTCTGAACTAGAGTTACCATCTTTCCATTCAAACATTTCAGCATAGTCACCACCACTTGAACTATAAGCACCATCAGCATGAACAGTGCCATCACCTTGAACTCTAAATTCTCTATCTGCGGCATTGTTAGTATATCCTTCATAAAGATTAAAACCAGTTCCTTGTGCTGTAACTGCAATAGATTGTACACCTCCACCTGCATAAGAACCTGTTGATGTTACAAAAACAACAGCAGGGTCTCCAGTATCAGTAGTAACAAACTCGTGAAACTCACCAGTAGCACTTCTATATGAACCATCATTTGCTGCTTTAATATAACCCTCTTTTGTTATTCTCGTTCTTTCTACTGAATTCCCTGCTGTAGTTGCAGTAAAAAAACGTAATATACCACCTAAAGCATCTCCACTTCCAACAGCAGCTTGAGGTGTTATCAAAGCAATAGCTTGATTTGCTGTTGCTGAGTCACTTAAAGTAAATTCAATTCTATTTGTAGATGTATCTGAACTTACATTTGAACCTGAAAAATCTCTATGTAAAACTAAACCTGAAGAACCATCTGTGTTTTGAATTACTAGTCCGTTTCCAGTAGCAGGAGCATTTGTACCTATGCCAACTCTATCATTACCTGCATCAACAACCAACATATTAGCGTTGGCATTTGATTCAACTCTAAAGTCTACGTCATTGCTATCTTCGTTGATTACTGCTCCACCTGATAATATTCTTGCTGTATCACTTGCTCTTGTCATTCATCACTCCTATATAGCCGATATAATAAAGGCTAATAATTCACTGTACCTGACAGCCAATCTTGTTCTTTTTGTTGAACCTTCAGGTGCTTCTTCTTCTGTATAATATGATTTTACTATATTATGTTCTTTACCATTATCATCTACAAAAACTTCATCATTATCCCACCATGTATCTGAACAAAACATACCATACTTAGTTGCATCTAAACCCTCTGCTGTAAAAGCATCTTGTAAATCTTGTGCTATAATACCAACATGAGTACGAGCATTATCACCTTTTTCAGTTACTCTTTTTTTCCAACGATATTTTCTAACTAAAGATTTTGCTTTGACTGCAACTCTTTTTTCTGCATCAGTTAGTTCTTCTATATCTTGCTTTTCATTTCTGTCAGAAGTATTAAGTGAACCATTTGCTGAAAACACTTGGTCAAATCTACCAGAAGCATTACCTAATGCTATGACATCATCTTGCTTTGAACCAGTAGATTGAAAAGGTATAATTTGTTTTGCTGAATCATTAAACAATAAACAAGTATTATCGTTGCCTAGTAATAAACGACCAGCACTTGAATCTTCAAAAATTGCAAGAAATCCACCACCACTTCCATCTTTTCTTAAATGTATGACCCCACCAAAACTTGACTTACGATTAACTTGCAATCCAAAGTTACCATCTGCTGATGCACTTATTTTACCACCTGAAAGTATGCCTACACCTGCTACATTGTTTTCAGCAGGATTGTTGTCTGTAGTATCAAAAGAAACAACGTTAGCACCACCATTAACAAACAACATACTAGTGCTACCATTTGACTCAACACGAAAATCTGCATCTATAGACCCTTCATTAAATATAACACCAATTTCTGCATCACTACCCACACCATATCGCATAAAGTCTACTGAAGAACCACCTACCATAGCATTATATTGTACTTGTGCATCTTCTGTACCATCTGAAGCATCTCTTAATGTACCAGTAATAGTTGCGTAACTAGTGGCTTCTCCTGCATCATTATCAGCAGTAAATTTTACCTGCCCTATAGCATCTCCATCTGCAGGTGAAGCTGAATCTCTAGCTAACTCTAGTACAGGACCAATAGAACTATCTGCATCTGTTGATTTTAGTGTAAGTTGTGCATTATTATCAGCAGTTGTTATTGTAGCACCTGCACTTGATGTTATTGCACCTGTTACATCAAGTGTACCTGCCATAGTAACATTACCATCAAACGTACCACCATCTGCTTTACTTACGGTGTCTGCTACTGAGAACACATCAAATACCACAATGACCACGAGGTCACTTGCAGTAGCTCCTGTGCCTAATACGATTGATGTACCACTTGTTGCAGTGTAGTCTGCATCACCTAACTTTACACCATTTTGGTACACATCTACAAAGTTACTGTCTTTGTAACTTAAAGATGTACCCTCTGCACCTGCACCACTGAATGTGGTCTGCGATGCTGTGGCAGTGTAGGTGTGAACCCTACGTACTCCGTTAGATGGACTAACTCCTATATATGCCATTGTTACTCCTTAACTCGGTTTCTTTGGAAACGATACATTGCCTAATGTAGTTCCATCCCAACTTACATTTTTATTATTAGCAGGTAAGTCTCTAAGTGCCTGTCTATATGTTTTCCACGCATCTGTCATTGTGTAATCAGATGCCGACATCCAATCTGTTTCTACTAGTAGTGCAGTTCTTTGTTTACGTAACTCTGTCATCGCCACTACACCACCATCTGCTAATGCTGTTTGTATTTGTGACCATGTTACATCTGGCTCACTTCCATCTTTTTTTGAAAACTTTTCTTTAAACTCTGTTTCATTAGTAGGAGTTCTTTTTAAATACCAATTTTTTATTCCAAGAGTACGTAAAGCAGAAATAATTAGCTTTTGATTATTCATTAAATCACTCCTAATTTTATAAAAGTTATGGAAGTTTCTGCCTGATTACTGTCTCCAAATATTTCATTTTGAGTTGCAACACTATTAACTTCACCAAGTCTCATACGCAATCTAAATGTAGTTGTATTAGATACTGTAAATATAACACAATTACTTACAGCCATAAAATTACCACCAGAATTACCACCAGTTGTATAAGCAACTGCTCTCCCTGTGAAACTACTACCACTATTCGTGCTTATTTCAATTCTTGTATCAAAAGCATCTTGAGCATCTTCAGACTGTATTGAAAGGTTATATAAACATAAAAATGTACCAGTAGTCGCTGAACTAAATAAACCTGCACTTTCAGAAAAATTAGCTGCACCTACTCTTGTATAATCACCACTTTGTTCTGCCCAATTTGTTAAAGTTTGTGCTGAACCATCACCTGATTCATCAGCTTGTAATACAAAAGTCTGGGCCCTCTGTGAAGATTGTGAAAGAGTAACAATCCCACCACTAGAAATAGCCACTGCATCTGTATCACTTGCACTGCCTATATTCCCTGCATCAGCAATGACTAAATCGTTTACAGTTCCTACACCTGCTCCTATTACTTTTGTTAATGCCATTCGTTACTCCTATCCACAATACAATGCACAAGGAACAGTATAGCTTCCATCACTATATGTCTCTTGCTTGATGTTTGTTAATACTTTGCCTATAGTTTTACTTCTAATAATATCATCATCTTGTACTTTAGCTGTGCCATCACCATTAGATGAAAGCAAATCTCCTGCCTGTACTGTTACGTCTTTGTTTATTCTAACAACATGAGTTCCAACTGCTGTAACGTACATATCATTAACTGTATCATCATCATTATCCCAATCTGCAAACACTCCATAAACTCTTTTGCTATCTGCTGTTTCTGATATTTTACATTTGGGATGTTTATTGTCTGCTTCTTTGATAATTGTAGCTTGGTAGTCTGTGCCATTGTGATTGTAAGTTATTGTGTCTCCAACACTTTGACCATCTTGTAAAGCATATGGTATTTTAGGTGTGTATTCTTCTTTTTCATCAGTAGCAGGAACAATAAATGTTATTTGATACCAATCACACATTTCATCAATGGTTTCAATTATAGTGCCTTTTAAGATTGTTGGCTTTGAATTATCTGTAAATCTTGACCAGTGAGAGCCACTAAAAGCATTATAAGAAGTTGTGCTACCACTAATAGATATAGTACCCTCTTGTGTTCCTGCTTGATGCACAGCAATAATAACACCATCTTCATTTGTTCTGTTCCCTCTAATAGCTACTGCACCATTACAAGAAAACTGCCCTACTCCTGTTACATTACTTCCACTACC
>Ga0209348_1000924_pt1 | contig 14743 bp, 14 predicted proteins | sample ETNvirenome_2_30_FD_184065 | JGI IMG/M metagenome (GOLD analysis project Ga0209348, IMG submission 184065) | Marine viral communities from the Pacific Ocean - ETNP_2_30 (SPAdes) (version 2) | ecosystem: Environmental > Aquatic > Marine > Oceanic | place: Pacific Ocean | collected 2013-06-22 | reverse complement strand
GATAACATGTTCGACAAGCGTCCACATTTAGGTCTTCCTTCTTGGTTTAAACGATGATATAATTCTTAGATGGAGGCAGGGCACCACCACATACCCCCTGTCTCCTTTTAAGGATTATATTATATGTTTTTTGGAGCAACTTCATTTGCCGCAGCCCCTTTTGCTGATCAAGGTTTTAACCCTAATGCCTTTGTTAATGTAACTGGATCTAGAATAAATGAATCTACTGGAACAGTATCATTAGTTGGGAAAGCTAATTTTGCAGTAACAGGTAGTAGAGTTAATTTTTCTATAGGTAATACATCTGTTATAGAAGGTGTTGGTGTTATAGTTACACCAGATGGATCTAGATTAAACATTACTACAGGAGATCCAGCTGTAGTTGGAAATGCTATATTTGCAATTACAGGTAGTAGAGTTAATTTAAATACAGGAACTCCGACTTTTGCTTTTAAATATCCTGTATCTGGAAGTAGAATAAATGCAAACAGTGGTAGTCCAACAATAGTTGGAAAAGCAACTGTTGAACCAGATGGTTCTCAAGCTAACATAAATACAGGAACTGTAACCATATCTGCAGATGCTAATTTTTCTGTAACTGGTAATAGAGTAAATTTAACAATTGGTAATGCTGATGTAGTAGCAAACGCAACAGTATCAGTAACAGGAAATAGAACAAATCTATCTTCAGGAACTGTTACAATAACTGCTGATGCTACTGTACTACCGACAGGAAGTAGAGTAAACGTATCTACATCAGACGTTTTAATTAGAAAATGGGATGGTGTAGTGCCAGGAGTTTCAATGACTTGGGATAGCACAACTTTTCCAGAGAAGAGAGCATAGGAGAATAAATGTATTTTGGAGGAGCATCATTTGCAGCAGCACCTTTTGGAGCAACAGCAGGTCAAAGTATTAGAGCTGTTGTCACTGGTAGCAGAGTAAATTTAAGCACGGGTTCTCCAACTATAATAGGTAAAGTAGTTGTTACTCTTTCAGGTAATAGAATAAACGCAACAATTGGTAATGTTACAACAAAAGTAGATCAACGAGTAGCTGTAACAGGCAACAGAATAAACCTTGCAACAGGCACGGTAGATGTGATATCATGGAATCCGATTCCCCCAGGGGTTTCGCAAACATGGGTAGATATTGACCCATTAAACCCATAGGAGAAAAATGGCATCAAGTACGTCAAGTGATTTAAAACTAGAATTAATTACCACAGGTGAAAAGTCTGGTACCTGGGGCACAATTACAAATACAAACTTACAAATATTAGAACAAGCAGCTAGTGGATATATTGCTGTTGATGTTGCATCTAGTGATGTAGCTTTGGCTTTATCCAATCATGCTGTATCAAACGGAAAAAATTTATACTTTAAACTTACAGGCACGTTAGCTGCAAATAGAACAGTTACTATGCCTGACTCTGCAGAAAGAGTGTTTGTTGTCGAGGACGCAACTGCTAGATCATCAAGTAATTACACATTAACAGTTAAAACAGTATCTGGCACAGGTATTGCATTACCGGTAGGATCTAAATGTTTGTTATATTCAGATGGCACAAACGTTAATTTAGGTATAAGACAAAAAGGATATTATACACCAACAACTGCATATACTGCTGTAGATGGTGATCAATTATTAATAGATACATCTGGAAGCGGTATTGGTTCTGCAATTACAATAACTTTACCGGCATCACCAGCTGTAGGTTCAGAGGTTCATTTTATAGACAGCGGTAATAACTTTGCATCAAACAATCTAACAATAGCTAGAAATGGTTCTAATATTTTAGGTGCAGCATCTAATTTAACAGTATCAGTAAGTGCGTCGGCTTTTACTTTAGTATATGTAAATGCAACAAGAGGCTGGGCTTATAAAGATAAGATATAGGAGCACGGACCATGGCTCTAGTAGAGTATAATTTTAAACCAGGAATAGACAAACAAAATACAGAGTCAGGAGCAGAAAACCGTTGGGTTGATTCTGATAATGTAAGATTTAGATATGGACTACCAGAAAAAGTTGGTGGTTGGTCTTCTCTTGTAACAGATACAATTGTAGGTGTAGCACGAGCACAACATGCTTTTGTTGATATTGCTGGTAATAGATATGTAGCAATAGGTACAGATAAATTTTTATTATTGTATTTTGAAGGTCAGTTATATGACATTACACCTCTTAAAACTACTCTAACATCTGCAACTATAGCAACTACAAATGCATCAGCTACTTGCACAATCACAAAATCTACACATGGTTTAAATGTTGGAGATATAGTACAACTAGATAGTGTAACATTACCAAGTGGTACAGGTTATAGTGCATCTGATTTTGAAGACAAAAATTTTCAAGTAATAACAGTTCCAACATCCAGCACATTTACAATAACACAATCATCCAACGCAACTGGTACAGTATCAACAGGTGGTAGTTTAAGTATCAAACCTTACGAGCCTGTAGGACCAAGAGCACAATCATATGGTTATGGTTGGGGTATTGGAACATGGGGTGATGGTAATTGGGGTGAAGCAGCAGCTGCAACTGATGTAACACTAGAACCAGGTTTATGGTCATTAGATAATTTTGGACAAGTATTGGTTGCAACAATACTAAATGGTAAAACTTTTACATGGAACGCTGGAGCAGGATCAGCACTAACTACAAGAGCATCAACAACTACATCTGGATTTTCTACTGCATCAAATCCGACTGCATCACGAGTATCTCTAATATCTCCTACTACAAGACACTTATTACACTTTGGAACAGAAACAACTATTGGTGATACAACTACACAAGATGATATGTTTATAAGGTTCTCGGACCAAGAAGATATAAATACTTACACTCCTTCAGCTATCAATACTGCAGGAACTTTAAGACTACAAGATGGTACAAAAATTATTGGAGCTATAAAAGCAAAAGAAGTTATTCTAGTTTGGACAGACAATGCTTTGTATACCATGACGTTTATAGGAGCGCCTTTTACATTTAGACTAGATCAAGTTGGTACTAACTGTGGACTCATAGGTCAAAACGCTGTTGTTGAAATAGACGGAGCTGCATTTTGGTTAAGTTCAAAAGGTTTCTTTTTGTATGATGGTACAGTTAAATCTATACCATGTAGTGTTGAAGATTTTGTATATGATAATTTTGATACAACAAAAGGTCAACAGGTTGCAGCAGGATTAAATAATTTATACACAGAAATTACCTGGTACTATCCAGCATCCGGATCTGATTATAATGATAAGTATGTTGTATTTAACTATGGTGAATCAGCTGGTGTATCTGGTGGTGTTTGGTACACAGGAACAGAAGCAAGAACAAGTTGGATTGATTCTAATGTTTACCCCAATCCTTTTGCTACAAAGTATGATGTTAACTCTGATGGTACATTTCCTGTAATTGTTGGACAAGATAGTTTAGGACAAACAACATATTTTGAACACGAAGTGGGAACAGATCAAGTTAATCCAAATGGTACCACAACAACCGTAACATCATTTATACAATCATTTGACATAGATCTAGAACAACGACAAAGAAATGCACAAGGCAGAGCATCCGGTCCTAAAATATCAGGAGAGTTATTTTTAGCTATGAGAAGATTTGTACCAGATTTTAAAACTTTAGCTGGTAATGCCAAAGTTACATTAAATGTAAAAAGATACCCACAACAAACATCTAGTCAAACAGCGTTGAGTCCTTTTACAATAACAGCTACTACAGATAAAAAAGATACAAGAGCTAGAGGTAGGTCTGTTAGTCTTAAAATAGAAAACGATGCAGCTAGTGAGTCTTGGAGATTTGGAACTTTAAGATTAGATATACAAAACGACGGAAGAAGATAATGGCAAAGATAGCGATTAGAATACCAGAACCAAAAGAACAATATGATTTTTCTAACCAAAAACAAATCAATCGTGCATTAAGTTTGATGAAAGAACAATTAAATTCAACATTCTTAGATGAGATTAAACAGGAGCAAGAGAGATTCTCTTGGTTTATAAGTGGCTAATATATATACAAATTCAAAAGTAGATTTAACAAACACATCTGAAACTGTTGTTTATACAAGTCCAGCAGCTGGTACATCTACAACTGCAACAACTAGTATAATTAAATCAATATTAGTATCTGAAGACTCAGGTAATGCAGATAGCATAACTTTAACACTAACAGATACTTCTTCAAACGTGTTTAGTTTGTTTAAAACAAAGGCTGTTTCAGCTAATGGAACGGTAGAACTGTTAACACATCCTCTTGTTATTACAGAGGGAGAGGTTATAAAAGCAACAGCAGCATCAGGAAATAGGTTACATATTGTATTTTCTGTGTTACAAATAACAAGGGATTAATATGGCATTTACAGAACCACCATCAGTTAGATACGAGATAATTAACGGTAAAAAAGTACCAGTTGTTGAGTGTGAAACTGAAGTAGTATTAAGAAATAAAAAAACAAATCATGAGTATGCATCTGATAAAGAGGCAGAAGATGATATCGCAAACCCTGATACAGATACTGTATACGAGGATGTTACAAGATCAGTAAAAATTAAAGTGGCAGACATGCCAGCACTAGGAGCAGGATCAGAAGAATAATGTCAATAACTAGAGCACAACAAGCAAGACAGATGTTAAAAAAAGGTAGCGAACCTATTGTACAAGGTGGTGTTGATAACTATCTTGGTAAACAACCACAGGTTGTTGCACCTAGAAAATGGCAATCAGGTCCTGATAAACCACCTACAGAATTAGCATACATTACAGAAGCAGAAAAAAAATTATTATTAAAAGAAGACATACATGGATCTCTTAAAAAAGGTCCTAACGTAGGTCCTGCAGGTATCATGTCATTAGATAGTTTTGGTGACATAGGTGGAGGAGGATCCGCAGGAGTAGACACATCTCCAAGCGGAGCTGCTTCTGGTGATGATAGAACTCAATTTACAGGAGCAACTACAGCAGGCGGTAATGTAAAGGGGAGAGGTATTACAGATCCATCATTACCACCAGGTGTTAAAAGTGGTGCTTCTGATATTAAAACAAAAAAGGATAAGAAAAAAGCTAAAAAAGAAGTTAACAAATTTTTAAAAGATACAGGACAGAAAAAAACTTTTTTTGATACGTTAAAAAAATTTGGTCTTCCTACGCAAAGAGCTCTTTATGGTATTTTTCCAAATAATCCTAAAACAGAACTTTCTTTTTTATCTGGTTTAACTCAAGAACAAGTTAATGCATTAAATAATAAAGAATTATCTGATTTATATGATGCAATACAGGACGCAGATTTTTCTGGTGATTTATCTTTTGAAGATGCTTTGGGTGATAAATATGAAAAACTTTCTTTTGATGCATTTAAGGCTCTATCACAAAGAGGTGTAGATACAAATTTTATGGATCCTCAAGGTGAGTTTGGTAACATGGATTTTGCAGAATACGCAGCTAGAATAAAAGGTAAACCTGGATTATTATTTTCTGGTGATGTTGGAAATATACAAACAATTAAAAATCCAGATGGCACTTATAGTTTTGTAAAAAAACGAGATGATAATGGATCTTCTCAAGTAACAGATCCATGTAAAGGACCTAATCCACCAGCATATTGTTTTATAGGTGGTAATGCACCAAAAACACCTGATCCTATTTTTACACCTTCATTTAGATTCATGAACCGTGGTGGTATGGTTGAAGATGCACCTATGGGTGGAATCATGGATCTTGAATCAACAAGACAAACGTTATTTTTAGGTGGTGTAGCAAAAGGTATTAGTAAAGGTTTAAAAAGTATTACAAGAGGAATTAAAAAAGTTGCAAAGTCACCAATAGGTAAAGCTGCATTGTTAGGTGCTGTTGGTTTTGGGATACCAGGTACACAATTTGGTGGATTGTTTGGTAGAGCTTCTTTTGGTGGAGCTGCAAAAGGTTTCTTCGGATCAAAAGGTATAGGTCCTCTTATATCAAGTAAATTTTCTAATATGACTTTACCTAAATTTATAACGGATAATATGACAGGTTTAAAAGTTGCTGGATTATCTGGATTAGGTGGTGCTTTATTAGCTAGTTTAGAAAATAAAGATGATAATGATTTTAATATAGAAGAGTATTACAAAATGGCAGGTATAGATATACCTGAAAATCAATATAGATTCTTAGCAGAAGGTGGAGACGTAGAACCAGTAGCTAAGAAAACTATGCCATTATTAGATATGGATGGTCAAGAAATGGATTTTAGACAAGAGGGTGGCTTTGTGCCAATAGGTAGAATGGAAAAAGCAGACGACGTACCTGCAAGATTATCAAAAAATGAGTTTGTATTTACAGCAGATGCAGTCAGAAATGCTGGTGGTGGGGATGTGGACAAAGGTGCAGAAGTTATGTATAATACTATGAAAAACCTCGAAGCCGGAGGTGAAGTATCAGAAGAAACGCAAGGCTTAGAAGGCGCTAGACAAATGTTTCAAACATCACAAAGATTAGGAGAAGTCGTATAATGGCTACAGATACAGTAATAAACAGGCCCGCGCCATTTGTAGAAGATATAGGTAAAAATCTAGCAGAACAAACAGTTGCGCAAACACAAGTACCAGTTGTAACAACAGGACTACAAGGTCTTGGGTCAATGGCTCAACCAACGCAACAAGCGTTTGAAACAGCAGATCAATTTAAACAAAGACAAGATTTATTTGGTGCACAACAAAGAGCTGCACTAGGATTTGAACAAAGACAACAGGCACTATCAGGATTAACACAACAGGTTGCAGGTTTAGATCAATTACAAAAAGATGCACAAACAAGAGCTGTAGCAGGTTTAGGTTCTTTTCAACCATTTTTAACACAAGCACAACAACTATCCGGAGCAGGAGCTGGTACAGGACCAGATTCAGTACAAGCTTTTATGTCTCCTTATCAACAACAAGTTATTGACACAAGTTTATCAGAGTTTGATAGACAAGCAGCTATCAATAGACAAAGAACTAGAGACGCAGCAGTATCATCGGGCGCATTTGGTGGTGGTAGAGAAGGTGTTCAACTAGCAGAACAAGGAGCAAGAACAGCGGAAGCAAGAGGCAGATTGCAAGCTGGATTATTATCTGATGCATTTAAAGATGCAGTAGGTAGAAGACAACAAGCAGCTTCTGATCAAATGACTTTTGCACAAGCACTACCACAATTTCAAAGAGCAGATGTTGCAACTCTAGGTGGTCTTGGATCATTGAATCAAGCACTAGAACAAGCTAGATTAGATTCTACAAGAGAAGCTACAAGAGCAGCAGCGTTTATGCCACAAGAACAAGTTGACAGATACGCAGATATCGTAACTGGAATTATGGGTGGTATGAGAGGACAAGGAACTCAAACAACTAACAGAGCAGATCCAGGTCTTTTACAGTCAGCACTAGCAGCGGCAGCTACAGGATTTGGAATCTACGATAGATTTAAAGGTACTGGTTAATGAATAACAGAGTTTTAAAAAGACCAATGTTTAGAATGGGTGGTTCTTCTAACGAAGGAATTACATCTGGTTTAGATAGAGTTGGATATAAAGATGGTAGTGAAGATGTAACTAGTGAAGCATTAAAAATAATGATGCAAGGACAGTTTCCCAATATGTCAGACTCACAAGCCAATGCCATGATAACTGAATCACAAGCATTAAAAGGTAATACAATGGCACAAGAAAGAATGTTAGGCATGGATTACAATATAGATGCAACTAAACAAATGATGGAAAATCTACCTGAATACATGAAAAAACAACCACCAAAAGAAATGCCTGATAATGATTTTAGTAGGTTTATGATTAATTTTGGTTTAAATCTTGGTACAATAGAACCACGTGGAAACATATTAACGACTGCTTTAACAGCGGCTCAAGGACCAACACAAGAATATTTTAAAAGACAAGATGCAAGAGATATACAACAAAGACAAGATGAACAATACGAAAGAGAACAACAGTCTGATTTATTTAAAACTATGTTGTCTAGCAATGTTAATCTATCAAAAGCAAAATACGATGCAATAACTGCAAAAGATAAAGATCCTGAAATATTAGAAGTATTTAGTAAAAGTGCAAACGACGGCAAAGGTGGAACTATATATGTGACACTGGATGATTTAATTAAAGATATGTCGACTACAAAAGATTTTGTACCAATACCAAAAACAAAAGATGGAGACGATCCTGCTAAAATAAAAGTTGCAGATGATGTTGTTCAAACTACATCACAAATTATATCTAAAAAATCTGAAATAGATAAAGCTAAAAATGATCCTAATTTTACAGGTAACTTACAACAATTAGAAACTGATTTACAATTATTAGAAACAAGACTATCAACATTAACCAAAACAGATCCTTCAAGTGTAGCCATATTAAATGATCCAGAAATGTCTAGAACAATATTCAATGTTATAGTATCAACTTTGCTTAGAGAAAATCCTACTAAATATCCAAAAGGACAAGAAGATATAAATTTATATCAAGATGCTAAAGAAGAGTTTGAAAAATTTTTTAGAGATGAAAGAGCCGAGGGTGGTAGAGTTGGACTTATGCAAGGTGGTGGTGCTGACATGGGTCAAATGCCAGCAACAGAAGATGCACCGAAGATAGACTTTGATACTTTAAGAGCTAGATTACCAAAAGAAATTGGTGATGATATTGTAAGACTGATTGCAGCTAGCCCAGAAGCATTTGAAGATTTTGCAGTAATTCAAACACAACAAGACGTAGACTTATTTAATCAAAAATATAACGTGGAATTAGTTTTACCAGCGGAGGCATAAAATGGCCGATACTGCCTACGAACGATATTTAAAAGATACCGGACAAACAGACGATCGAAAAGGTTTAGATCAAGTAAAAGATGCTTTCTTTACAGCGGTACAAAATTTAGGAGAGCCTAAACCACCGGTTAAATATTTAAAACCATTATTTCCTGACAAAGACGAAGAAGGTAAATTTAAAGATACAAGTGCAATACGTGCAGCTTTGTTTTTAAACCCCAGTCTTAGAATAACAACTAGTCAAGCTATAAGTCAAAAAGAAGGAAAACCTACAGACATTATTAAATATTTAGAAAGTCAGGATGATAAAGATTATATATCTGGATTGGATGAGTTTAGAAAAGGCATAGACTCCGGTACGTATGATTTAGTATCAGGAGTTGGCACTTTATTATTTAGTGGTACAGATTTAGCTTTTAATACAGATTTTCAAACTAAGTTTGAAGAACTAATGAAAGACAAGGAACCATCTAGACCAGAAACATGGCAAGGTGATGTGGTAGGTTTGATGACTCAGTTTGCTGTGCCTGGAACAATAGTACAAAGTATTGTTAATAGAATACCAAAGGTTGCTAAAGTTAAAAAAGCCATAGAAACCATAAGAGGTAGTAAAAAAAGAAAAGTAAGTAAGATTGCTTCTAGAGCAGTTGAAGGTGCAACTGTTGTAGGTGCAACAGATTTTATTGCATCTGAACCTGGTAGAGAATCTTTTTTCTTTGAGCCAGAATCAACAGAGGGTTTGACAGGTAAAAAGAAAGCTGCAGCAACATTAAGAAATAAAATAAAATATGGACAAGAAGGAACACTAGTTGGTGGTGGTTTTCCTATTGTAGGTAAAGGAATGCAGTTAATGTATAAGTATGGTCTTAAACCACCTGTAAGAGTTACTGCAAGTGTAGGAGCAAAAGCAGTCGACAATGCTGTATTTAAACCAATAATATATTTAGGATCAACTAAAGTTGCAAAACCTATTGTAAGTAATGCATCAAAAGCAATTACAGGTACAAGTAAATTTGTTTTATCAACAGCAGCAAAAGGTTACGTATCTGCACGTTCAGGTAGATTAGTAAAACAACTACCACCATTTGAAGAGTGGAGATTATTTTCAACAGCATCACCTGTAAAAGAAGAAAGAGCCATAAAAAGTTTAGACAATATTTTATCTTATCTTAGATCATACGGAAAAATACCAAAAGATATTGAAGGTATAACTGAGTCTGCAATGCTTTACATAAAAGCAAGAGCTAGAAGAATAGATAGAACTATGGAAGGTTTAGAAAAAAAATCCTACGCCTTAGCTAAACAGTTTGAAAAAAATTACAATAAAGGAGATAGTTCTCCTGCTTTACAAAAATATTATTTAGATCAAATAGAAGAGTTTTTAAGAGGACAAAGAAAAGTATCTGATTTGCCTACAGAGTTACAACCATTATCCTCTGACTTAAAATTACAAGTAAAAAATACTATGGCAGAATTTAAAAAACTTTTACCTAAAAGTAAAAAAGCAGATGAATATTTAAAAGATTTGGAAAGCATAGAAATAAATAGAGTGGGTAGTTATTTAGTTAAATCTTTTTCAACATTTACAAACCCTGGTTACTTACCTGATAAACAAATTATGAGTAAGGCAGTTGACTATTTAGTTAAAAATGTAATTACAAAAAATAAATCTATGAGAGAAGATGCAATAAGATCTTATCCTAACTTAAGTGTATCAGAGGCTTATGAACAATCAGCAGAAAATTTAGCAGAAGCAATACTAAGAGCCGGTAGATCAGATGGTAAAAATCCTGTAGATCAATTAAAAAAAATAGGAACTGAATTATTAAAAAATAAAAAATTTAAATTTTTAAAAACAGGAGAAGAATTACCTGTAGCAATAAAACAATTATTGGGTGAAGAAAAAAATTTAAAAACTTCTGTTGCTACAACTATATCAGAAATAATATCTGCATCTGCAAACAAAAGAGCTTTTGATGCTATAGCTAGATCAGGTATAAAAAATGGTTGGTTATTTAAAACAAAAGACGCTGCAATATTTTCACCGCGAAAATATGTTGACGCTCAACAAATAACAAGTGTTCCAAGATTAGGTAATGTTTTAAAATCAGATGTTTTAAATCTATATGCATCACCAGAATATGTACAAGCTTTTAAAGGTGTGGGTAGCACTCTAGATAATCTTTTAACTATACCTGTATACAGAGAAATTATGCAAGGTAAGATAGCTATTCAAATAGGTAAAACTTTATACTCACCACAAACACAAGTTAGAAACGTATCATCCGCATCTTTCTTTGCATTAATGAACGGACACATAGGTGGTAAAGCAAGTGTTACAAATGCAATGAAAATTGTATTAGATGATATATTTAAAGCAGGTAAGGGTGGAGTTGATGAAGTAGAATTAAATAAATACGTAGAAAAATTAATTAGACTCGGTGTGTTTGATGAAAACGTAGTTGCTTCTGAATTAAAAGCTGTAATGGATCAAATAAAAAATAATACAATTAGAACATCCGATCAATTATTTAGTAAATTAATTAAGATGACACCTACTGATAAGGTTGCAAGATTATACGCAGGTGGTGATAACTTATGGAAACACTATGGTTATGAATATTACAGATCACAATTATCTCAAGCTTTAAAAAATTTAGACGATGTTAAAGAGTGGTTTAAATATATGGGTAGACCTTTTGATGAAATAAGTCTTACAGGAAATATAAAAACTTTTGATGATAGTTTAGACGAAGCTGCCGCTTATCTTCTTAGAAATACTTATCCAACATATAGTAAAGTACCACCATCAATACAAAATTTAAGAAAACTACCTGTAGGTGCTTTTATATCGTTCCCGGCAGAGATACTTAGAACGGGTGCAAATATAATGATGATAGGATTAAAAGAAGCTGCACATCCAAATGCAGCTATTAGACAAATGGGTTTACGTAGATTGTTAGGTGCATTTATAACATCTTCTGCTGCAGGGAAAGGTTTTGCAGAAATATCACAGTTTATAACAGGATCTGATCAAGCACAGTGGGAGGCATACAAAAGATCAGCAGCCGCACAGTGGGATTCAAGATCTAACTTACTTGCTATTGAAAATTGGAAAGATGGTGAGTCTGCTGCAATAAACTTCTCGTATTTTCAACCGTATGACTCTTTGTTTGCTCCACTTGAAGCAGCATTAAAACAAGCAAACGATCAAAAATTAAATCCACAAGAAACAGAAAAATTTGTTTTAGATTTGATGTTTGCAGATGATGGACCAGTCATGACTTTCTTAGAGCCATACATTACAGAGCCTATCGGTTTCGATAGATTTATAGATGTAACAACTAGAAATGGTAAAAAAGATCAAGGCGGAACAGTATATACACAATCAGATGATTTAGGTGATAAGTTTATAAAATCTTTTTTATATATTTTAGATGGTGTTAAACCTGGAGTTATAACTAGTAGTGAAAAAATAGCAGGAGCTCTTGGTAAAGATTTAACAAAAGGTGGTAAGCCATTAAATTTAAAAGATGAGTTACTTGCTTTGTTTGCCGGTACTAGAATTATTAGAATAGATGTAAAAAAAGATTTAAGATTTAAAGCTGCAGAACTAAATAGATTATTAAGAGCTGTTGACGAAAACGAACAGTTTTACAATGTTAATAATTATCAAAATAATACTCCAAATAAATTAGTTAAAACATACGAACAAATGCAAGAGGAGGCATTTAGACTTCAAAAAGATATGTTTATTACAATAGAAGATTTAAAACTTTTAGATTTAAGTAATATTAAAATTGATGAAATTTTAAAAAAAGCTGGTTTATCTAGTAAGTTAAGATCAAATTTAAGACAAGGGCTTTTTACTCCAATTAACTATTCTAAAAAAAGATTTGATACAAAAGTTCAAACTATACAAAACGAGTTAAGAAAAATGGGAGATGAAAATGTTAATTTCTTTTTAAATAGATCTTTTGTTTATCCAGAATTAGCACTTGATGGTGTAAAAAGACAATACTTTAACAAAAGATTTTTTACAGAAAAATACGACCCTAAAGAAAAATTTTATTTATTAGATAAAGATGGTCAATTAATATTTGATGAAAATGGTAATCCTAAATTACAAGAATCATTCTTTAAAAGACAATTGAAAAAAATTCCACCATTTATTAAGTATGGTTTAGATCAAGTGTTAAGTCCTTTATCATTATCTAAAGCACCATTGAATGCACCAGAAGTCAATAAAAGTTTACTTGCGCAAGCACCAACAGTTAACCAAAATACAGGATTGACAGACACACAAACAGCGCTACTATCACCAGAAGAACAAGTAATTGCGAGAAGAACATAATGCCCAACGGAGATAAATTAAAACCTAAAACAACAAGAGAGCACTTGCTTTCAATATATGGATATATTACAGGATTAAAGAATGATGTTAAACATATGCACGAAGGTATACACGATTTGGGCGGTAAGATAGATAAAATCTATTGGGTGTTATTGGGTACTGTTGGGGCAGTATCACTTCTATTGCTAGAAAAAGTTTTAGATAAAGGATTTTTTTTCTAATGAATCTTTCACGTAACTTCACTCTTTCAGAGCTTATCAAAAGCGACACTGCTATACGTAGAGGCATCAATAATAATCCTAACGCAGAACAGATAGAAAAATTAAAAGCATTGTGTGAAAATATTTTACAACCAGTACGTGATCACTTTGGCAGGGTAAAAATAACGAGCGGTTTTCGTAGCGTAGAATTATGCACTGCTATTGGTAGTTCTGCAAATTCACAACATGCCAAGGCCGAGGCCGCAGACTTCGAATGTATTGGTGTAGACAACGCTGAACTTTTTGATTGGATAAAAGCAAACCTTACACCAGATCAGCTCATTCTTGAGTTCTATACTCCGGGTGAACCTAACAGTGGGTGGATTCATTGCTCATGGATCCCGGACCAACCAAGAGCATCATTTTTACATGCATATAAATCAGAGGGTAAAACAAAATATAAACCAATATTGGGGAGCGCAAGAGATTTAATATAAATGGTAGTTGTTGGTTTAACGGCTTATGAAAAACTAGGGGAGTCGAGACCACCGAACCAACGTCGCCCGTTAGAGCAGGACACTACCACTTGCCCTTGGAGGACATCTCTTCCCCATTCTGTAAATTAAAATCAAAAGATATAATCCTTTTTTTAAAATTAATTTTGTTTGGCTCTGTGTAATGATATAAAAATTGAGGAACTATCATAATATCACCTGGTTCTACAGGGGGTTTATATAGTTTAGTCATATCCTTTTCATCATTCCAAGGCTGTATGTAAGTTGTAACCGGTGAATCTTTGTGCATGTCTAGATATAAAATACCACAATAACCAATGGACCCATGATTGTGTGGAACATGGTAATCACCCTTTTTATATGTAACTGACCAAGCATTATACACATCTAATTTAGTATTATACTTAGTTCTAATTAACATAAACTCATCTTTAAATATATTTGTAAGATCAAATGCAATTTGAGATTTATTTCTATTACTATAGAAATTATCGAAAGGGATTTCAGGATATTGTTTTAATACTTTTTCTATTGCTTTCTTTTTCTTTTTAAAATTTACAGATTTAATTTTAAAAAATTCTATTTTAAATATAGGATCTATAAAATATTTTATATCCATTCCTTTAATTCTTCTCCCAAAACTTCTGATGCTATGTTAATTTTTTCTCTCAAAGCTTTTACAATTTTTTCATCTACAGTATCTTCACATATAATATCTATATAAGTGACAGCTTTCTTTTGGCCAATACGGTGAGCTCTATCTTCTGATTGTAATCTTTTTTCTAAATCATACCCATTAGAATAATAGATAACTGTGTTTGCTTTTGTTAATGTAATTCCATATCCACCTGTCTGTGTAGTTCCAACTA
>Ga0209348_1000921_pt1 | contig 14773 bp, 22 predicted proteins | sample ETNvirenome_2_30_FD_184065 | JGI IMG/M metagenome (GOLD analysis project Ga0209348, IMG submission 184065) | Marine viral communities from the Pacific Ocean - ETNP_2_30 (SPAdes) (version 2) | ecosystem: Environmental > Aquatic > Marine > Oceanic | place: Pacific Ocean | collected 2013-06-22 | reverse complement strand
GGGTGTGTTTAGTCATCCTAGAAAAAACCACCCACAGATTATTTTGCTTGATGCAGAAAAAGGCAGATGGGAGTTTACAGAACTAAAGAAACATGCTATGGATAAATATAAATACTGGGAGCCCGAAACGGTGATCGTGGAAGCAAAAGCTTCTGGACTTCCTTTGACTGATGAGTTAAGATCTGCAGGTATACCTGTCGTGAATTATACTCCGAGCAGAGGACAAGATAAACACGTAAGGGTAAACTCGGTGGCTCCGTTGTTTGAAGCTGGACAAGTTTGGGTACCAGATGAACGATGGACCGAGGACGTTATAGAGGAGTGTGCGGCTTTTCCTTTTGGCGATCATGATGACTATGTTGATTCTACAACACAAGCTCTCATGAGATACCGTCAAGGCAATTTCATACAACTTCCCGATGACTACTACGATGAACCACGAACCGTGGAACAAAGGGAGTATTACTAATGAGTGATTTAAACAAAGCACTAACCAAATTAAAATCAAAAGAAAAAGATAAAAAGATTAAAGGTTTCAAAGAAGGTGGAGAAGTTGTCAAAGATAAAATAGTTTCTATTGATACATCACCTAACAGTGGACTAATTACAGTAAAAGGTTTTGGCGCAAGTCGAAGAACCTAAATGAGTTTTAACAGTTTTCAGTCAGCCTTATCGCACACCCCTGACTGGGATAGCCGTGTGGCGGTGCAAGCCGCCATTACGGTGTAGGACTAATTATGGCAGAAGATAAACCAATTATTATTAGAAATGATAAAATGTTAGATGCCATCGGAGGTGTATCTGAATTAATAGAAAATTACGGCGATAAATATTTGATAGATAGCGGTCCAAAAGGTATCGTTCCAGAAGAAAGGTTGATGGAATTTTTAAGATCAATAGGCAAAGTGGGAAGAGCAAACATGGGCGGTATGATTTCAATTGATGAATTAACAAAACCTATAGGGATGAAAAAGGGTATGACAACTAATCCTGTTTTAAATAAACTTCTTAAAACTAAAAATTTCGGTGCTTTGATAAATGAGATAGGTACAGCCACTGAATCAATGGGTATGGGCCAAGACTTACCAGGAGTGGGTTTTGAAGAAGCTCTGCAAGAACAACCTGGTGAAAGAGTATCTACAAAAGCGAGTAACGTCGATAAAGATGTAAAAAGAGATTACATTAAAAAAGGCAGAATAGAATTAGCTAACATTAAACCAAAAGATTTAACTGTAAAGAGTGTTAAGGTTGGAACACAGTTATTACCTTTTTTAGAAAAAAATACTCAAAAAGATGCAGATAAATATATTAAAAACACCATAAAATATGTTAGAGGTTTAGGTGATAATGAGGCTGCTAAAATAGTTCAAGGCAGTTCTTTTATGGGAGCTACAGGTTATGGAGAGTTACGAAATCAAACTTGGTCAGAGGCAAAAAACGATCCTAAAATTTTAAATAAATTTTTTAGAGAAGTAAAAGGTAAGGAAGCAGAAAATGCTAAATTTAATCATAAAGGTAAATCATATAAATTAAAAGCTAAAGAATTTAATGCTTATTTTGAAAAAAAGACAGGTTATGTTCCTAAGGGAGGCGCTAAAAATTTTGTTAAATTAGTTGATGAAGAAATTGTTAAGAAAGGTGGTAATCTTTCTGGTAAAGCGGGATTAGCAAAAAATTTTATTTTAAATGAAGCACAAAGATTATTTAAAATGGGAGATAAAAAGGGGGCTAAATTAATATTAACCGCATTAGCTACTTCTATTCCAACGATTGCAAAAGCAGCGGGACCTGTAACTTTCCCTTTAACAGCAATTGATATAATAAAACTATCAGAAGATTTTGGACCAGGCATTGTAGAAAAAATACAAAGTGGTCTAGATACTGTGACAGAACCTGTTACAAGTAAAATAGCAGAAGCACAAAGTATGTTTGAAAATATGCTTAAATCAAAAATGAACCAAGGAGGCATGATGGATATAAACTTCATGACAAGACCCATGGGTTACAAAGACGGAACTCGTGATGGAACTTTAGTGGGAGACAAAGAAGAAATACCCGTTAGAGAAATTGTAAGAGATGAACCTGAGGGTATTATGGGAACTTTAAAATCTATTTTTAGTAAAAAAGAAGCAGGAACAATTGAGAACCCTTTACCTTTAAGCATGGTTTTTGAGCCAGGAGTTAGTCAAAAGACTTTGATTGATGAAGGAGCTTTTATAACAACACCTGATGGTATTACATTTAAAGCAACACCTTTTATGTTTGATAAATATCTAGGAACAAAGTATGTAGAAAATAATACTTTTGGTCAAAGAGATGATGTAGAAGTAGAATTTAGACCTAAGTATATTACATCTGCAGAAAAATCTTTTGTTAAACCTGGAGGAGTATTTGATCAAATTCAAACTCCGAGAAAAGAAGGTAGATTTACAGAAATGAATCAAGGTGGTATCATGGATATAAATCAGTTAACAAAAAGAATTAGATAATGGCAATAGAAAAGAATAATCCAGACGATCAGATTGATATTAAAATAGAACCTGATTCAGCAAGAGAAATCCAACAACCTTTGATGGAAGGTGACGCGATGATCTTGAACGATGGTTCAGCGATCGTTAACCCTGCAGAAGATACCTCGGAACAAGGAGCATTTAATGCAAACCTTGCAGAGTTAATAACTGAAGATGAATTAGAATCTTTAGCTGCAGGACTCATGAGTGATTATGAATACGATAAAGATGCAAGATCTGATTGGTTAAAATCTTACACAGACGGATTAGATTTATTAGGATTTAAATACGAAGATAGATCAAAACCTTTTGCAGGTGCAAGTGGTGTAACACATCCTTTACTTGCAGAAACAGTCACACAATTTCAAGCACAAGCTTATAAAGAATTATTACCACCAGAGGGTCCTGTGAGAACACAGATTGTAGGTGAGATAAATCCACAAGTAGAAGAACAAGCACAACGTGTCAAAGAGTTTATGAACTATCAGCTATCTTATGAGATGGAGGAGTATGATCAAGAATTAGATCAAATGTTATTTCATTTACCACTTGCAGGTAGTTCGTTTAAAAAAGTTTATTATGATGCCGTAAGAGGCAGAGCAGTATCAAAGTTTGTACCAGCAGAAGATGTCGTTATTCCATACAATACAACAGACATGGAGTCTTGTGAGAGAATAACTCATGTCGTTAAAATTATGGGTAATGAACTTCGCAAGAAACAAGTCGGAGGTATGTATCGTGACATAGATATTTCTGAAAGCCCTGTCGACAAAAATGATGCTAGTAAAAAATATGATGAGTTAGATGGCGTAACAGAAACATACAACGCAGAGGACATTGTGTTGTTAGAGTTCCATTGCGATTTAGACATACCAGGTTTCGAAGATAAGAACGCGACAACAGGCGAACCAACTGGTATTAAATTACCTTATGTGGTCACTGTTGATGAAGGTTCTGGAAAAGTCTTATCTATCTATCGCAACTATGCAGAGGGAGACTTATTACGAAAAAAGATTCAATACTTTGTTCATTACAAGTTTCTGCCTGGCCTTGGCTTTTACGGCTTTGGTCTCATACACATGCTTGGCGGATTATCAAGAACTGCAACATCAGCCCTCAGACAACTCATTGATGCAGGAACTTTAGCAAACTTACCAGCAGGTTTCAAAGCTAGAGGACTGCGAGTCAGAGATGATGATGAACCTCTACAACCAGGAGAGTTCAGGGACGTGGATGCACCAGGTGGAGCGATCCGTGAATCCTTGATGTTGATTCCTTACAAGGAACCAAGTCAAACTCTTTTTGCATTATTAGGATTTGTAGTAGATGCAGGTAGAAGATTTGCATCTATAGCAGATAATAAAATGGGCGAAGGTTCACAGGCAAACCCAGTCGGAACAACAATGGCTATCATGGAACGCGGCACGAAAGTGATGAACGCTATACATAAAAGATTACATTACGCACAAAAAGTTGAATTTAAATTATTATCTAGAGTGTTTGCAGAGAGCCTACCTCCTGAGTATCCTTATGCTATACGTGGTGGCAACAGAATTATTAAGCAACAAGATTTTGACCAACGTATTGACATACTCCCAGTATCTGATCCAAACATTTTTTCTATGGCGCAGCGCGTTACTCTAGCGCAAACACAATTACAAATGGCGTCGTCCAACCCTCAGATGCACAACTTACATGAGGCATACAGAAGAATGTATGAGGCATTAGGGGTCAGGGACATAGATATGCTTTTACCTCCTCCTCAACAACCTCAACCTGAAGATCCAGGGATAGAAAACGCTAAGTCATTACAAATGTTAGCACTAAAAGCATTTCCTGGTCAGGCACATCAAGCACACATAGATGCTCATAGAGCTTTCATGAGTTCTTTTTTAGTTGCAAATAACCCACCTACCATGGGTATATTGCAGGCACATATCTCTGAACACGTTGCATTATTGGCGAGAGAAGAGATTACAAAGAAAAATGCACCTATTATCGAACAAGAAGCACAAAAAATGGGTGGAATGTTGCCTCCAGAGCTCTTACAACAGTTTCAACAACAAAATGAACTTGAAATTGCACAAAGAATTACTGAAATAACTAACGAATTAGTGAATGAAGAGCAAGAAATGATGAACAAAGACGAAAAAGACCCACTAATTAACTTAAAACAACAAGAATTGATGCTTCGAGCACAAGAAATTAAGCAAAATAGAGATTTAGCAGAACAAAGGCTAGATTTAGACCTAGAAAAACTTAATTTTGAAGGTAAAAAGCTAGAACAAAAAGATAATATTGACAAAGAACGAATACAAAGCCAAGAAGATATAGCAGATTTACGCGCAGAAGTATCTTTGGCACCAAAAAGGGGTTAATAATGGCAAACGGTAAACTATCAAAGGATATAATTAAAAAATTAATAAAAAAATACAGAAGACAGCCTGGAACTAAAGTTGGAGACCCAAGAAAAATATCGCAAATGTTGAAAAAGGGTGCTAAGATGCCTACATATTTAGCGAGTAAAGGCGGACATGTTACAAAAAAAAGAAAAACAAAAAGAAAAAAAGCTTAGTCCAAAAGAAATTTTAGATGACGCTTTTGATTTTGCAACAAAATATCCTAATGATCCTATGGTCGTCAGTGCTTCGCTAATGGTTGTTGCAAAAACAATTTATTTAAATTTATTAGGTCCAGAGCAAACTCAAGTCATGATGGATGCCTTTGCTAACGGCATTGACAACTATGAGGTTAAAAGAATAACTTTACACTAATGGCTATTTGTAAAAATTGCGGGCATGAGTGTCATCATACTAACGGTGGATCTTGTCATTGTGGTTGTGCAAACTGTGAACATGATATACAAGATGCGATGGATAAACTTACTAAAGTTTTGACGATAAATGAAGGTTATGAATATGATGTTTTATTTGAACCTGATTTTACTCTAACAGAAAACTAAGGAGGTAATATGTGTGAATATTGTAAAGGCGAATGTCTTGGATGTTAGGAGGTTAACATGAAATTATTAAAAGACACATGGCAATGGATTAAAGAATGGAACGAGTGGGGCATGAAAGACTGGATTAAAGCTGGTGTGATTGCTGCAATCGCTATTGCCGTAATATCAGGAATGGCTGGCTAATGCTAAATTTATTAGTAAAGCCCTTACTTGGCGTCGTCGCTGACGGCGTCAAGGGCTTCGTAGAGACAAAGAAAGCAAAACAAGAATTAGCTGTTACTGAAATTAAAGCAGCTAAAGCTATTAAAGAACAACAGATCGCAGGAAAAATTAGCTGGGAAGCTAGTGCTGTTGATCAAATGAAAGGGAGCTGGAAAGACGAGCTAATTTTAATATGCCTGTTGGTTCCAGCGGTGGCAGTCTTTATACCTGGATGGACTCCACATATTAAAGCTGGTTTTGAAGCTTTACACTCACTCCCTGATTATTATAAGCATCTCTTATACATCGCCTGCAGTGCGAGCTTCGGCATCAAGGGAGCAAAAGGTGCTATGGGTTTAATAACTAAAAAGAAATAAAGAATGGATGTAATACACCTTGTAGATAGAATCTACAAAATAATTAGGACTAGACAAAATCAAATAACTCAGTTAGTAATTAGTAATCAAGTCAAAGATTGGAATGAATATCAAAATCATTTAGGTCAACTTGATACACTAAACTATATTGAACAGGAACTCACGGACCTGCTAAAAAAGAAACAGGAGCAAAATGAGTAATTTAATTTTACCAATGCACGTCGCTAAAGCTGTGCAGAAAAAGAAAAAAGAAGAAGAAAAAAAAGAAGAGAATAAAAAAGAATTATCAAAATTACCCGAACCTACGGGTTGGCGCATTTTAGTATTACCACACAAAGGTGCAGGCAAAACTAAAGGCGGAGTCTATCTCTCAGATAAAACCATACAAGAAACTCAAATCGCAACCAACGTTGGATTAGTTTTAAAAGTTGGTCCCGACGCTTATAATGATAAAGATCGTTTTCCAAACGGTCCATGGTGTCAAGAGAAAGACTGGGTAGTATTTGCCAGATACGCTGGTTCACGTTTAAACATTGAAGGCGGAGAACTACGCATACTTAATGATGATGAAATACTTGGAACAGTTGAAGATCCAGAAAGTATCTTATCACCAGTAACACACTAAACATGGAGAGATAACCATGCCCGAAGCAGCAAAAATAGAATCAACAAAAGAAGATGCACTGATGGTTGAATTAGATACATCAGGTAAATCTGTTGACGTTGAGTTAAAACCTACAAAAAAAGAAGAAACTGAAACTGAGGTTGTAGAGGAAAAAAATACAACCGAAGAAACTAAAGAAACAAAAAAAGACGAAAGAGAAGAATACAGTGAGGGTGTTAAGAAAAGAATAGATAAACTCACTTACAAGATTCGTGAAGCAGAGCGCAGAGAAAAAGAAGCTTTAAGTTTTGCAGAACAAGTTAAAAAAGAAAAGGACGAGTTACAAGGCAAGTTTGATAAATTAGATGACGGCTATGTTAATGAGTTCACAGGTCGTGTTAAATCTGAAATAGAATCTGCGAAGATAGCACTTAAAAATGCTATGGCTGCTGGAGATGTAGATGCTCAAGTGGCAGCTAATCAAGCTATTGCAAGGTTGGCTATTGAAGAAGAGAGAATAAAAGCGACAGAAGATCAAAGAAAAAAGTACGAAGAATCACTAAAAAATACTGGACAAATAGGAGACCAGCCTGTACAAAATAATGTAACGGCCCCTACCAGACCTGATCCTAAAGCGGAAGCTTGGGCTGAAAAAAATGAGTGGTTCGGTAAGGATGAAGCTATGACGTATGCTTCTTTTGGTATTCACAAGAAACTTGTGGAAGAAGAAGGGTATGATCCTACCTCTGATGAATATTATGATGAGATAGATAATAGACTTCGAAAAGAATTTCCTCATAAATTTAAAGATGGGGGAGAGGTTCAAGAAGGCAAACAACCCGTTCAGACCGTTGCCTCTGCTAACAGAACCACAAGGTCTGGACGCAAAACAGTGAGACTCACACCATCACAAGTAGCAATAGCTAAAAAATTAGGTGTGCCACTTGAAGAATATGCGAAATACGTGAAGGAGTAGGCATATGAATAAAATAGATGAAAGTAAGACTCCACGCGCTGCTCAATCCCGCGAGAAAGCGACTCGTAGGAAACCATGGGCACCCCCGTCATCTCTAGATGCACCACCTGCACCCGATGGGTTTAAGTACAGATGGATACGCGCTGAAGTTCTAGGTCAAGCAGATACTAAAAATTTATCTGCAAGATTAAGAGAAGGCTTTGAGTTAGTTAGAGCCGATGCTAATAGCGAGTACCCAATCATTCAGGAAGGCAAGTACGCTGGTGTAATTGGAGTTGGAGGTTTGTTGCTGGCTAAAATTCCAGTAGAAATTGTTGATGAGCGAATGGCTTATTTTGCGGAACAAACAAAAAATAAGGAAGACGCGATTCAAAATGATTTACTAAAGGAAGAACACCCCAGCATGCCTATCTCTAAACCAGAAAGGCAATCTCGCGTAACCTTCGGTGGTAACCGAAAGAACTAATTTTTTAGCTCTTTAGTCCATCGAATAATTAATAAAATAAAACAAAGGATGAGATAAACGATGGCAAACAAAGACGCAGCTTTTGGGTTTAGACCCGTAAGGCATCTTAGTGGTGGTCTCATTAGAAGAAACGAATACACTATCGCCGCAAACTACGGAACTGACATCTTTCACGGACAAGCTGTGAAAGCTGTAACTGCAGGTGGCATTGAAGCTGCTGCAGCAGGTAACGTAATTTTAGGTATCTTCGGTGGATGTTTCTTTACAGACCCTACTACAAGCAAGCCAACATTTAGCAACAACTATCCAGCAAGCACAAACGCTTCGGATATAGTTGCATTTGTTTACGACGATCCTAGAATCGTCTTCGAAGTTCAGCACGATGGTACAGGCACAGCAGCAATGAATTTTGCTGGTTTTGATTTAGTAGGAACAAGTGGAAGCTCACTTTCTGGTAGATCAACTCAGGAGTTAGATACTTCTACAGCAGGTACATCTGGACAATTCAAGCAAATTGGTATTTCCAAGGACCCAGACAACAGTGATACAAGCACAGCAAACGTTAACGTTTATGTGATTCCAAACACTGGCGAACATTCTTGGATGCTAACAACTGCATTAAGCTAATAGGAGTTAATTATGCCGATATCAAGATCACAACTGGTAAAGGAACTAGAACCTGGCTTAAATGCTTTGTTTGGTTTGGAATATGCCAGATACGAGAATCAGCACGAAGCTATTTATGATACAGAAACTTCTGACAGAGCTTTTGAAGAAGAAGTAATGCTATCAGGTTTCGGTACAGCGCAAGTAAAACCTGAGGGAACTCCAGTCAACTATGATGACGCAACAGAGTCTTTCACAGCGCGTTATACACACGAAACAATAGCACTTGCTTTTGCGATTACTGAGGAAGCAGTAGAGGACAACCTTTACGACAGAATTAGTTCTCGTTACACAAAAGCATTAGCTCGTTCTATGAGTAACGCTAAACAAGTGAAAGCAGCAAACGTATTAAACAATGCGTTTAACTCTTCTTTCACAGGTGGTGATGGTAAGGAGCTTTGTGCTACTGATCATCCTACAACAGGTGGAACTATATCAAACGAGTTAGCAACTGCTGCTGATTTAAACGAAACATCTTTAGAGCAAATGTTAATTGACATTGCTGGTTTAACTGACGACAGAGGATTAAAAATCGCTCTGAACGGAAGAAAACTTATTATTCCAGTCAATCTTCAATTTACTGCTGAAAGATTAATGAAGTCCAATTTGAGAACAGCAACTGCTGACAATGACTTAAATGCCATTGCAAGCATGGGAATGTTACCAGAAGGTTATACAGTTAATAACTTCTTAACCGATACTGATGCGTTCTTCATTAAGACTGACTCTCCGAATGGAATGAAGCACTTCCAAAGAGCACCTATCACAACTAAGATGGAAGGTGACTTTGAAACTGGCAACGTAAGATACAAAGCAAGAGAGAGATACTCTTTCGGTTTCTCTGACTTCAGAGCTATCTTCGGTTCACCAGGAGCTTAATAAAACTTAATTTGTGGGGCTTCGGCCCCACGATAACTAGGTAATAATTAATTACGTCGACTGACCTAGCAGACTATCGTAGAGACGGCGTAAAAATACTACGAGGTAAAATATGTCAAATACAACTTTTTCAGGTCCAGTTAGATCAGAAGGTGGCTTTAATGTAATTAATAAAGCTTCTGGAACTGGAGCTGTTACAGAAACAGGATTTTCTGTAAACTCAACAGGACAGCTAGTTTCTATGGGAACTAGAAAAATTCAATCTTTTGCAGGTTCTTTAGCAGGCACAGATGCTGCTTCTACTGCATATGGAGATGGAGATGTTCTTGTAGAACTTGGTGCATTAAATACAGACGCGCCAGATGGTTTAGTAACACCTACTAAATTTTTTATACATCGAGCATTAATAGGTATCACAACAGCAGCAGGTGAAACTCTTGTTGGTGGTTTATCATTGAGTGCCACTTCTGGTACAGCAACTAACTCTGCAGTTTCATCAGGAACTGAAATTGTCGGTGCTGGTGTAACATCTTTTAATGAACAGTTAAGTGCTACACAATCAATTACAGAAATTGATGTAAACTTTAATGATACTGCTGGTAACTACCATATATTTGTTCCAAACGTTACAGCGGCGATTGCTAGCAAAAACTTATATGCTTTTGCTACAACTGCGGTGAACGCTGACATTACTGCTGGAAGATTTACAGTGGAGTTAGAATACTCAGTATTTTAAAATTAGTGGGGCTTCGGCCCCACAGTTTCTTGATTAAGGAGGGAAACGATGGCAGATACAGTAACAGGACCTACAATCCTACAAGAGAACGATAAGAGAGTAACAATTAAAATAGTAGTGCAGTCTGACGGAACAGGTGGCACAACAGTTTTTGGTGACGTATCAGCGTTAGCAGGTAACAAAGAAGGACAATCAGTTACAACACTTTCTCTACAAAGAGTATGGTGGACTTGTGCAAACGGTGATGGCGCGGATGCTTTTGCTCGTTTAGATTATGAAGATTCTGATGGAGACATTCCTATCATAACTTTAATAGATTCTGGTTATTGGGACTTTAGAGAGTTTGGTGGCATACCAGCAAACACTAGTAGTAACTCTAACGAAAATGATGTTAACTTTGTGGTAGCGGCGGCTGCAGATTCAGGTAACAGTTATACTTGTATCGCAGAGTTTATTAAAAACTATTAATGATTTCTAGATCTTCCATGCCTCAACAAATATCTAAGGCAGGTCAGAAAAAGAAATTTATTAAGAAAAAGAAAAAGAAAAAGGTAAAAAATGGCAACATCAGGAACAAATAGTTTTGATTTAGATGTCGATCAGGTCATAGAGGAAGCTTTTGAAAGATGTGGTTTAAACTCTAGATCAGGATATGATTTAAAAAGTGCAAGACGTTCATTAAACATAATGTTAGCTGAATGGGCTAACAGAGGTATAAATTTATGGACAGTAGAACTAAGAACAAAAACTTTAGCAGGCAGCACAACTAGTTATACTTTAGACTCAGATTTAGTTGATGTCTTAGAGGCTGTAGTGTTTACAGCTTCTGATTCATCTACAGATATTGAAGTGGATAGAATAAGTAGAGCAGAGTATTTAAACATATCTAATAAATCTACAACAGGAACCCCTGTGCAATATTTTTTAGAGAGAGGAACGTCTACGCCAACTTTATTTTTGTATCCAACTCCAGACGCAGCACACACTTTTAAATATTATGGTTTGACTAAAATACAAGATGCAGGTGATTATAATGATCAGTTAGAAGTCCCCACAAGATTTCTACCTTGTTTGACTTCTGGTTTAGCTTATTACGTGTCAGTAAAAAAGGCCCCAGAGAGAACTCCTTTATTAAAACAATTATATGAAGAAGAGTGGCAACGAGCATCAGAAGAAGATAGACCTAGATCTAGTTTCTTTGCAACTCCAGAAAGAAGCTACATCTAATGCCAAAAGCTGTTGGTAAATATTCACAAGCAATATCAGACAGAAGTGGCGTGCAGTTTCCATACAAGGAGATGCGCAAAGAGTGGAACGGATCTTTGGTTCATAAGTCTGAATTTGAAGAAAAACATCCTCAACTAGAAAGACAAAGACACTCTTCAGATGCACAAAGTATAGAAGATGCGAGACCAGACAGATTAGAACCCATGACAGTTTTTGTTGGCGGTTCAGGGTTTTTTGAATATAATAATTCTATGCAAGTTTCAAAAAAACAACCTCCCGTAGTATCTGCTTATTTAGGAAGTGTAACAGTGAGTATTTCATAATGGGCGTAACATATTCAGAATTAACTCAACAAATATTAGACTACACAGAGGTCAGCACTGATGTTTTATCATCAACAGTGACTAATGATTTTATTGAACATGCAGAAAACAGAATATTTAGAGATGTTGACATAGATGTATTTAAGTCTCATCAAACTGCTAATCTAACAGCTAATAACCCTTTTCTATCATTGCCTGGTGGTAGTAGGCCAGAACCTACATCATTAGGGACTGTTAGAACGATGCAAATATTTGCACCTTCAGGTACGCCTACGAGAAGTTTTTTAGAACAAAGAGATGTAAGTTATATGAATGAGTATTGGCCAGATAGGACTGCAACTGCAGAGCCTAGATACTGGGCTTGGTGGGACCACAACACAATTTATGTTGCACCTACTCCTGATCTAGCATATAACGTAGAATTAGGTATAACTAGATTACCAACAAGACTGTCTAGTTCAAATAGTACCTCATGGTTGGGTGATAATGCACCAGCGTTATTACTTTACGGATGTCTTGCAGAAGCCTTCAAGTTTTTGAAGGGACCAGCTCAAATGCTGCAAATTTATGAACAATCATATCAACGTGCTCTTCAAGAGTTAGTTATTGAACAACAAGGAAGACACCGAAGAGATGAATATATGCACGGAGCTCTTAGAACTCCTTTGCAGTCTAAAAACCCATAGGAGAATAAAACATGGCAATAACTCAAGCTGTTTGTACAAGTTTTAAACAAGAGCTACTAGTAGGAACACACAACTTTACAGCGAGTTCTGGAGATACTTTTAAGATAGCTTTATACACAAGTAGTGCCTCATTAGGTGCTAGCACAACTGCATTTAGCACATCAAATGAAGTATCTGATTCAGGAACTTATAGTTCAGGTGGTGGATCTTTAACCAGTGTTACTCCAACCACTTCTGGAACAACCGCTATATGCGACTTTGCTGATATATCTTTTACATCAGCAACGATTACAGCTAGAGGAGCCTTAATTTATAATAGCTCTCAATCAAATAAAGCTGTGGCTGTTTTAGATTTTGGTGGAGATAAAACATCTACCAGCGGAACTTTTACTATTCAGTTCCCTACTGCTGACGCTAGTAACGCTATATTAAGATTAGCATAGGAGAATTTAAATGGCGTTAGTAATTAACGACAGAGTAAAAGAAACTACAACAACAACAGGCACAGGTGCTGTATCATTAGGCGGCGCAGTAACAGGTTTTGAAACTTTTGCTGCTGGTATCGGTAACTCAAACACAGTTTATTATTGTATCGCACATCAAGATCAAGCTGAGTTTGAAGTAGGTTTAGGAACATTAGATGGTGATAGTTCTGATTTAACAAGAACAACTGTAATATCTAGCTCTAATAGTGATAGCGCTGTTGATTTTAGTGCTGGAACAAAAGACGTATTTTGCACAATACCTGCAAGTAAGTTAATATTTGAAGATTCTAATAATGATGTAACCGTTGGACGTAATTTAACTGTTACTGGTGATTTAACAATTACAGGTGATGATATCACCATGAATACCAACACTAGCGGTGCGGCACTTATTGGTGATGGTTCAAACTTTAATCCTGTAGTTATATCTGGTGATCTCAGTATAGCCACAAACGGAGCAGCATCATTAGCTGCGGCACAAACAAATATTACATCCATTTTAGCAACTGATCTTAAAATTGGTGAAGATAATGAAACAAAAATAGATTTTGAAACTGCTGATGAAATACATTTTTATGCAGCAAACGCAGAACAAGTATTTGTATCAGATGGAGTGTTTGGTCCACAAACAGATAGCGATGTTGATTTAGGAACTAACTCTGTAAGATTTAAAGATGCTTATGTTGATTCTGTTACAGTAACAGGTGACGTAAGTGTAGGAGATGATCTTACAGTCTTAGGTGGGGTGATTGAATTTAAATCAAACAGTGGCTCTCCTGCTTCTCTTAAAATGTATTGTGAGTCATCAAATGCTCATTTTCAAACATTACAACCACAGCCACACTCAGCTAGTGCTAGTAATACTTTAAGATTACCTAATAGTGGAAGTAGTGATACACAAGATTTGGTTGCTGTTGATATTACACAAACACTTACAAATAAAAGATTAACCTCTCCAAAACTAAATGAAGATGTGGCTATCACAGCTACAGCTACTGAAGTAAATATTTTAGACGGTGTAACTTCAACAACTGCTGAGTTAAACATATTAGATGGTGTAACAAGCACAGCTACAGAACTAAATATCATGGATGGTAATACATCTGCTTCATCTACAACCTTAGTAGATGCCGATAGAGTGGTTACTAATGATGCAGGAACGATGAAGCAAGTTGCTTTGTCAGACGTAAAAACATATTTATCTAGTGCAGGATTTTCAACTGAAGATCCTACAGCATTGGCAATTGCATTAGGATAGGAGGGTAAATGGCAAATACATTTAAAGTAGTAACAAAAGCAGGTGTAACAAGTGCTGATGTTATCTATACTGTGGCGAGTTCTACAACAACTGTAGTTCTTGGAATCATGGTAGGTAACACAACAACATCACAGATTACTGCAACAGTAAGTTTAGGTTCAGACACTAGCAACAGAGCAGGTGCAAATGATGAAGCTAATCAAACAGTTGAACTAGTAACTAATGCACCCGTGCCTGTAGGTGGTACACTTGAACTATTGTCTGGTAACAAAGTGGTTATGGAAACAACTGACACACTTTCGTTAACAGCTTCAGGTGCTGCAGATATAGCTTTATCAATTATGGAGATAACCTAGAATGGCATACGTTGGTACACCTATAGATACAACCAATCAGTTTCAGTCTTTAGTAGGAAAA
>Ga0209348_1000920_pt1 | contig 14774 bp, 20 predicted proteins | sample ETNvirenome_2_30_FD_184065 | JGI IMG/M metagenome (GOLD analysis project Ga0209348, IMG submission 184065) | Marine viral communities from the Pacific Ocean - ETNP_2_30 (SPAdes) (version 2) | ecosystem: Environmental > Aquatic > Marine > Oceanic | place: Pacific Ocean | collected 2013-06-22 | reverse complement strand
AATATATTGACGATAACATTGCCGTATCTCAATAGCTTTAACTCTTAACCCAAATAACCAAACCGAAATATAATCCAATGCACGATCCAAATAAGTCTTATGGCATATGGAAAAATCTGGTCATTGGTAATGGCATATGGAGAGCTATGGTTTATAGGAACAAGTTTGAGAGATGGGACGATAATTTCGTTGACATCAAAGACATGGAGCCTAAAGAACTATTTGAATATTACTCATCCACTAAAGAAATAATAGAAAACTACAAACCAAAGAAAAATATGAAAATAGAAGTAAGCACCGCAGAGATTGACCCGCACACAGAAGTGTTCGCCCTAGACGTAGACGAGGCATCATTGCAGCGTTTGCAGTATGGGGAAGTTGGAAGCCCACATCCCTACGTCAAGGTAGCCGATGTCACCAAAGCCCTGCAACCCAAGGCTCCACGTAGCGACAGCGATCTCTTAGATTTGATAGACAACCAAGGCTACACCTACTGCTTCTTTGCCTCCGAGGGAGAAGTTACAAAGAACAAACACAGATGCGTTGCCATCTATTCACCTACTGGTCAGCAACTTACAGGGGTTGCAGAAGGATTTGAAACTGTCAGAGAAGCCCTTGGCTACGTCCTAGACATGGAGGAGGCAGGGTAGCATGAACGAATTACTGCAAGGATATATTGACTCAGGTGAGCCACTACTAAAGATGGACGGATTCGATGATTGCATTGCAGGGGTCGTAGAAAGAATAGGACAGAACCCAATCATTTGCTATGACAAAGCTAAGGTTATTGACCAGATGATTGCCGATGGCATGACGCAAGAAGAAGCAGTCGAATACTTTGAATTTAACCAAATAGGTTCGTGGGTAGGTGACAGAACACCTTGCTTCCTAATATCAGAAGTGTGAAAGAACTAATTTGAAAGTAGAAAAGCCATATAACTCAGGTCAATGGACTAAGGCTCGTTACAGGAGCTTTATCATGTCAGCACTACGCCGTGCTCAATGGCCTGTTAAGTATGAAGCTATTCGATCTGCCTTTGTTCGTGATGGTGTGAACCCCGCAACAGGGCGCAAGTGTAAGCTGCACAAGTGCTCTGCTTGCGGGGAACTATTCCCTGCTAAGGATATGAGAGCAGATCACATTGACCCCATCGTCCCGGTCACTGGCTTTGACAACTGGGACTCACTCATAGGCAGACTGTTCTGTGAGATAGGTGGGTTCCAGGCTATCTGTGTGGAGTGCCACGCCGTCAAGACCAAGGCTGAGAATGCAGAGCGAAAGAAAAACAAACTAACCTAACAGAATATGATTTATTCAATAAGTAAAAAAGATGAACTGAACATGGCTTTTAAATACGCCAGAAAAAGAGGTATGCCCTACTACTCTTACAGCCATGACGAGAAGTTGATTGAGTTTGATAAAATTAAAAGAGCTAATTTTAAGAATGGCATCGAAGGCAATGAAGTCTTGCAACTCTTGCATGGCTTAGGCTTGGCTTGGAGTTACTTCCCTCACCACTGGGAGGTTCAAGTTTTGAAGATGAAAAGACCAATAGATGTTTATAACGATGACAAACTATTAAAGAAAGCCTTAGCTTCTAGGATTAAATATGGAGGCAAGGTTGGATTAGATGGTTACATGACGGATGCCAATCTAAGGAAGGCTATCAGAACTGCCTCTGGGGTTCAGGCTGTAAGTAATTTTAGACCCGTAGCAGCATCGTCCATCTATCATAAATATGCAAATGGTGGTGTTGTCTGGGACATGAGTTGTGGATATGGGGGTAGATTGATTGGAGCTTTAGCTTCTGGTTCTGTCAAAAAATACATAGGAACTGATCCATGCGAATTGACCTATAAGGGTTTGAAAAACATTAAACATGACTTTCACCGCATCGACATGGAGGTAGACATAAACATGGTTGGCTCTGAAGATTTTGTTCCCGGCGAAGAAGTAGACTTATGCTTCACGTCTCCCCCCTATTTTAATACAGAAGAATATAGCAATGAGCAAACTCAGAGTTGGAAGAAATACCCCACTAAAAAAGAATGGTTAGAGGGCTTCTTAAGAAAGACTATGCAGAATTGTTATAGATGCTTGAAGAACGATGGCTTGATGATGATTAATATCGCCAACGTCAAAGCATATCCAAACCTAGAAACAGATGTTTTAAGGATGGCTTACTTGGAGCATTTTAAGATTGACGATATTCTTTTGCTCAGATTGAGTAGCATCATGGGTGGATTTAAATACGAACCTATTTTTATATTTAGAAAATAATGCTTGATTCCTTATTTGCATTTCTTCAACATCAATAAATCACTAACTAATAATATTATGTCTAGAACTAAACCAAGATCAACAGGGTCTTCAAACCCTGCTACCAAGTTCCTTCAATGGAACACACAAGCTTCCGCATGGGAGTTTTACGATAAAGAAGCCCAAGCGTCTAAAACACTACCACAAGACACAGGGTTCATCATCCTCGACCAACTCATCACCGCCAAGGGCTGGGACGACAGAAAGAACAGCGCAATCTGGGCTAACGAAGTCTATACTGTAGGAGACAAACTTACTCTCCGTAATAAGGAAGGTATCGTTGCCACAGGTATCTGGTCTGAAGTAAAGACTGTGCATGGCGTTAAGTTCACCAAGTCTGTCTACGCTATGGCTAAGGTTGGTGAGGGCTACGAGCTTGTTAACTTTCAACTCAAGGGCTGTGCTCTTACAGCATGGATTGAATTTGAGGACAAGGTTGGTGGCTCCAATAAATTAGAAGGAGACATCGTTGTAGCAGTTACCGAGGCAGTCGAAGACCGCAAGGGTGCTGTAAGTTACAACAGACCAGTCTTTAACATTGTATCCAACACATTGTCCAACGAGGCTGCTCTCCAAGCGGACAAGATGGATGGAACGCTACAGGAATACCTGTCCTCCTACCTCAAGGTAGAGAAGCCCACTGAGGACGATGAAGAGGAAGAGAGTGAGCCAGAGATTGCTTACTCGGAGCCTGAAGTTATCGCAAACCCTTTCTAGGCATATGGGGCTAGCCCTTCCCCTCCGGGGGCGGGGCTTTATTTTATCATGGTAAAAAAGACTAACCCTAAGGATGCTTGTGGCATAAAGAAAGTGCCGCTATCAGGTATGCCAGCCAACGTGCTACTTGAAGCAGGGCTTGTGAAGCTACACGGAGACTTGAAGTATGGCAGGTTCAACTGGCGTGAAGCAGGTGTCAGAGGCTCCGTATACTATGATGCTGCCTTCCGTCACCTAGCCGCCTGGTATGAAGGAGAGAACGAAGACCCAGACTCTGGACTGCACCACATCTCTCATGCCATAACAGGTCTTGCCGTCCTAAGAGACTCAATCATGAGGGGCAACTGGATCGATGATAGACCAGAACCTACTCCCAACATCGTATCAGAACTAAATAAAAAAGCTATTAAAATTATAGAAAAGAATGGATCAACCTCATAACTTAGAAGCAGAAGAGGCGTTGCTGGCCTGTTGCTTAATAGACAATGCTTCCTACGACAGCATCAGCACCATCGTCAACGCAGACGATTTCTACGGCACTTCCAATAAAGTAATCTTCAAGGCTATATCTAAGTTATGCTCCTCTGGTCAGGAGTTCTCTGAACTCGACCTTGATGAGTTACTAAAGCGTGAAGGCACAGACAAGGAAGCAGGTGGACTCAGCACCATAATGTATATACAGGGGCAAGCTAGTAGTTCTATGCAGATAGGAAGCTATGCCAAGATTATAAAAGAGAAGTCTAAGTTACGTCAGATCATTCGCACCTCCCGCATCGCCATTGAATCAGCGAAAGAGAACCAAGACCCAGACGTAATCATTGCTGACATCGAAAGGGCTGTTACCGCTACCCTAGATAACAACTCTGCTACTGACCCGTCCATCAGAGTAGCCGCCGAGTCCTTACGTGAGGACTTCAAGAAGATGCAAGAGGGAACCTACGATACCTTTGCCCTACCAACTCGGATCAAGCAACTAGACGATAAGCTTAGTGCGGGTGGCATAGCCAACGGAGAGGTAATGGTTGTTGCTGCTCCCACCTCCTGTGGAAAGACTTGTATCGCCCTCAACGTAGCCCTACAGAATGGTGTGACTCACAGCAAGCCGGGTCTATACTTCTCCTTTGAGATGCAAGCCAAGAGCCTAGCAAAGCGTATGATACAGACCTGCTCTGCCGTGAACCTCAACCAGTTCCAAGAGGGTGTGCTATCCGCAGAGAAACAGAAGCGGGTGTGGGATGCTACCGAAAGAGTAGAGAACGCCCCCATATACACAGAGCACTACGTCAGGAACATAGATGAACTTCGGTCACGCGCTCGTATGTATAAACGTAAGCACCACATTGAATGGATTGTGATAGACTACTTGCAACTTGTCCCTTGGAACACTAAATTAAAGAAGCATGACGGCATCGCAGAGGTTAGCCACCAGATAAAACTTATGGCTATGGAGTTAGATCTACCTGTTATACTGTTAGCACAAGTAAACAGAGAGGGAGCCAAACGCGAAACTGGTATTACCCTATACGACTTGAAGGACTCCGGGGACATTGAGAACGACGCAGACATTATTCTCTTGCTATGGCCTAATGGCTCAGATACAAAGGAAGCCACAGTCCACAACGATCCTGTTCATGGCACACACATCTCTATCAAATACAACATAGCAAAGCAACGTGAAGGCGAGCGAGACCAGTATGGTAAGTTTGTTTTCCAAAACAACATAGGCAGATTTAGTTGAATAATTTTCTACACATGATTTAAGTTTGTGCCGATGGATACATAGTCTTCGTGACTCCATCGGTTAAGCTCCGACTCCTCTTAGCAGTTTCACAAGAGTAGACCCACAGTAGAATGGGAAGGGGTTCAAATTTAAATCATGACATTTTATAACTCTCACTAAAATAAATATGACACAGGAAAACCTAACACAGAAGCAAGCCTATAACCTCTATCTAGAAGGTTTTAGTTACCATCAAATCGCTGAAGACTATGGAACAACCGCAGAGGCTGTGCGCTCTAAGATTAGGCGATACAAAGCCACTGTCCCTGCTGCACAGGGTAACGAGCGAGTCCTGGTCATAGCGGATACCCATTGCCCCGCCATGCACAGCGGCTACATAGACTTCCTAGTCTCCATATTTCACAAGCATAAATGCACACGGGTAGTCCACATCGGTGACCTGGTAGACTGGAACGCCATTAGCTTCCATGAGAAAGACCCATCCATGCCTAGCGCAGCAGACGAGTTTGTATCAGCAGCCAAGCAGGTTAGAGCACTACACAGGGCTTTCCCGGAGGTAGACTACCTCGTTGGTAATCACTCAGCCCTGCCAGAGCGTAAGGCACAGAGTGTTGGCCTACCACCAGAGGTAATACTCAACTTCAAAACATTATGGGGTCTTGACGGGTGGACGATACACCCTAGGTTCACAGACCTAGTAATTGATGGAGTCATATACAGACACGGAGACAAGGAGAAGGGAGGACAAATGTCGGCTCTGAAGAACGCACAAGCCCAGTTCAAGTCCTTAGTCATGGGTCACCTCCACGCACAAGCTGGCATCAACTACCACGCCAACCAGGATGACATTGTCTTTGGTATGAACGTAGGCTGTGGGGTAGATCATCACCACCCTGCCATGAACTACGGGCGTGTCTACGCTGCCAAGCCAATCCTTGGATGTGGTGTAGTATACTCACCCAAGCTCGCTTTCTTTGAACCAATGTTTATCTAATTACTATGCCTGAAGAAACCAGAATAACCTACGCAATGTATGACCAGATGTGGTTTGATTTTTCCAACGGACTTATCACAGAGGAAGAATGGAGAAAGTTTTTCAATAAACTTCTTGATCAAATGATGAACGACGACGAGTATGAGATGGCTCGCTCTGACCCCAAAAACACAAAGGCATAAATATGATGTACGAACACAAACTAGAAATGGACAACTACACTGGTAGCATAACCAATGTCATTGTAGAGTTTGAGGCTGACGCACCATCATCACGCGACCCAGAGGTCAGGGGTATATATTATCTTGAGTCAGACGAACCTTTGTCTAGCGATGATCTTTCATATCTGTTTGAGTGGATCGAACAAGACTCAGGCAAGTGGCAACCAATTTCACATAATAAATAAATGCAACAAACAAAAACTCCATCCGTATACAATATTAACTCTGAAGTAATTCTGGCAAAAGGCTTAGATGCTATGACTAAATCATGCGAGGCTCTGACTACCCAGAACGAAAGACTAAACAAGGATATAGAAAATTTAAAAAATAAGATTAATATGCTTCAACATCGCATCTTATCTAACGCAGAAGAGCGAGAATAACTTTGCGGTTTATGAATTTTCCGCAAAAGAGTAAGTCGTGAGTGCTCCGGAAAGGTTTGTTTATTACATGTCGCCTATATAGGGTTGCCGTCAGCCAGCCTTCCAACCACGACGCTGACACCCTTAACTTTATAGACCTCGACTAGCACCAATGATAGAGTCATTGACAGCTTCTCGGAAATTAGGGTCAGCATCGCCCTCTCTAGCTAATGCTTGAATTCCTTTTTCCGATGAAAACATAAGCGAAATAACCTTAGAGAAATTCTTTTCAAACTCTTCTTGAGAAACCTTTTTGTTCAAAAGTTTCATCAACGGAATTAACGCATCTGTGCCGTATGCCCAACCCATAATTCTGTTACGAACTGAACCCATAACGTCACCGACGAAATAACCAGCGATGTTGCCTGGTGAGAATATAAATCGTGGCTTAATATCTTGGGTGGATGATTTCCTAACAGCAGAAGCAGCATCTAAAACTTGATTTGCAGCAATAATCTCAGTAGCTTTCTTTTTGCCTAATACGGCCTCCATGTTCGCCCTAAGAGTTTTGCCATTCTTACCTGCTAAGTCAGCCGCAAAGCGTTGAGGGTTCCATATTCCTGCTCCAGTTGAGTCTAATTGTGCTCCACCGCTATACCTAGCAAAGAACTGTGAAATATATTCTTGTCGTACGGCTAAAATTTCATCAGGTGAACCTTTCGCTATTTGAGCCATAGCCTGTCTAACTTTGTTGGTATTCCCGGTAATTAAGGCATCTGCAAATAAATGCGGGGTCAGTTCTGAAAAATCTCCTTTAATGATATTTCTTAATATAACATTATCAGCAATCTTTTTAGCCTCTGCTTCTTTAGCTGTTCTTGCGGCAATAGTCTTAGACAAGCTTCTAACAGCATCTGTACCATATTGACCAAACAACTCTTCAATCTCTTGAGTTGTAATCTTACTAAGATCAGCACCCTTGGTCTTTCGGACTATTTCATTAAGAGTATCAAAAGACTTCAATTGACGTTCGCCAAACAGTTCAGTAATTATACTGCGATCTGCATTGCTCAAACGAACACCATTAGACAAGTCAGTTGTGCCATCAACGCCTAACTTAGATAGGAAGGCTTGCTGAAGTTCTTGCCTTGCTACAGATCGAGTTATTTCATCGGCAGGATCAAGGGAATCAAGTGCTTGCCTAATTTTGGCTGGGTCACTAAGAATGTCGTTCATAACCTCGGATGGCGTATTAACTCGCCCACCCGCACGTTCAGCTAACGCTCTACCTGCTGGCCCCCTCTGGTAAGCTAGCATCCTATCCGTATAGAACTTGTTGGCGTTATCGTAAGCTTGAAGAAAATCTGCTCCTGATCTTTTTGCTATTCGATTTCTTAGGTCGCGAAGAGCATCTGCTGCAACCGAAGCAACTTGAACTTGGGTTTTGCTGCCCACTGCTCCTCCTGCCGGAATAGCATCTTGTACTGTTTCAATCAACTCTCGCAAAGTTTGAAAGTCTACCCTTCCAGCCTTCTTTTCTAAATCTGCAATTTCTTTTTGAAGTTTTTTAGTGCTTGGTTTTTTCCCAGAAGCTATTTGTTCTTTGAGGTATCTTGCTCGCCTTTGAGCCGCTACTTTAACTTGAAATTCGTTAAGTATTTCATTAACCTTAGCGTTTTCTTTAACTTTAAACTTCTTGAGTGCACCCCTAATAGCATCAACTACTTGACGGTCAGATGCTGATATACCTTGTTCAGCAGCTATACGATTAACTTGAGCATAGTTTTCAGCATTTTGTCTTGCAACATTAGCCTGAGCACTCTCAAATAGCCTCACGTATCGTTGACCAATCTTGTCCATGTTGACTGCATCCTTGGCTGCAAGTTTATTCAGACGACGAGAGAAGGTTCCTTGAAGTTCTTTAGCTGCTTCTTTGTCAAGCCTAGCTACATCATCAATCAGTGTTTGATACTCACCTGCAATGCGTTGTGCGGCTCTACCAAAGCTTTCACCTGTATCTGTAACGCCTTCGCTAGCGGCTTGCTTATAAGACGCAATATTGTCACGAAGCCTTGCGTATCTTTCTGCAATCTTACTTCCCGGTCTACTTGCAGCAATTTCAGAGGCAGCCTCAGTTGCTCCTCTACCTACCCTCATGTCAGGGGTAAGTTTTAATCCACCCTGTAATTTAATAGCCTCAGACTTGTTTAGTATGGTTTCGGCTTTTGTTAGGCTAGAGGTTAGGTCTTCAGCAATGTTTCGACCTATTTTCCCAGAGATACCTTTAGCTATTCCTGCGGTAGCCAGATCAATGGGAGCCATAATTGCAGTCTCGATGGCTGTTCTTTTAGCTATATCTCCTGGTCTAATAGGTTCACCACTTAAAGCACGAACAGCGGCATCTTGTAATCCCGCTACAGCTGCATAACCAGCAGCACTACCAGCAGCAGTTCCTAAGACTGGGCTAAGTAAAGAACCGCCTACGGCCCCAGCAACAGCACCAGCCGTAGGTAAAACTTCACCAGCAGTATCAGCAAAGAAGTCAGCAATAGATGTTCCTTCTTCGTCTACGGCACGAAACTGATTATTTGTTTCTTGAGCATCGCGATATAAAAGTTTAGTCTTACCACCTATTTCTATAGCCTCAATGTTTTCTCGGCCATATCTGTCCTCAAGCTCTTTGAACTTGTCTTGTTCTGTGGGTTGAAACGATAGACTTAATCGACCCTTGAACCCCATGCCTTGGGTTACATCAACCTCTGAATCCTTAAGTCCTAACGAGCGAGCTACAAGTTTGCTCATCTTGGCTCTTTCAGCATCCTTGCCCAAAGGAACAAAGTTTTCGTCAACCTTGTAGTTGCCGGAATTGAGAGATTCTCTTGCGTTCTGCTGAAATGTTGGATGCGCCCTAATGGAGTCAGCAAATAGTTTGGCATCTTCGATTTCTCCAAGTTCGTCAGCCCTAACAAATGCGTTTTGTAGCTGTTCTAGTGTTGCCATATTAGTTATATTTTGGGTCTGATAGTAGTGTATCCGCAGCACTTGCTACGTTTCTGTCATTGGGGATAGCCCCGGCAGCAGTGCCACCCGCACCGCTAGTTGTGCCGCTAGCACCACCACCTCGGTTGCCATAGACTTTATTAGCAGCTCCTTCACCGTATTCCGCACTGTGTGTGTTCCATGCGTTATCTAGCATATTATTAAACTCACCCTGTAGTTGTCTTAGGTTGCTTCTGAATAAATCTGGGCTAACAAACGGGTTAAGATTTGCAAACTTAGCAGTAAGAACATTTAATTCTCTTTCAGACAAAGAACCAAAACCCGTTGCCCCAGTTGAAGACAATCTCTTTAGTTCTGCCATTGCACCCAGAGCAACATTAGATTGTAAAAACTCAGTGTCTGCAACTTGGTCATACGCAGAAGTTCCCGGAACAAAGGATGCAGTTTTACCAAAGAATCCACTTCCAAAGAACTCATTTGAACGACCGCCCATACGAGTCATAGCATCATTCATATTGCTTATTGCAGACACCATTGTTCTTCCGCTCGTTTCAGCTTTTGCCTCATCTACGGTTGCTTCCTTTGAGGCTTTAATTCCTGCGTCAAGTTCCGTTTTTAAATCTTTGGCGAGTTCGTAGTCAAACTTCCCTTCAGCAAACTTTTGTTTGCGTAAATCCAACTGTTGATCAAATGTAAGGCCACTTGTTGTTTGTAGTGGCAGACCTGTCCTCACATCAACACCTAGTTCAGCGGCAACTTGATTACCGCGAGCAATTTCGCGAGGAGTAGCACCACGGGCATTTGCCTTAGCCATATCAGTTTGGTCTGCCATGCTAATGCCATCGCCTCTTGCTGCCCTACGCTCACGATCACTTACTGCTTGGTCACCAGGTAGTCGAGCGTCAAGTCTAGCCTCGCGTTCAGCACTAAGTTCATCCATTTGTTTTGGAGTCAGCGTTACTCCACGACCACCCAAAGGACTTTCTTCTCTAGTAAACCCTTGTTCCGGCATTGCTTGACCACTTAAGAACTCCGATAGTGATGCACCGCCTACAGTAGTTAATCCGTTTGTGGGAGTAGTTGTTGCTTGTCCCTGCGCTGTCTCTTGCCCCTGCGTTGCCCCTTGAATCTGAGCGTTAGAAATAGCTTGTTGATTCATGTCCATGACTTGGTTTTGTTCAGGCAGGGCGTTCATGATAGCCGCTTGATTCATGGTCATACCTACGGGTAAACTATTATTCGCATTAAAAGGAGTAGGGTTTTCTATAGTTTGGCCCGTAAATAGATCAATAACAGATGACGGTGCATCTATGATGCCCGGAGCAGCTTGTCTTGGCAAACCCATTCCTTCTCTTTCATCTGCGCGTTCTAGCATTTCAAGTAGTGCGTTGCTAGGGGCAACTGGTGGAGTTGAAGTTGTTGGTGAAGGTGTGATAGCGTTTACATCTATACCAGGCTTTAGATCGCCACCGGGAGTAAACACAGAAAGAGCATTTATTCTGGATGGCGCAACGTCGTCAGCATAAGGAAGAAAACGAGGTTGCCCCATTAGGGCATCCCCTGTATCTATAGCAGGTGCTTCTTCTTCTTGTCCGATAAGGGTGTTTTCTAGCTCTTCTTCTTCGTCCATAGGGTGTATTATATCATAAAGGGTTAGGTGTAAGTGTAATAATTAAGTTAGGTGGGATTGATTCCATTTATCACAACCGTTCCACTACCTGTAGTCTCCGATGTAAAAATAAAATCAGCTACTTTTGGCTTAACTGCCGCAGGAAATGTTACTGAGTACGAACCGCTAATGTTTTGAGAAGCAGCGTCTTCAAACAAAGTTGTATGAGCGTCACTGCCTATAGTAACATAACGAATCACAAATGAAATATTATCTTGTTGTCCAGAGGCGCAGGTTCCAGAATAAGTACCAGACAAGGTAAAACTTTGAGCAGCTTGATAGGCAAAACTTATTCCATCAAACTCAAGAAAAGCAGCACCTGAGTCAGGGGAAACTGTTTCGCTAACTGTTGCATTATTTGAACTGACATTTTTATACTGACCTGAAGTTAGTCCTCCGACATAATACTTCCAATTATCGCTGGACCAAGACCTTTTGTTACAATTAACTGGCGGGGTAGCTTGAGAGGCAGATGTTGGTTGATTTACAAAGGAATCGCCCCCAACGGCAAACGGTCCTGCTCTGAGAATAGCGTTGGGCATTATACGGACTTAGTTAAAAATATTTTTTGACCAGCAGTATTGTCGGACTTCACTATGTCTAATGTTTGTTGAGAAAAACCAGACAAACCACTTGAAGTCCCTGCGGCTGCTCCGTCTATATCTGCTGTTGGTGCAAGTGTTGTTTCTAGGTCAAACGCTTCCCCTGGTATAATTGGTTCAGATGTTATCAATGTCGCATTAGAATATATCTCGGCCAGAGATACTTCCTCTTCATTGTTAACTTTATCAGAAGCGTTTGGGTTAGTTATTGGATCACTCTCAGGATCGCCGTATATTAGTTCATTGTCCATTATGTAAAGGTAACAACAAAGTCAGCGTTGGCTATAATACCGTCTAAAGTAAATGTTGTTCCACTTACAGTTTGAGTAATGCCATCATAAGTTATTGATGCTGGTTGTTCACTAAAGGTAAAATCAATACTGTCTCCCTCTGCTCTATAAATATCGCCTGTAGGAGACATTGTTTCACTGCCAGTGCTGCTGCCAATTGAGGCAACGGTTTTGTATCCAAACACAGCTTCAATGCTATTAGCTCCGTCAATATTTGTAAATGTATGTTGTTGTGCTATTGCTGGATTAGATATTGATTGAGCAGAGCCGTTTACAGTAAAACTAACAACGTGTCTCTGAACAGAGGCATCAGATGAAATAACGGGCGTAGCTGTATATACAGGACTAGTGCCAGCCGTATGCTCGTTGTATCCCTCTGGGAATGTAACTCCTCCAAATAATCCAGAGATAGTTCCGTTTTCTGATGCACTTGAATTAACAGAAGCTCCGGTAAATGTTACATTAGTTTTTAAAAAATATTGGGTTCCACTTTGATCTCTTAAAAAGGGAACTACCTTTGATCTATAAATACCACTAGTGTTATAAGAAGTTGAGCCAGTTGCTTCAATTTGACTTACAGCAAGATATCGACCACTACTCCCCACCGTAGCTGTTCTTGATGCACCAGCTCCTACTAAATATTTTGGAAAATTTTTAAACTCAGTTGCAGATCCAAATGCACCTCCAGAAGGATTAACAAAAGTGTCCACAATTGATAAACTGCACCAGTTTATTCCATCGTCAGAATAAGCAACTTCTGCATCCGCATCACTTGATGTAGTCAAAAAAACCTCAACAAGACCTTCCCTTCTGTATGTTTGAGGGACTGATGTAGCCTTTGGCGCAATCCCAACGCTAGTCGATCCTCCAAAGCCAGTTGATCCCGCAGTGCTAACAGCACTTGACATTGTGCCTGGTTTTGTAACAGTAAAGTATTCGTTATACTCACTGACCTTCAAAGGATTAGAAAATCCATCGTTAATTACGAATTGAGTATATTGCGGAACTCCATCAGCATCATAACTTTCTGTAGGCATAAAAAACAGTGCATCGGACTCCAATACGGTTTCTGTACCTGGCTTAAATATAGGGTCCCTTGCGTGAATTACACTAGCAGGTTGACCGCTACTTTGAATCTGGAATGACTGAATCGTAGTCATAGGAGTTCCAGAGTTAGGACGTATTGATATTACTTCTCCTAACTCATTAAACTTACCTGCTCTTTGTCCGAATCCCATAACTAGCACTTCCAACGCTTCAAGGCTAATGCCTTACGTGTTGGTCTTCCTTTCTTGTCCTTCATTGGACCCTTGACTCCTGCCATTCTAGCACAGAATGATTTCTTTCGAGCTAACTTCTTACCCTTGGGGTTGGACTCCGTAACGGGGGGCTTGAGGTTAGCCCCAGTCTTGCGCTTGAAGTAAGCGCGGCCAGCGGCGGTAAGTCCTCCCTTTTTACTTTTGTGTTCCTTCCTCATTAGCTTCTTACCTTTGCTCTGGGTGTGTTGGCTACAACTGTCTTTCCTCTGGCTCCTGCTGCCTTTTTCTTTCTAGCAGTGCTTGCTCTCTCCGCTTTCGTAAGACTAAGAGCCTTTCTCTTAGGGAGGCAACGGTCAGGGTTTTTCTTGTCTTTCGACGTTCCGCAAGGTCCTTTGATTGATCCATCAGTTCCAATCCTTACCCAGTTCTGCTTGAGCCATTCTTTTAGTTGAGCCATTATCTACCCTTTCGTTTACCACCTTTGGACTTCTTGGCATAGTTAGGGTCCTTGCAATACTTAGACGCAGCTAGGTTCGCGTAAGCGGACGGATACGTGTCAAACGTCCGTCTAGCCCAAGCCTTACCTTCAGGGCATATCTTACCCCCGCTTTTTGCCTTTTTCTTTGCCATTACTTAACATTTTTAACGTATTGCGTCACCCTTGGGCCTCGCAATCCCATTATACTAAAGTTTGCATCTGATCGCGTAAAAGGAGATGTTGACGTATTTTTACGAGTGCCTCTCATTTTTGCTCCTGGCCTAGCTGCTCTAGCACTAAATGAGGTTCCAATGTTCCTTTCTCGATATTCGCGATTCAACTTGTCTTGCAAGTTTGCATCAAGTGGACGCCGTTTAAATTCATCTGGCGATGGTGTTTTAAAAATAGCTACTTGTTCTGGCGATGTAATCCTCATCGTAGAACGCCCTGTCAGTTGATTATTTATCATATTATGCTTTCTATTAATTAATTAGTTTGCTTTTCTTGGCATTATTTAAAATATTTTTTTTCTTAAAAAGGCAGTGCTTCTATTTTTATTTTTACTTAAAGTCATATCCTCTAAACCAAAACTTCCTATAGACCCTAGTACCCTGTCAATTGACATATCTACTCGCCTTAAACTACGTTGTAATTTATTTTTTGGAAGGTTAAATTCTCTGGAAGCGGAGCTTTGTGGTCTTAATCTTCCCGTTGATGTCACACGGTTAATTTGATTAGCATTCGGTCTTTTACGAATACCAGCTCCTCCTTTTATCTGTATTGAACCTTTAGATTTGAATGGATTATACATAATATTATCTTTCTATTTCTTCTTTTTCTTATTCTTTACGAGTGATTTGAGTAGCTTCGCTTGCCCGGCGTGAGCCTTGGATGCTTGCTCAAGTTTTCTTGCTACACTTAGTATTTTGCGGTGCATTACTTCTTCTTCTTTTTCATAGGCATCTTCTTCATCCCTTTAGCCTTAGCAGCTTTAGATGGACGACCTACTTTGCTTCCGTATGTTCCTTTTCCCATTGGCATAATATTATCTTTCCTTTATTTGATTACTGATTTTACCCAAGCAATAATCTTGGATATAGCGGATTTTACCTTAGTGATAA